>Ga0209086_10001185_pt1 | contig 21367 bp, 21 predicted proteins | sample M_130207_XF_Meta_FD_187312 | JGI IMG/M metagenome (GOLD analysis project Ga0209086, IMG submission 187312) | Freshwater microbial communities from Lake Montjoie, Canada to study carbon cycling - M_130207_XF_MetaG (SPAdes) (version 2) | ecosystem: Environmental > Aquatic > Freshwater > Lake... | reverse complement strand
CCGGTGATGAAATCCTCCCACCGGCCGCCCTGCGGCTGCATCAGCGCGCCCTTCCAATCCGGGCGGTGAAGATACGTCTTCTTGAGCAGCCAGTCATTGATGATCCAGACGCCGCGGAACTTGTCGGGCCAGTTCGGCGCGTCGGCGTAGAGCACTCCCGTGAAGCTTCCCTGGATCACCGGTGCGCTGATGGGAACCGTGGGCAGGTGATTTTCGCCGGTCCAGTGCGCGCTCCAAGCATGTGCCCAGCCGAAATTCGCACCATAGAACGGCATGACCAGCCGGTCCCCGTCGCTTTGATCCTGATCCACGCCGAGCCAGTCGAATGACGCATCGACCCCGAGGCCGAAGGCATTGCGGAAGCCGCGGGCGACAATTTCCAAACCCCGGCCCATGTCCTCGCAGCGCAAAATCCCGCCCATGCGGCCCCAGTCGTCGTTGGGATCCTGATAAGTGGATTTGTAGGTGGCGCGGGTGAAGGATCGCGGTGGTGGAAAATCCGGCGCATCCGGCGGTCCGGGGACGCCCCATAACTCGCGGAAGGGCTTTGGCGCGATGCGATCCGGCTCATCCTTTTTCCAGTTCTTGATCACCACACCCTTGCTGTTGCCCTTGCTCATGTAGAGCCGTCCGTCGGGCGCCCAGTTCAGCCCGTGCAGGGCGTGCTCGATGTTCCCGAGGTCGGTGAAGACGCGGATGTATTCGTCGGCAACATCGTCGCCGTCCGTGTCGCGGACAATGGTGAGATCCGGTGCATTCGCGACCCACAGATCTTTGCCATGCCAGGCGAGGCCCTGGATGCAATTGAAGCCGGTGGCGAAGGCGCGGACCTTATCCGCCACTCCGTCACCATCCGTGTCTTCGAGGATGACGACGCTGTCCTTCGGCGTTGACGGAGTGGGAGAGCGATATTGCGGACCGTGGCCAACGAACATCCGGCCGCGGGAATCGAAGGCCAGGGAGCAGGCATTTCGAACCAGAGGTTCCTTGGCGAAAAGCCGCGCTTCGAAGTCGGGGGCAATCTCTGGCAGCTCTTTGAGGTTAGGTGTCTTGTCCACCTGCCCGAACAGGTTGCCAGCGGCGATACCGAGGCTCAGAAGGCAGCAGATTACCACTGCGAAAACGCCTTTTCGCCCGCCGCACCGGAAGCGGTCAGAATGCGGGCGGGAGGAGGACTGTCTGGAGGTATGAGTCATGGATGATTTGGGTTTTGTTCAGGGTGAAGCCGGGTGTGTCAATCCTCCGGGTGCATTGCATTAGCAGGAATTCGCTTTCGCGCCCGCCGCACCGGAAACCGTCAGACTGGGGATCGACCTATGGGAGTGAGGCTGTGTCGGCTGAGGGAACCGCGGCACTATCAGGCATTCAATTCGTCGCTCTGTCCTATTTCGTGGGCGGCCCTTTCGGGATGTCCCGGCGGTATTCGTCCTGCACGGCGAAGCGGTTGTTGATGACTTCGGGCATGCGCCAGCCAGACCCCCTCTCTCCCCGGCACCGATCCCCGCTCTGGCCGTTTCCGGTGCGGCGGGCGCGAAAGCAATCTCCTTGCGGTCGGTGAGATCGAACCACGAAACGGTGCGAGGCTGCGGAGTTTTCATGGCGGAGGCCGAACGAGAGGAATCGTAAACAGGTTGGAACTCACGCGAAACTCCAGAGTGAGCAAACGCGAAATCGCTCCGTTGCAGAGACGTTGCAAACGCGGGCTTCGCGATGGAAACGGGGCGCGGCGCTGGCTGACCGTTGACTCCCTAGGCCACGGTTGCGGCCGGATAGTCGATGTAGCCGCGAGGACCTGGACTGTAGAACGTGTTAGCGTCCGGCTCGACAAGCGCTACGCCGGAGCGCACGCGGGCGACGAGGTCGGGATTGCTGACATAGTGATGGCCAAAGACGATCGCCTCGGCTGTTCCGGCGGCGACCGTTTGTGCGGCTTCCTCGGGCGTGTAGCCCATGCCAATCAATAGCGCACCCTTGAACGCGGCCCGAGCCACCGTGACGACGTCAGCCTTTTGCACACCGAAGAAATCTCCACGCATCAAATCGAGAAACGCAATGCGGCGCTGGTTGAGTTGCTCCGCGACATAGCTCGTCAATGCCACCGGATCGCTGTCCTTCATGTCATTGTAGCTGTTCAGCGGCGAAATGCGCACGCCAACGCGGTCGGCGCCCCAGACCCCGATGACGGCATCCACCACATCGAGCAACAGCCGCGCGCGATTTGCAATGGATCCGCCGTACGGACCGCTGCGCTGGTTGCTGCCATCCCGGAGAAATTCGTCCAGCAGGTAACCGTTGGCGCCGTGAATTTCCACGCCGTCAAAGCCGGCGGCCTTTGCATTCTCCGCAGCGTGACGAAAGCCGGCGACAATGCCGGGCAGCTCGTCATCGCGCAGCTCGCGCGGCATCTCGTAAGGTTTCTTACCCTGCGGCGTGTGCGTCTCGTCGTTCGTGATGCGCAGCGGACTCGGTCCCACCGGCTGCGCCCCGCTGTTTAGCAGCGAATGACAGGCGCGGCCGCCGTGCCAGATTTGCAGCATGATTTTTCCGCCGGCGGCATGAACGGAATCGGTGATCTTCTTCCACGCGGCGACCTGCGCGGCCGAGTAAATCCCCGGCTCGCGCGCCCCAAACGCCGAATGGCCCTCGATCGCCATGGTCGCCTCCGTGAGGATGAGCCCCGCGCTCGCGCGCTGGGTGTAGTAGGTCGTCATGATCTCGGTCGGGACGTGATCGGCATCGGCGCGGCATCGCGTCAGTGCGGCCATAACGATACGATTGGCGAGCGAGAGAGAACCGAGTTTGAGCGGCGTGAAGAGCGGAGCGTGGTGCATTTTTAAAATAGAATCGAAGCCAAGCGCCAAAGGGAGAACCAAAATCGGGAAACGCATGATGGGCAGCGAAAGGTCTGGGTGGACTCGTTGCGCAGCGGCCGCTACACCCCGAGTGATGCCTTTCGCCTCAAGCAACGAACGCGTCGTCACCGTGCGCGAGATTCCCATCGAGCTTTGCCAATTACTCAAATTCGGCGGGCTCGCCGGCAGCGGTGGCGAAGCGAAACAGCTCATCGCCGAGGGTGGCGTGCTGGTCAACGGCGCGGTCGAAACCCGGAAGCGCAAGAAGCTCACCATCGGCGATCGCGTGACCGTCGAAGGGCAATCCATCATCGTCCAGTTGGCTTGAGCGGCCCAACCGCGATTCGGCGACTTTCGGTTACACGGCGTTTTCCCCACTCGGTCTGACTGAACCTCTGCTGCGCGAGCTGATCCCCCTCACTCCCCGACGCCGATCTCCGTTCTGGCCGTCTCCGGTGCGGCGGGCGCGGAAGCAATTTCCTCAGAGACATTTTCAGGCGGTGCTCCGTGGACCGCGGACGAGATCAGCGCACGTTTTTCCGCCGATCCGTTTCCGGGCGGGCGATAGCGCCGGATTCGCTGCGGAATACGGCGATTGCGGGCGTGGCGTCGTTGCGGCATTCTTGCGGCGTGTCCGATCAGCCGCCTCCGTGTGATGAAGAAAAAGTTTTCCAACTCAGTGCGATTTCGCGTGTTCAAAGACGCATGGCAATGAACAGCCCTGGCGTGGAATTACCTCTGAAAATAAGGCAAGAGATGCGTCCGATCAGCAGGTGCGGCGGCTTTTCCTGGATCTGGTGGGTGGTCCTGCTTGCGCTGCTCGGCGGCGGAGCGTGGGCATTCTGGTTTCTCCGCAAAAAGGACGACGCAACGCAGTACCAGAGCGCGCTGGCGAAGCGCATGGACATCACGAGCAAGGTGACTGCGACCGGCACGCTGAGCGCCGTCGTGAGCGTGCAGGTCGGCAGCCAGATTTCCGGGAACATCCTGAAGCTGCTTGCGGACTTCAATACGCCGGTGAAGGCGGGGCAGGTGGTCGCGCAACTCGATCCAGCGACCTTTCAGGCAAACGTGCATCTTGCCGAAGGCGATCTCGCGACGGCGCAGGCCGGCAAGGAACTCGCGGAACTCACCGACAAGCGCACACGCGAACTCTTTTCCCAGAGGCTCGTGGCGCAGGCGGAGAAGGACAAGGCCGTGGCGGATCTGCACCAGGCGGAAGCCGTCGTGGCCGTGAAGCAGGCGGCACTCGAGCGCGCGAAGATCGATCTCGCGCGCTGCACGATCGTCGCGCCGGTGGATGGGATCGTGATTTCGCGGAATGTGGACGTGGGCCAGACGGTGGCGGCGGCGATGACTGCGCCGGTGCTCTTCACGATCGCGAACGATCTCACGAAGATGCACATTGAGGCGAACGTGTCGGAGGCGGACATCGGCGGCGTGCGGGAGGGACAGGATGCGACGTTCGGCGTGGATGCGTTTCCCGACCAGGTATTCCATGGGAAAATCGTGCAGGTGCGGTACGCGCCGATCACCGTGGACAATGTGGTGACCTACGTGACGGTGATCGAGGTGGAGAATCCGAAAAAGGAACTGAGGCCGGGGATGACCGCGAATGTTTCCATCGTGATCGCGGAGCGAAAAAATGTCGTCGCAGTGCCGAATGCGGCGCTGCGTTTCAGGCCGATGGCGGACGCGGGCGGTGAGACAAAGAAGGCCGTCCCGCCGCCGGGAGCGCGCAGTGCCGACGGATCGGGCCCGAAGAAACCGAGCGCTGCGACTCGCAAGGTGTACCGGCTCGAAGGCTCCGCGCTCAAGCCGATCGAGGTGACCGTGGGTGTCACCGACGGCATCAATACCGAAGTGCTCACCGGGCTGAACAGTGACGAAAAACTCGTGACGGGAATCGTGACATCGAAACCCGCCGCAGCGGGAGCGACACCGTTCGGCGGCGCTCCGGGTGGCGGGCCGCCGCGCAGATTTTGAGCGTATGGATGCTATCATCCGGCTGGAGAAACTCGACAAGACTTACAAGTCCGCGGGCGAACCCGTGATGGCGGTGCGCAGCGTCTCGCTCACGGTCGAGCGCGGCGAATTCGTCGCGATCATGGGCACGAGCGGCTCGGGAAAATCCACGCTGATGAACATCCTCGGCTGTCTCGACCGTCCGACGGGCGGGCGATATCTCCTCGACGGGATGGATGTCTCGAATCTCACGCGCGACGAATTTTCCGACATTCGGAACCGGAAGATCGGGTTCGTTTTCCAGAGCTTCAATCTGCTCTCGCGCACGAGCGCGCTGGAGAATGTCGAGCTGCCAATGCTCTACAGTCGCCTGCCGATGACGGCGCGGCAGAAGCACGAGAAGGCGATGAAGACCCTCGAAATGGTCGGCATTGCGCAGCGTGCAGACCACACGCCGAACCAGCTTTCCGGCGGCCAGCAGCAGCGCGTGGCGATCGCGCGTGCGCTCATCAATGATCCCGTGCTGTTCCTCGCGGACGAGCCGACGGGCAATCTCGACACGCGCACAAGCGTCGAGATCCTCGGGATTTTTCAACGGCTCAACGAACAGGGCATCACGATCCTCATGGTCACGCATGAGAACGATGTCGCCTGCTACGCAAAGCGCGTGGTCGTGATGCGCGACGGACGCATCGTGAGCGACCGGCTGGTGGAAAACCGATCCAACGCTGAGGAGGAATTGCGAAACCTCCCGGTGGAGGATCCTCTCGCCGCTGCGCAATGAGACTGCGCCTCATTCTCCAGACTGCATTTCGTGCGCTGCGGCGGAACAAGATGCGTTCGCTGCTCACCGGGCTCGGCATCATCATCGGCGTTGCGGCCGTCATTGCCACGGTCGCGATCGGCAACGGCGCAAAGGCTCAGGTGGAAAACCAAATCGCGAGCATGGGCGACAATGTGATCCTGCTTTTCTCCGGCAGCGTCACGCGCGGTGGCATGAGCAGCGGCTACGGCGGCGCAGGCACGCTCACGCTCGAGGATGCGGCTGCGATCCGGCGCGACGTGCCGTTTGTGGAGGCGGTGACGCCCGAGGCTTCCGGCAATGCGCGGGTGTCCTTCGGCAGCGAAAACTGGAGCACACGCATCAACGGCGTGGCGCCGGAATATTTCGATATCCGCCGCTGGGACTGCGCGCTCGGTGCGCCGTTCAGCGAACGCGACGTGCGCACTGCGAGCAAGGTCGCCATCATCGGGAACACCGTGGCCACGCGGCTCTTTGGCGATCCCGCTGCGGCGATGGGGCAGACCATCCGCATCCGCAAGGTGCCGCTCACCGTCATCGGCGTGCTCGCGGTGAAGGGCGCATCCGTCATGGGCTCGGATCAGGATGACACGATCATCGTGCCCTATACGACCGGGATGAAGCGCATCCTGGGATCGAAGACGCTCCGGCAGATCACACTCAGCGTGGAAAAGGGGAAGCCGCTCGCGGGCGTCCAGCGCGGGATCTCCGAACTGCTCATGCAGCGGCACCGGATCGCGATGGGGCAGGAGGGCGATTTCTTCGTCCGCAGCCAGGAGGAAATCGCGGCGATGGCCACGGAAACCTCCAAGACCATGACGATGCTGCTCGGCGCGATCGCGAGCGTGTCGCTGCTCGTCGGCGGCATCGGCATCATGAACATCATGCTCGTCAGCGTGACGGAGCGCACGCGTGAGATCGGCATCCGGCTGGCGGTCGGCGCGAGGGGAGGGGATATCCTGCTGCAGTTCCTCATCGAGGCAATCACGCTCAGCCTGCTCGGCGGAATCCTCGGCATCGCGACTGGCGTCGCGGCGGCAAAGATCCTGCCGCGGCTGTTCACCTTGTCGGCGGAGATCACGATGGTTCCGGTCGTCGCCGCATTCGCATGCAGCGCATTCGTCGGGATCTTCTTCGGCTTCTACCCGGCGCGAAAAGCCGCGGCGCTCGATCCGATAGAAGCGCTGCGCTACGAGTGAGCGGACGCAATCCGGAGTGTCGTGTGTCTTGGACAGGGGCATCCTTCTTCCGCCCCTCGCTCCCCCCATACCCCCTCACTCCCGGACGCTGGTCCCCAGTCTGAGCATTTCCGGTGCGGCGGGCGCGAAAGCAAATCCTCGGCAACCTTCACATCACGCCACAAGCTGCACGGCACCACGAATGATCGACTTCATCTTCCGCCAATGCGTCCGTCTCCTCGAATGGGCCGCGCGCAAACTCGGCACGACCTACAACGCGATCAACGTGTGGATATTCTGCGTCATCTGGCCGGCCATCACGATCGGGTTGATCATCGCCGTGATCGTCCTGTGGAGAAAAGTCGCCGTGCTTCAGCATCCGTGATTCTCGAAGCACGATCTTCACATCATCGAATACGACGCCGGACTCCCGATTCACCGCACGAGTCGCAGCCATCGAGATCCGGTGCAGCAGTGACTGACGTTCCGGTTCCGCGTTCTCAAATCCGTCACCGTTGTCGGATTTGCCTGATCTCCAAATCGCGCATGCGTGAGCGATTTGGCGTCCTGGTTGGTATCGCCACTGCAGCCCAAGTTCCGTTGATCCTCAATCCGTCGCCGCTGACTTCCAAGTTCATCCAACCCCGAGTCGAAGTGGACACGCTCATCCTCAATGCGCAGGATGCGGCCATGCTCGTTTCAATGACGAACGCCGAGATCCGACGCTGATCCACAATGAGGACGCGCCGCCACTCATTGCCGCCAAATGATCGTCACCCGCGGCGGCGCTTCCACGCTCGTCATCACCGCGAGTGGAATCCTGAGTATCCCTCCGCCGCAAGCTCATCCCCTTGGACACCGTTGGGGCCGGAGACGCCTTTGCGTTCACGCTCGCGTGCGCGAGCGGGATGCCGCTGGAAGGGACCATTCGTTTTGCCAACGACGCAGGAGCATTGGCGACGCAAGGCTTGGGAGCACAGCCTTCGATTCTGGGGCGCGATGCGATCTTTGCTCTGATGGGGCAGAGCGCAGATACGGTATGAGGTGTGGGGAGGTCGGGCAGGGCAGGGCAGGGGAGTTGTCGTTGCCGTTGCCGCAACGCGGCGGCAATCGCTGTGCCACACTTTGTGCTAGACTGGCCCCATTGCTGGCGAGCCCTGATGAACACAGCGTTTCAGGCCTGAAAGCCGCATAAACACTTGTTTGCAGGCCGGAAAAGAAAGCGCCATGAAACGCCTTAAGACATGCAAAAACTCAATTTTGAGTCTAGCGCGTCTGCCAATTCCGCCACGTCGGCTTTTGAAACGAGGGCGCAAACTGGGAAAGCCGCGTCACCTTTGCAGGCCCCGGGGCGGGCCGAGGATTTCCATCGCCACGAATGCGCCGCGCAGGTCGGCGGGCTTTTGCAGGAGCCTGCGCACGCTGGCGATGAGCGGATTGATGTCGCGCTCGGTGACGCTCGTGGTCCCGGCTGCGCCGCTGGCGAGGTGCGCGGGCCTGTCGGGCGTGTTCAGGGGATCCATCGTGACATTCACATTCATCGCGCTGAATTCGCCGGAGATTTTTTCGATGGATGACGCGGCTTCCTCGATGCGTCCGGCGCGCTGCATCTCCTCGGGTTCGCGCACGGGGAGCGGCCTCGGCATCGCTTTTGTGCGAGCCTTCGCGACGGGCTTCGGCGACTTCATCCGCTGCTCGATGGGCTGGGCGGTGTGCCGCGAAATCTGCGGCTGCTGCCGCGGGCTCACGAACGCCGGAGCGGGTGCGGGCTGCGGGCGCTGCGGCTGCGCTGGCTGCGGGACGCCGAGCGATTCCATGAAACGGCGGAGGCGTTCCTGTTCGTCGGTGCCGCGCTGGCCTTGTGCCACTGGCTGCTCCGGCCGCGGGGGAGCCTGCGTCGGGCTGTTCGTTGCCTCGTGATCTTTTTTCTTCTTTTCGATCAGCCAGTTGATCACGCCGACGATCGCGGCGACGACCACAAAGATCAGCTTTGGCTCGATGCCTGAGGCGAGGGGAATCATTTTCCGCCTTCGGTGCCGCGCGGCGCGCCGGCGATGGTCTCACGCATCGAGGTGTCGGCCTGCACGTTTTTCATCTTCATGTAGTCCATGATGCCCATGTTCCCGCTGCGGAACGCATCCGCCATCGCGAGCGGAATTTGCGCCTCTGCCTCGACGACCTTTGCGCGCATCTCCTGCGTGCGCGCGTGCATCTCCTGCTCGGTGGCGACGGCCTGCGCGCGCTGCGCCTCGGCGCGGGCCTGTGCGGTGCGCTTGTCGGCCTCGGCCTGCTCGGCCTGGAGTTTCGCGCCGACGTTTTCGCCCACGTCCACGTCGGCGATATCAATGGAAAGGATTTCAAACTGCGTGCCGCTGTCGAGGCCCTTGGCGAGGACGGTCTTGGAAATGCGATCCGGGTTTTCGAGCACGTCCTTGTAGGTCGCGGAGGAACCGATGCTGGTCACGATGCCTTCGCCGACGCGGGCGATGATGGTCTCCTCGGTCGCGCCGCCGACGAAGCGATCGAGGTTCGTGCGCACCGTCACGCGAGCCTTCACTTTCACGCCGATGCCGTCCTTCGCCACGGCGTCGATCGTCATGCGGCCCGCGGCGGGGTTGGGGCAGTCGATGACTTTCGGGTTGATGCTGGTCCGCACGGCTTCGAGCACGGTCTTGCCGGTGCCTTTCGTCGCGAGGTCAATGGCGCACGCACGGTTCCAGTCGAGCGTGATGCCGGCCTTGTGCGCGGCGATGAGGGAGAGGATGCAGTTGTTCACGTCGCCGCCCGAAAGGTAATGCGCCTCGATGGGATCGGTTTCGAGGAGGAGGCCCGCCTTGGTTGCGGTGATGCGCGCGTCCACGATCTGCGAGACAGGCACACCGCGGAGCCGCATGGCGATCATCGTGAGCATGCTCACGGCTGCGTCGGCGACTTTCGCGCGGACCCAGATGCCGAGGAAATTGAAAAGGATCAGCGCGATGCCGAGGAGGACGACGACGATGACGCCGATGGTGACCGGATGTGTGAGGAGGCTGCCGGCGTCGGCGATGAGGATCGGGATGTTCATAAGGTGTGCGGCGTTTTAGCGGCGCACCATCGCGGACGGAAGGGGAATCGGTATGCGATGGGCTGAATGCTCAGCCGGAACGATTCAGTTCGTGCGGTGATTTTTAAACGCTGAGGCGCGGAGGCGGGCGGGGAGGGCCGCAGAGGGAAAGGGTGGAACTGCCCGCACCGTTCGTTGCGGCTCCACCCCTCCTCTGCGCGACTCTCAAATCAACTCTGTGCCTCTGCGTTTGAAACGTCCCGCGCCAATTTCCAACGGAATCGTTCCGGCTCAGCCCTTGCGGAAGCACCACGAGCGGTAGGACAGCGTGCCTTTTTGAATGGCGACATAGACGCGCGAGCCGGGGACTCCGGCGAAGTCGCGACCGAGCGCGTGCATGAAGTGCGGCAGCCGTTCGCGGATCAGCGTGAGGCTGCGTTCGGCGTTGCGCTCCATTCCTTTCAGCACGTTTTGCCCGATGTCGCGCGTCTGCACGACGGTGAGCGGTGCGGCGGCGATGTCGCGGTCCCATTCGGCGAAGGTCTCGCTGAAGCGGAAGTCCGTGTAGAGAAAGTGTCCGCCGGGGCGGAGCACGCGCGCGACTTCGCGGAGGAAGCGCGGGAAATCGGGGTAGCAGTGCGAGGCCTCCACATTGATCACCGCGTCGAATGATGCATCCGCGAACGGCAGCTTCTGCGCGTCGCCTTGCATGAAGCTCAGCCCCGGCACCGCATGCCGTTGCTGGCAAAAGCGGATGCCGGTGGGATTCAGATCCAGCCCGGTGTAGCTCGCGGGCTGCATCGTGCGCGTGATCCACGATGCGCCGCCGCCGTGGCCGCAGCTCACTTCGAGGACGTTTTTTCCGCGCAGCTCCACCTGCGATGCGACGTGGTGGTAGAGCTGGATGGAAGCGCGGTTTGGCTCGTCCTCCGCAGCGAGCGGCAGGGCGACGGGCGGCTCGCTGTCGAACGCGTAATTGAGGAACAGAACCTCATCGCCGCGGAGCCGTCGCGTGAGGAACGGATACCACAGCCGCCAGATGGCCTTGCGGATGAACCCGATGTTGAGAAGACGTTCGATGATGGACATGAGCCGCGTTGAATAGGGCAGGGGAGGCGGTGTGCGCCAGCGCCATTCGGGCATGATGATTTCCAGCCGGTGCGGATGGCCATCGGCGCGAACTTCAGCAAACCCTGCGAGGGAACACGGGCTTCCAGCCTGCGCGCCGCACAGCCAGGATGGCTGTGTTCCGTTCCGATCCCCCCGGGAAAAGAACTCGCGCGCGTGGCGGGCGCGGCGCTATGCATCGGCCATGAGGATGCCGTTCATTTTGCTATTCTGTGCACTGCTTGCCGGGTGCTCGAAGCGTGCTGCCTCGGACTCGGATGCGGGGAAGGAAATCGTGAAGGAAACGCCAGCGCCGATGCCAGCACCTACGCCAGCGCCGACGCCGACGCCGACGCCAGCACCGACGCCGACGCCTGCGCCGAGGATTCCGGTGGACACTTTGGAATCAATTCTCGAAGCCGCCGGCCGCGGCGATGCGGTGGCGCAGGCGAAGCTCGGCGCGATGTACGCGGACGGCACCGGTGGCGCGGCGAAGGACGATGCGACAGCAATCGAGTGGCTGCGGAAAGCTGCTGCGCAGGATGACACTTCGGCGCAGGCTCGGCTCGGTGCGATGTTTGCAGAGGGAAAATGCGCGCCGAAGGATCAAGGCGAGGCCGTCGCATTCATGGGGAAAGCCGCCGCTGCCGGGAATGCCGCGGCGCAGTCGCGGCTCGGTGTGATGCTCGCGGAGGGCGCCGGCGTCCCGAGGGATCTGGCACGCGCGGCGGTTCTGATCGAGAAGGCCGCGGTGCAGGGCCATGCAGTCGCGCAGTTCAATCTCGGCGTGATGTTCGCGATGGGCAACGGCGTGCAGAAGGACGAGGCGAAGGCGGTCGGGTGGTATGAGAAATCCGCGACGCAGGGCTACGCTCCTGCCGAGGCAAATCTCGGTGCCATGTATGCCGAGGGGCTCGGCGTGACGAGGGACGAGACGAAGGCCGTCGGGTGGTTTCAGATGGCCGCAGCGCAAGGGCACGCGGTCGCGCAGTTTAATCTCGCGATCCGTCACGCGGGAGGAATCGGCACGCCGAAGGACGAGGCGAAGGCCGCGGAGTGGCTGCAAAAATCAGCGTTCCAAGGCTACCCCGCCGCGCAGTTCAATCTCGGCGTGATGTACGCGAACGGCATCGGCGGCCCGAAAAATCCGGTGCGCGCGCTCGTGTGGTACACGCTCGCGGCGCGGCAGAATGACCCCGAGGCCGTCACGGAAAAGAACGCGCTCGATGTGCTGCTGAGCGATGAGCAGAAGGCCGAGGCACAGAAATTTCTGACGGAAGTGCTCGGGAAGATTCCGGGGAAGTAGCGCTTTGGCATCAGCAGCGCACGCAGGCTTGCATTCCGCACCTAAGCCAGCACGTTGCGCGCGCTCATTTACCACACATGAAAACCCCGCTCATCCTCACCTCCCTGTTCACGCTTGCAGCCCTCGGAATCGCCGCCGAGCCCGCGAAAAATACGCCGGGCATTTCGACGCCGCCGCCGCCGCTCACGGGTGAGTGGAACAGGAAACAGATCACCGAGCATTTCTGGGCCGAGGGCGCCTGCGTCGCGGATGTGAACAAGGACGGCAAGATGGACATCCTCAGCGGCCCGTTCTGGTACGAGGGACCGGACTTTTCAAAGCGGCACGCGATTTATCCGGCGGCCAACTCCTTCAAGCTCAAGAAGCCCGACGGCACCGAGGAGACCATTCCTGGTTTCGAGGGATTTCTGAGCGGCAGGAATTCGTATTCGAACAACTTCATCAGCTACGCGTACGACATCAATGGCGATGGCTGGACGGACTACGTGGTCATCGGTTTTCCAGGTGCGGCGACGTTCTGGTACGAAAATCCAAAGGGCGGGGACGGAGCATGGCAGCGACACACGCTCCTCGAATCCACCGACAACGAGTCGCCGATGTTTGTGGACATCACGGGCGACGGAAAGCCCGAGCTTCTTTGCATGAGCGGCGGCTACATTGGTTACGCCGAGGCGGACTGGACCAAGCCGGGCGAGCCGTGGAAATTTCGCGCGGTCTCTCCGAAGGGGCCGTACCAGAAGTTCACGCACGGCATCGGCTATGGCGATGTGAATGGCGACGGGCGCGTGGATATTCTCGAATCCGGGGGCTGGTGGGAACAGCCGGCGAAATGGGATGGCACGACGCCGTGGACTCTCCATGGGGCGCAATTTGGCGGCGGCGCGCAGATGTACGCCTTCGATGTGAATGGCGACGGCAAGGCCGATGTGATCACCAGTCTCGCAGCGCACGGCTACGGCCTCGCGTGGTTCGAGCAGACGAATGATGGCGGTGTGCAGGGCTGGACGAAGCACATGATCACCGGCACGAAGCCCGGCGAAGGCGAGACCGGCATCATCTTTTCGCAGCCGCATGCGATCGATCTCGTGGACATGAACGGCGACGGCGTGAAGGACATCGTGACCGGCAAGCGCTGCTGGGCGCACGGCCCCGGCGGGGATCCCGAGCCGAACGCGCCGCTCGTCGTGTATTGGTTCGAGCTGAAGCGCGAGGGCGGCAAGGCGAAGTTCATCCCGCACATCATTGACGACAACAGCGGCGTCGGCACGCAGGTCATGGCCGCGGACGTGAACGGCGACGGCAAGCTGGATGTGGTCGTCGGCAACAAGAAGGGCGTCTTCGTCCACACGCGGAAGTAGCGCGCCTTTCAAAAACCTGTGGCCGCACGCGGGTGCCGTTCACGCCGCCGGCGATGCTGCACTGCGCGCGTTCAAAGAGGCTGCGGGACTTGGCGTATCGGTCGGTCATGGCGAGGGGGGATAGTTTCGGCAAGCGGACCGCGGCGCAAATGACAACAGTGCTGCTGCGAAGGGGCGCGCTTCACGGCTTGCGCACAAATTTCTGCACGCGCTTCCCCGACCCCTCCGCGACATACACCGCGCCATCGGGCCCGACTGCGATGTCGTGGCCGAGCTGAAATTGCCCCGGCCCTTTGCCCGGCGATCCAAATGTGTCCAGCACGCGCCCGTCGGCATCCAGCTCCACGACCTTGCCGCGCTCCGCAGGTTCCGCCGTGGGATCGCCGCCATCCACGCTGAACACATGATTGTCCGCGCCGACCGCGACGCCGTACGGCCGGCCGATGTGCGGGCCTTTCCACTGCGTGAGAAATTTTCCCCGCGCATCGAAGACCTGCAGCCGCGAATTCGTGCGGTCGCATACAATCACGCGGCCATGCGAATCCACGGCGATCCCGTGCGGGAGATTGAACTGCCCCGGCGCGTCGCCCTTGCCGCCCCACTCGAATTCATAGCGCCCGTCCGCCGCAAATTTCACCACGCGCGTATTCTTGTATCCGTCGCTCACGTAGAATGAACCATCGGCCAGCACCGCGACGTCCGTCGGCAGATTGAAGTGCGAGCGGTCGTCGCCAGGCTTCGCACGCTCGCCGAGCGTGAGCAGCAGCTTGCCGTCGTGCGTGAACTTGAAGACCTGGTGCAGCCCGACATCCGTGAGCCACACATTGTCCTCCCGATCGATCGTGAGCCCATGCGGCATGATGAACAGCCCCGCGCCCCACGACGCGATCAGCTTCCCGCTCTTCGCATCAATGACACTCACCGTCGCCCCCGCAATCGGCTCGCTCGGAAACGGCGTGCTCCAAACGCGCTCGCGGCGATGAAAGACAAAGACATGATTGTGCGAATCCACGCCCACGCCCGCGCACAATCCGAGCGCATGATTTTCCGGCAGCGCCGGCCAGTCCTTCACGACTTCATGGCGAGGCTCGCCGGCCCGGAGCGGCCCCGCTGCCATCAGGAGGAATGCGGCGAAAGTGGAAGTTCGGCGATGCACGATGGTGGTCATGGGAAGAGGGCTTGCGACGGGGGACTCGGAACGTATGGGAGAGCGTTTGGCGGTGCGGAAGGAAAGAGCAAATCTCCCGTGGTTCTTAGTCCGTAAAAAACTCCCCGCGTCCATATCGGGTCGGACGCTCCACCTAGCCGGTTTAAGTGAAACTGTAGCCGTGTGGATGAAGGCGCGGCAGCGCCGGTGGAGCGTGACCTCCGGGCACGCTTCTTCGGCTGGGCGCAAGCATTCCATCCGGGAAACGCGCCCGGAGGTCGCGTTCCACCGGCGCTCCGCGCCGCTGAGAACTCAGCCCGGAGCACGGCTACACTTTCGTTTAGACCGCCCTGACGCATCCTCGCCTTCGGCGAAGCCGTCTGCATCATCATCTGCGGCCGCCCGCGCAATTCCCGGTGAGGCGCGCCCTCTTCGTTTTTCTTCACACGATCCCCAAGTCCCCAAGTCTCCAAGCCTCCGTCCTGCATTTCTTCCTCGCCACGCGCAGCACCGCCCCGCACCCTCCGCGGCGAAAACCACCCTCCCGCGCGGCATGAGACACGAGACAGCAGCCAGCGGGCAGCATTCAGCTTCCGTCTTCCGCACCCGATGAAGAACATCATCATCATCGCCGGGCCGAACGGCGCGGGGAAGACGACATTCGCGCGCGAGTTTCTCCCGCACGAGGCGGCATGTCCCGTGTTCATCAATGCGGACCTCATCGCACAGGGCCTCTCGCCCTTCCGCCCGGAGGCGGCGTCGCGGCGCGCGGGCCGGATCATGCTGGAGATGATCGCCGACTGCGTTCGACGCCGGGAGAGCTTCGCGTTTGAAACCACACTCAGCGGGCGCAGCTACGCGCAGATGATTCCCCGCTGGAAAAGGGCGGGCTACCGCGTGGTGATCTTCTTCCTCGGATTGCCGTCCGCCGAAATCGCGGTGCAGCGTGTCGCGATGCGGGTGAGGCAGGGCGGACACGACATCCCGGAGCCGGTCATCCGCCGCCGCTTCACCACGGGGAAACAAAACTTCTCGAATCTCTACAAACCGCTCGCCGATGCGTGGCGGCACTATGATAATGCAGGCGAACTGCCCGTGCTTCTCGCCAGCAGTGACGCACCATGAAAACAAAATCCAACTGGATTCAGCAGGCCGACGCCGCGCTCCACCGCGCCGCAAAACGCGCCCGTGAAGTGGCGGAGCAAACCAACACGCCGCTCATCGTGCAGAAGGATGGCAGGATCGTGAAGCTCATGCCCGGTGCGGGTGACCTCATCCTGCGCGAGGAGCCGCCGCCCTATGGCGAAAAGAAACCCTGAATCAGGAACGGATTACACCGGCCTCGTGCAATAATCTGTCCCTTGTTCCCCGCAACCTCTCGGGCAAGGTGGACATCATTACTTGTGTGCAGTGTCAGAGCAACGAGGCAATCGATCCGGGCTTCACGGTAGCTCCTGGATAATGTGCAAGAATTTGTGCCTTGAGGCTCCGGAGAAAATTGGCTGGGCCAAATTCCGGGAGGAGGATGCGATGGTTGGGCTTTTTTCCGTTGAGTGATTCATCCGTGACGATGAAAGCGCCCGCATCATCAAGCCGCGCTCCGACGCTCTGCTTCATGAAGATCTTATAGCGCTCGGCATAGGAAGGGCCTTTGAACGTCTCCATCTCGTCGCTTCCCTCGACGCGAAACGGCGGCATCGCGAAGAAGTGCGGCTGTCTCACTTTCACGGGTTTGCCATCCGAGTCCGGCTGATACTTGCCGACGAAAAGATAGCCGAGCCACGGGCGCGGTTGCTGACGTTCAAAGCCCGATTGCGCATAGGTAGTCCAGAAGTCGTGCGCATTGCCGATACTTTCCTCGAGCCGGTTATTCTGATTGTTGCCGATACTCTTGTCCTGCGACTTGAACTCGACGGCCGTGTAGAGCACAGGGCCAGACGGATTGGCTTTTGCGGAGTGAAATCGGCTGTTGGCCAGAACGATGAGGTCCCAGTTCTTGGACGGGCGAAAGTAGGAAGGCAGGATGGACGGAGTTGTGGAGAGGTGGCCGCCCGCCAAAATATGTTCCTGCCTGACTCCGAGACCGATCAGGAAATCCCGAAGGGTTGCGGCAAAGCCATCCATGGTTTTCCCGTGAAGGTTCGCATCGCGAGTGCCTCCCTGTGTCTTCTTCGATTTTGCGGTCTTCTTCGAGTTCCACCAATGGTCGATGGCAGAGCGGAAGAGTTCGGTTTCAGCGGGCGCGCTCATGACGGGAGGGATTCGATCTGGTAGGCTTTCAATGCTGCTTCGGTTGCGAGCACCACGTTTTGGGTATCGAACGCATCACGGAGTGTCTGTGCGATCTCCGGAGAAATTTGTTCCGGTCGCGGCACCCGGATCCGGCGGAGGTATTGCGCCTGAAAGCGCAAGAACCCGCCACGCATCCGCACTCCGTAACAGTGAATGAAAAACTCGCCGACTGCTGACATGAGAAGACCACCGAGCACGCGAAGGTCCCATTTGTCCGAGGTGATCCAATAGAGGTTATGCTGCGGGTAAGTTTCGCCGCAATCGAGTGTAGGGATGAGGCGTTCCTTGATGTCGGCGATATAGAGCTTCTCCTTGGCAAGGAGAGGGAGGTTCACGCGGTCAATCGTCTTATGCCAGTGTAGCGGTCGCTCCTTGGCGGTATGACGTTGGGTCAGCAGAGTGTGGTGGGGGCGCAGGAATGCCTCGAAGCGCGGATACGCCTGAAGGTTGATCAGTCCTTTCTCGTTCCACGGATTCACAAGATAGTGACCGGACCATTTCACACGTCCCGCCTTCAGATCAGATGCCATCGCGAGAGGCAGCAGACGATCAGATTCAATATCCGGTTTTTCGTCCGTGATGAAGACGTGGTCAGCCCCGGTCGCAACGCCGATGCCGATCTGGGTGCCAGTGCTCTTGCTCTCCAGCGGAATGCATGTGGCTTCGAGTTGCTTCAGGAGTTGCAGCGCCGCAGGCGAGGAGCATGGCCACGGCTCACGTCCCCGGAACCAGTCGGGAAAACGTGCCACCGAGAGAGTTGCATCAGACTGTGCATTCTTGAGCAGGCTCACGATCTTCTCGCGACTGGCTGATTCAATTCCGGGCAGCGCCTTCGCAACGATGACCGGCCCCTGCTTTTCCTGAGCGATGATGGTGATGGCCGGGTAGGCGGACACTTCCGTTTCAAAAGCGGAGACATCGTGAGCTTCGACCACGCAGCGCACATTATATCCTTCCGTCGTGATGAACTCGCGCAGGCCGCTTCCATAGTCATTGAGCATCCACCGGTCGGCGCAGATAAACGCGCAGACACCGCCGGGCCTGAGTTGCAGAAGAGCGGCTTGATGAAAGGCGATGTAGATGTCTGCGCGACCACGCATCGCGCTGAATCCGCTTCGATAGAAAGCAGCCTTACTCGCGGGAATCTCTTCGAGTCGGATGTAGGGCGGGTTGCCGATGACAAAGTCTGCGATCGGAAATGCGAGGGAGGCTTCGAGGAAATCGTCAACCTTAATCCAACTGCGGGCGAGTTCTGCGGCTGTCGCGGGAGAGACGCCCATTTCAGTCAGAGTTATTTCAACAAGGTCGATGCCGCGCTCTGCTGCGCTCCGATCAATCTCGAAGGCGCCAATTGCCGCCGTTGCCTGTGACACAGGAAAACCGTGACGACGGCAGGATTCGACTAACCGGCGAACCATGCCTTGCAAGAAAGCACCGTCGCCAGCGGAAGGTTCCAACGCGACGAGTTTAAAAAGTGGCCTCTCTGGCAGATAGCCCGCCAAGTCCAGTATGAGTTCAACCATCCAAGGCTTGGTGTAGATGACACCGGCCTCGCGCTGAGGATGAATTTCTACGGCGGTGTTGTGCACGGCGCGAAGCATTCACATTTTGACCGCTGGAAACAAAGGGAATCTGCGCGGCGATGCCTCAGCCGCTCTCGCGGGCGGTTTCCTTCATGAGGGCGAGGAGGGCGCAGCCGACGGCGAAGCGGGCGTCGAGCTTTCCGTCGCCGGGTGAAAGGTCGAGATCGAGCTCCTTCACGAAGCAACGGAAGGGCTGTCGGAGGCTGGCGAAGCGCTGGCCGCCGAGTTCGATTTTGTGCCGGCCGGGAAGGAACTTGAGGAAGCGGCGCAGAGGTGGCGGGCACAGGGCCAAAGGCCCGGCACCATACCAGCCCAGGGCAGCGCCCTGGGTCGCCGATGTTGAAAAAACCGAGGGCTGAAAGCCCGTTCCATGCACGGATGCCGGTGTGATGGGGCGGGCTTTCAGCCCTCGGAGCATGTCTCCCTTCCTCCCTGGGGCGTTGACCTAGGCTGGTATGAGGCCGGGCCTTTGGCCCTGTGCAAATGCATGACAGGCGCTAGAGCATTTTAAACGAAAGTGTAGCCGTATTCCCGGTTCCAAGTTCAAAGGCGCGGAGCGCCGGTGGAACGCGACCTCCGGGCGCGTTTCCGGATGGAATGCTTGCGTCCCGCCGAAGAAGCGTGCCCGGAGGTCACGCTCCACCGGCGCTGACGCGCTTTCATCAAAGCGGCTACATTTTAACTTAAACCGCTCTAGGCGAGCGCGTCCTTGCAGTATTGCACGCACATGGCCACTTCCTTCACGGAGTCGGAGCCTGCGGGGATGGGATATTCCAGCTCGATCTCGGCGGGGAAGGTCCACTTTTCCTTCCGCATGAGCTGGAGGACCTCCTTGATGGGCGTCTGGCCCTGGCCCCATGCGACGTTGCCGCCGTCGGCGGTGCGGTCCTTCAGGTGCAGGTTTGTGATGCGGTCGTGGTATTTCTCCAGCACGGGGATGGGGGAGAGGCCTTTGCTGCCGGTGAAGTAATGGCCGATGTCGAGGTTGAAGCCGATGTATTTGCCCTGCGAGAGGATGGGATCCAGCTTGTCCATGGCGGGAAGGTTGGCGGTGTGGTTGTGGAAGCCGACCCAGATTTTGTGCTTCTCGGCGAAGGGCGCGAGCTTTTCGGCCAGCGCGTCGCTGCGCTCGGTGGTGATGCCGATGCAGCCGAGGGCCTTGGCGATTTGGAAATTGAACTCGATGTCCTCATCCGTCTTTCCGAACGGGGTCTTGTGGATGTGGATGTTCACGCCAGCGTTGTTGTACATCTTGCGAAGCTCGCGGCATTTCACGAGTTGCGCCTCACGCTGGTTGTCGGTCGGCTTTTCCGCCGTCGGTGCGGGTGCGCCCTTGGCCGGCTTCGCGCCGCCGCCGATGCCGGCATAGGCCTGAATGGTGTTGCCCATCAGTTCCACCTCGCTGAGGCCGTCCTGCACGAGGGCCTTGAGGACGTCCTCCGCCGAAGTGAACTGGCTGCGGTAGCTGTAGGTGATGCAGCCGATGCGCACGCCATGGAAGACGGAGTTCGGTTTCGCGGCGGCCGCTGCTGCTGCGTGCAGCGAGCGAGGCATGACGGCCGAAGCCGCAAGGATGGCTGCGCGTCCGAGGAATTCGCGCCGCGTCTGGATGGTGTCTGTGCTGGTGGGTGTTGGAGTGTTCATGGCGCGAGTGAACGGTTTTGCGGTGCGGTGGTCAAACCGGGAAGTGCGGGGGATGCGGGAATGTGCTTTGCAAGCGGGCGCCGCTGTGAAGAGTTCGCGGGCGACGCGCATTTTTCCCCAATGAAAACGAGACTCTCCGCCTTCATCGCCACTGTCGTGCTGCTCGGCCTTTTCGGGCTGGCTCCCGGCTTCACCGCTCGGGCCTTCGGCGCGGAGGATTCGCCGCAGGGGCTGGTGTCGGAACTCTACCAGTCGGAGAAGAATGGGAAGTCGCCGTTCGAGGGGAAGGCGTCCCGCACGAGGCTCGCGCATTTTTTCAGCAAGGAACTCACCGCGCTGATCGTGAAGGACGGGGAGTTGTCGAAGAAGAACAACGAGCCGGGCGTGCTGGACTTTGCGCCGCTCTATGGCGCGCAGGATTTGGACATCAAGAATCTCGCGGTGGCCAAGTCCGCCGCCACGAAGGGCGGGACGAGCGTGACGGTGAGCTTCACGAACTACGGCAAGAATCAGAGGGCGAAGTTCGACCTCGTGCAGGAGGACGGCCCGTGGAAGATCAGCGACATCCATTACGCGGACGGCTCGGCGCTGCTGAAGCTGTTTCGGGATGCGGGCGTGAAGCGCTGAGGGGCGGGGTGGGGACGCGGAGATGGGGAGAGGAGGAGACTGGGAGACGGGGTGACAACTCGCCACCGTTGCCGAGGCAATCGTGTCGGGGCCGGTACAAAAAGCGGAATGGAGACGATGGGGTGGTTTGTTTGCCGAATGGAGAAGACTGGAATGCGCGTGAGCGCGGATGGCGGAGCGGACACGTCAATAGGACGCATTGTCCCAGTTTGAAGTTTGATGTTGGACGTTAAACGTTGAGCCCGCCGCAGGCGCTTTGCGATGCGGGACGCGCGTCGCGATTCCCTTGGTCCGCTGCGCGGGGCTCAACGTCCAATATTTAACGTTCAACGTTTAGCGAAGACAGAACTGCGTGCGTTCTCGGATGCCTGAGGATTTTGTTATCCAGGGAGTGCAGCATTGCAGTGGCACTGGCGCTCCTTACAGTTCCTGAGTCCACTTTTTCCAACCCCAAGACAAA
>Ga0209086_10001183_pt1 | contig 21384 bp, 16 predicted proteins | sample M_130207_XF_Meta_FD_187312 | JGI IMG/M metagenome (GOLD analysis project Ga0209086, IMG submission 187312) | Freshwater microbial communities from Lake Montjoie, Canada to study carbon cycling - M_130207_XF_MetaG (SPAdes) (version 2) | ecosystem: Environmental > Aquatic > Freshwater > Lake... | reverse complement strand
GACCCCTGATCGCCCTTTTGGGGGCCGCTCACGACGACTCGCTTCCACGGTTGAACGTTCACTCGGGAACTGGATACGCTCGCCGCCAGCACTGGCATTCTCCGGGTTCTCTCTTTCGCTCGACGACACGTGTCTCTTCTTATTTCACTTCTTAATTCGAGTACTCATCATGCCCATCCAGATTGCGTGTCCCGACTGCGGTAAGAGGTATCGGTTCGCCGACGAACGAGCCGGTGAGGCTGTCGAGTGCAAGGATTGCGGGTCGGACATCGACATCCCTGGTGGTCGTCGTCGTGGCGCGAGCGGTGGCAAGAAGCGGAAGCAGCAAAGCTCGGGTGTCGGTGTGGGAGTGATGATCGGCGGTGGAGTCGGTGCCGTCGTATTGCTTGGCCTCGTGTTTGTCCTGACGAAGAACGGTGGCCCGCCACCCGCACCTCCCGCGAACAATGCGCAGCCCGTGGCGAGCAACCCGGTCGTCCCCGGTCAGGGCAACGCTCTGCCCGGTACTGTTCCCAACCCCGCAGTTCCGCCCGGCGCGCCTCCCGCGAATCCAACTCAACCCGTTCCCGCGCAGCCGAACCCAACGCCGCCCGCGACAACTCCCCGCGTCGCGGCGAATGCGGTCCCCGCTCCCTCCGGCCCGCCTGCCGCATCCGGTTTCAACACGGGCAAAAGTTCCAATGGCTTCAAACCGGTGAAGGACTGGAAGGTTCAAGTCGATCCACTGGAGGTCGCAATGAAGGACGAGGCGACCAAGAAATTCAACGTGAAGACGGTGGATGGATATCTCTCGGAGCATTTTGTCGTGTATCCCGAAACCCCCAGCCCGTTCGTCATCATCGGTGAGAATGGGTCGGGCAAAGAGTCGCGTGAAGTTTGGAACCTCGTGACGGGGGCCAAGGGGGGAATCCTCAAAGGACAGACAATCACCGGCAACAACCTCGCGCTCAGTCCCGATGGCAAGTACTTCGCGTCGTTTGGATTCAACGGTGGAGGCGGAGTCGATGTGTACGACATCCCCGGCAAGAAGTCTCTGGGCGTGCTGACTCTGGACGCCAAAAAGTTCAATGTGGCCGGGCTTGCCTTGCCGAGTTCCAAGCGGCTCGTCGCGGTCTCCAACGTCAACACCAGCATCATCACTTGGAAACTTCCGTCCGGGGACGTGGAGCATCAAATCACCCTGACCGACAAGGCTCAACCCGATCCACGCCGCGCCTTTAGTCCTGGTGGACGGTATCTGGCCGTCGTGGGCGATTTCCTCAAAAAGTCCGTCGAAATCTACGACCTTGATGCCGGAGAAAAGTCGGGTGTGATTGAGTTCATGGAAGCCAACGGACTGGCCGGAGACTTGATGGGGATGGCGTTTTCTCACGATGGACAGGAGTTCGCCTTGGCGTTCAATCAGTCCTATAGCAATGACCCCGAACGGATCGTGATTTGGAAGGTGGCGGACGGATCGATTGCGGCGGACTTCTCCCTCCCCGATCCGGGGCAGCGAGAGCGCGAAGTCCTGACCAGCAAGACCAGCCTGCAATGGTTTCCCGATGGCAAACGCCTGCTCATGAATGGTCGGTATGTGATCGATCGTGACGCCCAAAGCGTGGTGTTTGCCCTGGCAAAACCCTCGCTCGACTTTCATTCGCTGCGCACACGTCATGTGATCACGGACACGATGGTGGCCACTTGGGAAGGCAACAAGCAGGCAGCAGCAGTGGCTCCGCTGGCCATCAATGCGGAAGACATCGCGCGGGCCAAGGATGTCGCGGCGGCGGGAGGGCTGATGTTTGACGCGAAGCTGCCCAAGCTAACCTCGCTCGATCGCGAGAAGGCCGCCGATCGGTCGAGCATCGGTGGCGAGTGGAAGGCGGCAGCCGATCCGGGACCGAGTGGAGCGAAGCTGGGCGATTCGATCCCGCTCAAGTCGGGCGACGGTCGTGCGCGCGAGCTGCAGTGTTCGCGGCCCGACGCGGGCATCGTCTGTGTCCGCATCTCGGACGAAGAAGACGAATCAAAGGCGGGCATCTCAGGCTTGATTCCGAAGTCCAATTACATCCTTCGCGGCGGCCACAGTCGAACGCGCACTCTCCTCTCACCCGTCCCGTGTCGCAAGAACTGGCTGGAGTTGTATGACGCGGCCAAGCGTGCGCCCGCCGGTCGGATCGATGTCGATTTCCCGTGTGAATTGCTTGCGGTCAGTCCCGATGGCACGCGCATGCTGGTCCAAGCGATGGGTGGCGAAGGGCGACTCGATGTCTTTGCGGCGGATGGTTCACACGTCGCCGGCTGCCGACCGTATCAGGACGAGTCTGAGACGAAGAATCGCGAGATCGCCTCGGCCTTGTTCCTCGATACGAACACCGTGGCCGCGTGCAGCTTTGATGACCATCTGATCGTGTTCCGACTGCCATCGTGCGAACCGGTTTTTTCTGTGGCCGATGCGGGAGTCCTAGCCGTCTCACCGGGTGGCAAACTGGTCGCGACGTGCGGTGAGAAAAAGGTCGAGCTGCGTGACGCGGTCACCGGGGAAGGGCGCGGCATCGTTCCGTGTGAAGGCGATGTGCAGGCGATGTCGTTCTCACCGAAAGGCGATCGGCTGGCGATTCTCGCCAACGGCCGCAAAGGGAGTGCGGTGAGCGTCGTCGATCTGGCCACCGGCTTGCCGACAAATGTTCCGGTCCCGCAAACGATCGCGCCGCTGGTCTGGTGCGGTGAGAACGAACTGATTCTCGGCAACCCGCAGTCCGGCGGCATCGCGGCGACCGGCAAGGGTGTGAATGTCGAACATCGGCTGACGTTGGTCGATCTCAGTCGCAAGGCCGTGTTGTGGTCGTACGTCTACGGCACGGCGGACGGGGTGACGTTTGGACAGCGGACGTTCGACGGTCGCTTCTGGATGGCAGGAACGACAGGCAAAGGAAACAGCCGTCAGATCACCGCTGTCGAGCTTCCCGAACCGGCCGCGAAGAAACAGTTCGGTAGCAAGAACATCGAGCAGCAGGCCGTCGTCAAACCGGGGTCGTCGATCAGCCTTCAGTTCGATGTTGCCGAACCACCCAACACCCCCGGCTATACCCAGAAGGCCCGCGCCGCTGTCGAAGCGACCATCAAAGAGAGCGGCCTGACAGTGAAGGACGGTCAGGCGGTGAAACTCGTGGTGACGATCGCGACCGCTCCGTCAACGGGCACGATGACGCTCAGATCGCTCGGTGGAGGGCGTGGGGGAGTCAAGCCGCCGGATGTCACCGTTCAACGCAAAGCCGCGGTGGTGCGCATCGCCTACGAAATGGGTGGCAGTGCGATCTGGGAATCGAAGCACGAACTGAGCAACGACACCTTCGGGATCACGATCCTGTCCGACGGCAAGGACGCGCAGACGGTCCTCGACGAAAACATGTGGAAGCGGGCGATGTCACTCTTGGAAGGAAACCTTCCCCCCTCACACGTCTTCCCGGCCAGCGCCGCCAACGGATTCGGAACGTCGCGCCTGACCGGCGGTGGCCCGGTTCCGGCAGCGCGGTGATGCGAATCCTCCCACGACACACGGCGTTCGGAAACAAATCTCTGACCCAAAGTAGGCGAGTCACTCCGTGACTCGAAGATTCCGGTCGCGGAGTGACCGGTCTACTCTCTTTTGCCGCTCGTTCTCTATTACAAGAATGTCGCGTGTACACCGTCCCCAACTTGCAAATTGGTCGAAGGCTAACCACGATGCGGCCATGACTATTCAATGGGAACCACTGCGACCAATTCTTGCTGCCAGCCAGCGATTCGTGATCTCGAGCCATGTGCGACCGGACGCCGATGCGATCGGGTCCGAGATCGGGCTGGCGCGTGTCTTACAGGCACTCGGCAAGACGGTGCAGATCATCAACACGTCGCCCACGCCCGCTAACTTGTACTTCCTCGACCCGACGCGCGAGGTCAAGCAGTTCGGCACGGGGACGACGGTGGCCGATGTGGCTGCGGCGGAGGTCCACGTCGTTGTTGATACCAGTTCGTGGATGCAGTTGTCTGACGTGGGCAAGGCAATGCGCGAATCAGCGGCGCGCCGGGTGGTGATCGATCACCACGTCAGCGCCGATGACCTTGGCGCGGTGGACTTTAAGGACACATCGAGCGAAGCGACCGGCTCGCTGATCTTCGAGTTGTCGCGATTCTTGGAGGTGACTCTGCCGCCGGACGCCGCGACGGCCCTCTTCGCAGCCATCGCCACTGACACGGGCTGGTTTCGTTTCTCCGCTGTCACCAGCCGGACGATGCGGATCATCGGCGAGTTGATGGAGCGCGGCGCTTCGCCGCAGACCGTGTTCCGCGAATTGTATGAGCAAGCCACTCTCGCTCGGATGCACCTCGTGGGGCGAGCACTCCAGCGGATGGTCTTGGAGTGCGACGGAGAGCTGGCCTACACCACGATTCCGTGGTCGGACTTTCTCGAACTGAAAGCGGTCTCTTCGGATACGGAAGACCTCGTCAACGAATGCCTGAAGATCGCGGGAACCAAGGCGGCGTTCATGGCCATCGAGCTTCAAAATCATCAGGTCAAAGTGAGCTTCCGCAGCCGCACTGAGGCCGTGGATGTCTCCCAAGTTTCCGAGCAATTTAAGGGAGGCGGTCATCGTCAGGCGGCCGGTGCGACGCTGGCGGGGCCGTTTGCGGACGCAATCACCCGCGCGTTGGATGCGATGAAGACGGCTGTCGTTTCTGCTCGAACAGCCGCGCCGGTTACCGACGACTCTTGACGCTGCTTGGTGACATCGTGTGAGATGTCGTCGTTGATTGGGATTTGTTCTGTCACACAGCCCCCGCCTTGAAGTGGCAAGCTCGGACGGACGAGGCGTCCATCCTACGAGCAAGTCACTCCCGCCGATTGCTCCGCCCTCGCCCCGCCGATTTGCTTCACGCTCCCCTGTTTGCTTGCTGACAAAGTTTACTCGCCTACAAACCGAACTCGTTCCCCAGTGCATCGCCTCGTTTTTGGAGAGCCTGCTCATGGCCGATCAGCCTGTTGAATCATCATCGTCGTGTGAGTCTTCGTCCCCGTGTCAGCACTCGGTCTCGTGCCATCCGCTGGAGCCGCGTCGTGGCTTTCTCGCTCAGGCGGGAGCCATCGTGATTGGAGGGCTGGTGGGTTTGGTCCCGTTTGTGGCGGGGACGCTATGTTTCCTGGACCCCATCCTACGAAAGCGAGACTCGGGAACGGGAACGGATGGATTTCAACGGGCCGCGAATCTGGCCGAACTCCCCGAGGACGGCACGCCGGAACGGTTCACTCTGCGTGCCGACGTGACCGACGCCTGGACGATTTATCGCAACCGGGTGTTGGGAAGCGTGTACCTGCGGAAGATCGGCACGCAGGTCATCGCGTTCAACGATACCTGTACGCACCTCGGCTGCAAGGTGGACTATCAAGCCTCGAACAAGCGGTTCTTCTGCCCTTGTCACCAAAGTGCGTTCAACTTGGACGGCGAAAAGCAAAACCAGACGCCGCCGCGCAATATGGACGTGCTCGAGGTCGAGGTTCGTGGCGAAGAGGTCTTCGTGAAGTACCAGAACTTCTTCACAGCGCGTCCCGACAAGAAGGCGATCTGATGTGAACGGCAAGTGTTAACTGACTCACGCTTCGGGTTGGTGTTGTCGGGGCCAACGTTTTTTGAAGCTCGCCTGATCGCAGGCAACTCGCGACCAACTTGATTCATTTACCCCTCGGGAAACATCGTCATGAAGGCGTTGCTCAACTGGCTCGACTCTCGAACCGGCTACAAGAATTTGCTGCACGAGGCATTGCACGAGCCGATCCCCGGCGGAGCGCGTTGGCGGTACATCACCGGCAGCATGCTGACGTTCTGCTTCGTCGTGCAGGCGATCACCGGCCTATTCCTGTGGTCCGGCTATGCGCCGAGCACGCAGACGGCTTGGGAGAGCGTGTACTACATTCAGAACGAGATGTTTTATGGCTGGTTGTTGCGCGGCATCCACCACTTCGCGGCGCAGGCGATGATGGTCGTGCTGGGGCTGCACTTCTTGCAGGTCGTGTGGGACGGCGCGTATCGCGCGCCGCGCGAAGTCAATTTTTGGCTGGGCCTCGTCCTGATGCAAATCGTGATCGGGTTGTCCCTGACAGGCTACTTGTTGCCGTGGGATCAGAAGGGCTACTACGCGACAAAGGTGGCGACGAACATCGCCGGAGCGACGCCGCTTATCGGACAGCAGGTGCAAGCGATCGCTCAGGGTGGCTCGGCTTACGGGCATCACACGCTGACGCGGTTCTTCGCGCTCCATGCCGGTTTGTTGCCAGCGCTGCTGGTGGGTTTCCTGGCGCTGCACATCTACGTCTTCCGACGGCACGGCATCACGGTTCACAAGTCGGCGGAAGGAAAGCCGGTCGGAACGTTCTGGCCTACGCAGGTTCTTTACGATGCGGTTGGATGCTTGGTCGTGCTGGCTGCGGTGCTGATCCTGACGTGGACTCGCGGCGCGGAATTGTCTGCCCCCGCTGATCCCGGCGAAGACTTTCCCGCACGTCCCGAATGGTACTTCTTGTTCCTCTTCCGCTTCTTGGAGTTCGAGGCCATCTCCAGGCTGGGGGTCGCGTTTGGGGCGATCATCGTTCCAGGGATCGTGATGACCTTGATTTTCCTGATGCCATTCATTGGGAAGTCGAAGTTCGGCCACCAATTGAATCGGTGGTCCCTCGTGGTGCTGCTCGTGGGAGTGGCCGCGCTGACGGCGCTCACGATCTACGAAGACAATCACAACGAGTCTCACCAAGCCAAGCTGAAGTTTGCCGAACGAGACGCCCATCGGATTGTGGAATTAGCTCGACGCGAAGGAATTCCGCAAAACGGTGCCCGCGAGTTGCTCGTCCGCGATCCGTACTCGCAGGGGCCGCGACTGTTCGCCCGACACTGTTCAAGCTGCCATCGGTTCGATGGCCACGACGGAACGGGGCAACACATTCTTAAGGCCGTTTTGGATGCAGAGGGCAAACCGGTCAAAGGCGCTCACGGTAATCTCAGCGAGGAAGAACCCGCGACGGCCGCCGATCTGAAAGACTTCGGATCTCGTGAGTGGGTCCTTCGCGTGTTGACTGACTACGACAAAACCTTCGCACCGCTGAAGAATGCCGGTGAGAAGGGGCAGCGATTCCTCGACGGTGAAATGGCGGGATGGTGCCGCGAGAACAAAGCGGTCCTTTCCGACCCCACCAATGCGGGCAGCGTGACGGCGTTGGTCGAGTTCCTCGCCGCGCAAAGCGGTCGTGCCGATCATGGGACGTTCGATGAAAAGCTCGTTGCCGCTGGAAAAGACATCTTCGAGGAAGGGGCGTTGAAGTCAGGCACGCTCTCCTCCGGTTGTGTGGATTGCCACGCGATGAAAGCGGTCGGTGAAACAGAATCGCTCGGCGATGGAGCGGGTTCGGGCTATCCCACGCTCACGGGTTATGCGGGGAGCGACTGGTTGAAGCGGTTCCTACGGACACCCGGCCACGCGGACTTCTACGGCGACAACAACGTGATGCTGGCCTTTGACACGTTACGTCTGTCGGACGACGAGCTTGATCTGCTCGTGAAATGGATGACCGGCGACTACTACCACACGCAGAAGAAGTAGAAGTCGTAGTCCGGACCCCTTGGTCCGGACGGTGACCTCGCGTAGGAGAGGCTCTGAATACGCTGAGAACGCAGGCCATGTCCGGACCAAGGGGTCCGGACGACAGCCCCTGTACGCCCGATTCGGAGTTCCCTCGAAAACGTGAATCATCCCGGTTTCTAGTGCGTCTCTCGTTTGTGGCCGATTCCGTTCATCGAGTAGACTCCCGGTCACCTCCTAGACAACTTGCCTCTTTGTGGCATCGTATTTTACGGTTGTGAAGCGCCGTTCCCGTGATCGCTTTGGCGAGGATTGCATCTGTGTTAGCTCGACATCTTTTTGCCGCACTGGTCTTGTTCTCGATCCTGTGCGTGCAGGGAGCAGCGACCGCTCAACAACCCGCCGCTCCCGCTGCGGGGGCACCTGCTGCGTTGACTGTGGGACGCGACGCCAACGCGTACCCGTCCGCACCCGGTGGGCTGTTTTACCGAGGCAGTCATCCCACGAATGTCGTCCTCAGGTCCTCGTACCTGCACCAAGGGAAGCTGGCCTTCTTATTGGCCCTCTTCGTGTTGTGGACTTGGACGGCGGGTTGGATCAACGACGACGCGCACTCGTTGAAGGTCCGGCCGGACATGTGGAACACGATCGTGTTGCTCGCAGGATTGGCGGGGTTCGTCCTGTCCCTGTGTTGTCCAAGCTTCAGCCTCGCCTTCGTCGTGATGACGGCGGGCTATGCGATTCCAATGGGATTGTTCGTGGTGGAACGCAACAAGCGTGTGCCGGAAGCGGCGCGGGTCCTGACGCCGAAACACCTCAGGAAAGTCGGCTTGCGAGTCTTGGCCAAACTCGGACTGCACGTCGGGACGCGGGAAGCGCGCGAGTCGATTTCCGGTCCGCCGATCCGACTCATCGGCCGGTCCACCAAGGGGACAGGAGAAGTGGATCGGTCGAGACAGGTTGAAAGTTCGCAGGTCTTTCTCGCCGCAAAGGAGCTGATCTACGACGCCATTCTCCGCCGCACGACCGACATTCACATGGAGCCGAAGGAAGACGAGACCTCGGTGCGGCTGCGCGTCGATGGTGTGATGTATCCGTCGCAGCCCTTCGATCGCAGCACCGGTGACGCGCTGGTCAATATTTTCAAAGTCCTCTCGGCGATGGACATCACCGAGCGCCGGAAGCCTCAGGACGGCAGCTTTCGCGCCGAGATGGAGAACCGTGAGATCGACTTCCGCGTCGCCACCCAAGGTTTGCAGGGTGGTGAGAAGATGGTCATCCGAATTCTCGACAAGGGGGCGACTGCCAAGACGCTGGCCGACCTCGGCATGAGAAAGCAGTTGATCGAGCAGATCCAAGGTGTCGCCCATCAACCTCACGGCATGATGATTACCTGCGGCCCGACCGGAGCCGGTAAATCGACGACGCTTTACGCGTGTCTCCAGGAAATCGACGCCCTCGAAAACAACATCATCACCATCGAGGATCCCGTCGAATACCGGATGCCCAGTGTGACGCAAATCGAGATCAACACGAAGGCCGGGCAAACGTTTGCTGGCTCGCTCCGCAGCGTGTTGCGACAAGACCCGGACATCGTGATGGTCGGCGAAATCCGCGATGGCGAAACGGCCAAGATCGCGTGCCAAGCGGCCAACACGGGGCACATGGTGTTCTCCACGCTGCACGCTAACGACACCATCGCCGCTCTGTTCCGATTGATTGACCTCGGCGTGGAACCGTTCCTGCTCTCCAGTTCGATCTCGGCGATCCTCGGTCAGCGACTGATTCGCAAGCTCTGCGTGGACTGCAAGGAAGCCTACAAGCCGACGGCGGACCTGCTCCAAAAAGCGGGGCTCCCCGCTGACAAGGTGGACAAGTTCTATCGCCCGCCTTCCAGTTCCGAAGCGACCTGCCCGTCCTGCAATGGGCTGGGTTACTCGGGCCGAGTCGGCTTGTTCGAGCTGCTCCTCATCACAGATCGGCTCCGCGACTTGATCCGTGACAATCCGAACATGACCGCCATCAAGGCCGAAGCTCGCAAGAACGGAATGCTGTACATGCGAGAAGAGGGACTGCGACTAGTCGTGAAGGGAACGACCTCGATTGAGGAACTGCTAAAGGTCGTGAAGTAATCGTGGTGCGAGGGGATGGCCGAGTCCTTGTCGTTCATTTCGATGACCGCGAAATTTGTGACGCCTTGTTTTTGAAACCTCTCCACTGAGAGTGAGACCCCATGATCGACATTCTGTGCCTCGCTGTGATTGGTGCCGTCGCGTACTTCGTCTCGACTGAGGGAGCGTGGGGGGCCGTGCATTCGTTCCTGTGCGTGCTGCTCTCGGCGCTGATCGCCACCAACTACTTCGAGCAAGTGGCGACAATTCTCGAAGGGGTTTCGCCGGGGTACCGACACTTCATGGATGTGGTCGCGCTCGTCGGGCTGTTCATCGGCTGCGTGTTTGCCCTGCGCATGGGATCAGAGCATTTGGTTCAGGTTTACATCGGGCTTCCGTCCGCGATGGATACCGCCGGGAAGTGGTTATTTGGCGCAGCGACCGGCTATCTGACGATGGCCTTCCTGTTGATGGCCCTGCACACCGCGCCGTTTCCGCGTGAGTTCCTCGGCTTCAAGCCCGAAGGCCCCAACTGTTTTGGGATGGCTCCTGATCGGCAGTGGATCGGCTTCATGCAATACGTGACCGAAAAACCTTATGGCTGGTACGTCTTCCAAGACCCCGACACGAAACAGCCGATCGCCCACGCCTTTGATGGCAAGTACGAACTTCTGGGCGACAAAAAGGCCCCGTACCCCAACACGATCTGGCCATCATTCCCGATCCGTTACGCCATGCGCCGCGATCGGCTCGACAACGCCCAAGCCGCAGTCGGACCCGTCGCCAAGCCACAACCCGTGGCGCCGCAGAACACGGGAGCCGCCCCTGCCGCACCCGTTGCCAATCCGGGTTTTTGAGGCCACCCGTCACCCGACGATCTCGTTCCTGAATCATCGCGCTGCCTTGTTTTATTGCCGCCAGTCCACAGGCTGTTCGCGAAGTCGGGGCGTCTGCCTCGAAACGATTGTCTCGGACTCGGCGGAGTGAGGTTCACGATGACGGACGGCAATCGCACCTGGTGCGCATTCCTAGTGGGTGCATTTGTGTTGGCTTTCGCGAGCGGGACGAGCTGGGCCGATGGGTCTGCCGACAACACGGCTGATTCCGTGCGGCGCATCCCGAAGATCGGGGTTGAGGTCTCTGACGCCGATCGCGCGGAACTCACTGCGGGTCTCGCCGCGCTGCACACCTCCATCGAGCAATTGCGTCAGTCGAAATCGCCGCTCGCGACGGAGTTGCTGCCGGATGTTCTTATCTTTCATCGTGCCGTCGATCAGGCGTTGCGGTATCGCGAGTTCTTCGAGCCGAAGGAAGTGACGATTGGAAAGGCTCTGCTGAAAGCGGGGCAAGAGCGAGCCGATCAATTGCTAGCGGGTGAGGCCCCGTGGACGAAACAGACCGGACGCGTCGTGCGGGGATACATCTCGAAGATTGACCGCACGGTTCAGCCGATCGGGTTGCTCATCCCCGCTTCGTACAAGCTTGATGGCGGACAGAAGCATCGCCTCGACTTCTGGTTCCACGGTCGTGGTGAGAATTTGAGCGAGGTCAACTTCCTCAATGATCGCTCGATGAACGATGGCCAGATTGCACCGGCCGACACCATCGTGCTGCATCCTTACGGACGCTACTGCAACGCGAACAAGCTGGCGGGTGAGATCGACTCGTTCGAGGCCCTTGATGCCGTTCGCAAACACTACCGCATCGACAACGATCGAATCGCGGTGCGCGGCTTCTCGATGGGCGGAGCGGCCGTGTGGCAGTTCGCCGTGCATTATCCCGACCTGTGGTTCGCCGCGAATCCGGGAGCTGGGTTTTCGGAGACGCCCGATTTTTTGAAGGTCTTCCAAAGTGAGACGCTCGCGCCGACGTGGTACGAACGGAAGCTGTGGCAGATGTACGACTGCACGGGCTACGCCGCGAATCTGGCTCACCTGCCGACCATCGCGTACAGCGGCGAAATCGACAAGCAGAAGCAAGCGGCCGACATCATGGCCGTCGCGTTAAAGCGTGAAGGGATGGACCTGCTGCACATCATCGGCCCGATGACGGCTCATAAAATTCATCCCGACTCGGCCAAAGAAATCGACGCCACGTTGAATGATTGGGCGACGAAGGGGATCAACCGCTCGCCGCTGCCGCTGCAGTTCGTGACCTACTCGTTGCGTTACAACCGGATGCACTGGCTGACGGTGGATGGATTGAAGGAGCACTGGGAAGAGGCCCGCATGTCGGTGAAGCCGGTCGAGGGCGGCTTGGCCGTCGCGGCGAAGAACGTCACGGCGTTCACGCTCCGCCCACCGAAGACGCTGCCGCGCCCGGTGCGTCGCGTGGCGATTGACGGTGGCTCGCCCTTGGAGATCGCGGGTGATGACTCAACGCTTTCCTTCGTTCACGATGGCAAAGAGTGGAAGCGCGGCGAGGCGACTGGTCTTCGCAAACGTCACGGTTTGCAAGGCCCGATCGACGACGCTTTTCTCGATTCGTTCGTCTTCGTGCAGCCGGGTGGCTCATGCCGCTCGGACATCGTCGAACAGTGGTCGAAAGGCGAGTTCACGCGCGCGGTGACTCAGTGGCGGCAACAGATGCGCGGCGATGCCGTCGTGAAGCGCGACACCGAAGTGACCGAGGCCGACATCGCATCGTCGAACCTCGTCCTGTGGGGTGATTCCAAGTCGAATGCGGTCCTGGCCAAGATCATCGACAAGCTGCCCATTCGTTGGACCGAGCAGAGTGTTGTCGCGGGGGATCGCTCGTTTGATGGTGGCCATCACGCCCTGATCGCCATCTATCCGAACCCGCTCAACCCCGAGAAGTACGTGGTTCTGAACAGCAGCTTCACCTACCGCGAGTACGACTATCTGAACAATGCGCGGCAGGTGCCGAAGCTCCCCGACTGGGCCATCGTGGACGTGAAGACTCCCGCCAACAGCCGCTATCCCGGCAAGGTCGTCGCCGCCGATTTCTTCGACGAACAGTGGCGACTCAAGCCGGCCACCGTTGCCAAGTGACCACGTTGCGAAGCGTCGTTAGTCGTTAGTTGTTTGTTGATCGTGTCGCCGAAGGCCGAAGCCATCATGGATGAATTGAACCCAGCGCGAGCGTCGTCGCAACCAGATCAGTCTGCCGGCGAAGTGATCGATGCGGGTCGAGGCCGCATCTTTCCCTGCGAACAATGCGGCGCGGACTTGGAGTTCTCGATCGGGACGCAGAGTCTGCAATGCCCGTATTGCGGAGCGATCAAACAGATCGAGTTGCCCAGCGATGCCGTGATCGTTGAACGCGACTATCTGGAGATGCTCGCGAATCTCGAACGACTGCACGAGCAGGGGCATGAGCAGGGTGAAGGGGCGACTGGCGAACATGCCGTTCGCTGCGAGTCGTGTGGTGGCGAAGTCGTCTTTCAAGGGACGCTGACGAGTTCTCAGTGCCCGTACTGCGCATCACCATTACAGCGGGACAAGATTCACGATGCCCCGAACAGAATCTTTGTCGATGGCGTATTGCCGTTCCTCGTTCCCGAAGCAGCAGCCAAACAGGCGCTGCGCGAATGGGTCCGCTCGCTGTGGTGGGCACCGAATGCGTTTCTGCGAGAGGGAGCCAAGGGCAAGTTCAACGGCGTCTACCTGCCGTATTTCACGTATGACTCGTTCACGACGACTCGCTACGCCGGACAGCGGGGAGACTATTACTACGTGACGGTGGGGTCCGGGAACAACCGCCGAACCGAACGCCGCATTCGATGGAGCTACACAGACGGCGAATTCCAATGGTTCTTCGACGATGTGCTGGTCATCGCGGTTCGACATCAGAGCGAGTCACTCGTGCGGCGGCTCGAACCGTGGCCGCTGGTGCGGTGCGTTCCCTTCACACAACAATTGCTCGCGGGATTCTTCGCTCGCACCTATGACGTGACTCTGGAAGACGGCTTCTCGACGGCGCGGCAACGCATGGAGTCGGCCCTGACGGCGGAAGTGCGCCAGCGAATCGGCGGCGATGTCCAAAATGTTTCATCCCAACAGACAAACTTCGATGCCATCACGTTCAAACACCTGCTCCTGCCCGTCTGGTTGATGGCCTACCGATATCACGAGAAGCCGTATCGGGTGATGATCAACGCGGTCACGGGCGAGGTCTCCGGGGAGAGGCCTTACAGCGCGGTCAAGATCGGGTTGGCCATCGCAGCCGGACTCGCGGTCGCTCTCACGCTGTGGGCGTGGCACGGCTCGAATGTTCAGGCGTCTTGGCAGGTGAGAAATGAATCCCGCCCCACCTTCCGAGGAGGAGACCAACTTGTCTGCAAGCCGTTGCGAGGCATCGACAAATCGGTCTGGAAATCGCGTGATCTCTCGGAGCTTGACCGAAAGAATTCTCTGCGTCCGACAGATCTGGCTCTCCGGATTTGCAACACTCGACAGAGCGGCCTGTCGAACTCGGCAACTCCAGTGGAAGTCGCTTGAACTTTGGGGCATCGACACTTACACTCCCCGCCCCTGCGAACTAGGGGGGGAAAGTCCCGGCGTTCGCGCTGATCCATACTGGCCCGTTTCGACGACGAATTGCACCAGGTCTGACTCTATGCCGACTATCAATCAACTGATTCGTAAGCCCCGCAAGCACCAGCCCGTACGGACGAAGTCCCCGGTACTGGAGGGATGTCCGCAAAAACGCGGCGTCTGTTTGCTGGTTAAAACCGTGACCCCCAAGAAGCCGAACTCCGCCCTCCGAAAGGTGGCTCGTGTTCGTCTCTCGAACGGTAAGGAAGTCACCGCTTATATCCCCGGTGAAGGCCACAACCTTCAGGAGCACTCCATCGTCCTCATCCGAGGCGGTCGTGTTCGTGACCTTCCGGGTGTTCGCTACAAGGTGATCCGCGGCGTGCTCGACACGCTGGGTGTTGCCAAGCGTATGCAGGCTCGCAGCCGGTACGGTGCCAAGCGTCCCAAGTGATCGGTGTTCTGCGGGGCTTTTTTCGACACGTCACCCGGTTCCGTTCGATTGGTTTACGCGGCAAGTTGCCTGAGTTGTTCGAAATTATTTTCCGTGAATTCGCTAGGTTAAAAGAAGGGTTGCTCAATGGCTGATCGCTTTACAGCCAGTCGTGCTCAGTTGAAGCCCGATCCACGTTATGGATCGAAGCTCGCTTCCAAGTTCATCAATTGCCTGATGCACGATGGCAAGAAGAGCGTCGCTCTGAACGTCTTCTACACCGCGATGGACTTTGTGGCCGAGAAGGTCAACGACCGTGAGCCGATTGATGTCTTCATCGCCGCCGTCGAAAACTGTCGTCCGTCTATTGAAGTGCGGTCGAAGCGCGTGGGTGGTGCGAACTACCAAGTGCCAACGCCAGTCAATATGAAGCGACAGCAAACGCTGGCGATTCGCTGGATTCTGGAAGCCTGTCGCGACAAGAAGGGCCGTCCGATGAGCCGTCGGCTCGCCGATGAGTTGCTTGCCGCTTACCGTCGGGAAGGCGTTGCCATCACCAAGCGTGAAAATGTTCACCGCATGGCCGATGCGAACAAGGCATTCGCTCACTTCGCTTGGTAATTGTTGGCCTAGCAGAAAAACTGAAAGCCAGTCGCATTTAACGCGACTGGCTTTTTTTGTTCTTCGCCTCCCTGTTGAAAGGAGTGGTTGAAGGGGGAGAGAGAGGATGTGGAGTCGGAAGTGACGGGAGTTGGTAACTCCAACCGCTTGCCATGAGATCACGCGGAAGGCGCGATTGGAGTCTTCTGTCGGATCGTTGCTTGATCGATTCGCGAAGTTTTCGCAGTCATCGGCAGCCAATTCTTAATCGCCTGAAAGAACGCACCCTGTGGTTTGAGTTGCAGACATCGCGACGGATGTCGTGATTGCCGACTGTAGGCGTGCCATTCACGCACGACATCCCATCGTGATCGGCCCAATGCAGCACCACATAGAGCGGCGCGTACTTCCGGTTCTCTTGGGGTGAATGACAACAAACGTGACCTGATGCGGTGCCTCGTAGCCCCATTTCGGTTTCACGCCTGCTTCAAATGTCTCAATCGCTCGTCCGTTGATGACGGCGTCTTTGGAAGCATGCTTGGTCGGAATTCACGTCTTGGTGCCTGAACGCAGCGGGAGAGAGACGAGTAGCAACAGAGCATACGCAGCGGTTTTCATCGCGGTCCTCCAAGCAGGAATGTTTGATGCGCGGATTAACCGGTACGTGCTAGCGTCCGGTTCAGTGATTTTGAGAACCGGGGCTAGCACCGCGCGGCTCATGGATGTTTGGTTTCCGATTCCCTCAGCAACGCGCTGTCGCTGAGTCATTCTGTGAATCGTTCCGGCCAGCGAACGGCGGCGCTTGGCTTGGCGTTGTGACGATAACCGAAGCCGTGACCGGCATTGGCGAACAAGTGCAGTTCGGCGGGAACTTTGGCTGCTTTGTATTTGAGGTACAGACTGGCCATCCCCTCGGCGATGTCAGGGCGGTCGTTAATTCCCGCAGCGATGAAGACTGGAGGCATCCCGGCTTCGACGGTGAAGCGGCCGGAACTTCCCGGATAAATGAGGGACTGAAAATCGGGTCGGCAGCTCGATATCCGTCGAGTCCTTCTGGCCGGCATCGTGTTTCATCGCGGCATACGCCGCGAGTTCGCCTCCGGCTGAGATGCCAAGGAATCCCACGCGGTCGGCCATGAGATGCCACTCGGCAGCGCGATTGCGAACCAACCGCAAAACACGCCGCGTGTCCGCCATCACATGATCCTGAATCGTGTCAGCACCCGCTTTCTCGCGAGCGAGCCGGAGCTTCAACACGAACGCTGCAATGCCTCAACGCGGAACCATTCCGCCAGCACGTAACCCTCGTGCCGTATGCAAAGTTTCGAGTGCCCGCCTCCGGGGCAAATGCTGACCGCCGTGCCCGTTGCCTTCTCGCGCTCCGGGACAAACGGAGTGAGCGTAGGGTTATGAACGTTGCCGCAATTGTCTCCGACGACTTCTTCCGCTTCCTTCGCACGCGTCTCCGAGCCAGGAGCACCATTGCTCCACAGCGGAATCGCCCCCGGTAAATCCGTTGGCAGTTTCGCGAAGGCCGCAACCGAGGACCACAAGACAATCACAGCAACCAGACAAGACTTCATGGCATCTCCTGCGAACTGGAACACGACCTCTTCCAGCCTACTTCGACTTCAGGCCGACTGTATTCACCGCGATGACACGGTACTGATGAGTCTTTCCGGCTTCGGCTTTGTTGTCGGTGAATCGCATCTCAACCAGCGGTTGCGTGGGGGTGTCGCTGTAAGAGAGGTTCTGCAAGACCGGGCGTCCGAACGAGTTCTTACCTTGCTCGGGAACGTTGGCGAGGAACTGCCCGTCACGCTCGATGATGAAGCTGGCGAGACCGCTTTCGAGGTCGGCTTCGGTGGACCAAGTCAGCACATTGTTTGAGACGCGCAGATTCGTCGGAGCAGGCGGAGGCGTCTCGTCGGTCACGACCGAGTCTTTGACGTACTGCGTCCACGCGGTTGCCACAGACTCATTCGGGAGCCACACAGTTTTTTCCAATGCACCGGCGAACTTCGCAGCCGGCACGGGAGCCACGACATTCGCATCACCGGCATTCAGTGGAGCAAGCCAGCCGTCTTGGCTCGACATCGGCTTCAGTGGGTCGCCGCTGTTTGCGGGCAAACGCGCGGTCAGACAGGCATCAAACCACGGCATCGCCAGATAGCGTTGGTTGCCACAATCATGGCTCGACAGTGGATCAATCGACACGCCGATGAGTCCCCCTTTGGCTCGCACTGCGAGGAAGAAAACTTCGTTCCCCGGCCACACTCCGGCGAAGCGTCCCTCTTTATCTGAGACACCTTCCTTCGTGCCAAGATTACACATGACTGGCACTTGGCAAGCCGCGTCCGAAATGGTGTAAGGCGCGGGCTTCCCTTCAGCGGCGGTGATCGGCGGCACTCCCGAACGGAGCCAGGCAGCGGCCACTCGATCGGGATGCAGCAACGTCATGCCGCCGGCCCAATGTCCGCCGCCACTGTGTCCCCACAAAGCCCACGGCACGGTCGCCAATTCCGGATGACTCGACTTCGCGCCCAGTTCGGTCAGTGACTTTTGAAACGCCGCGTCCGAGCCATTGCGAGGATCGCACCACAACTGGCAGTTGGCTTTCTCAGGCTGCTCATACACCGGGCTGATCAAAGCGCAGCCGTGCTTCTTGGCCAAGGCCTGCCAATGCAGATCGAACGCGCCGGTCTGCCCCGACTTGCACGAGCCTTCGCCACAACCGTGCTGATGCACGATCAACCCGCGCAGCGTCTTAACCTCCGACGGAATCCAAACGGTGAAGCTCGCGGGATAGACCAGTTCGCCCGGCTGCGTCGAGCCTTCGTAACGCACTCGGTAGTACGGCGGATCGGCGGACAGAGAATTCACATACGGCGGCTCTTGGGCAGCGACCGTACCAACCAGCACGACCTCAGTCAGAATGACACAGAGCAGCACAAACAGACGCATGGTACTCACCCAAAGTTTGAGGTTTAAGAAATTGGTCAGCAATCGACTCGGCACATGATCAAACAACGGCAGTGGGATCGCTATCGCGACGACGATAACTCGGAGGCAATACAAAACAGATGCTGTTCGCCGCGAATGAGAATGCGGTTCAAGGCCGGAACGGGCGAGCCGATGACGGACTCGGCCATGTCGTTTTCAGACAGTAATTCAAACTTGTCGTTGGCCACGCTGGCGACGAAGACCGTTCCGTCTTCGCGTGGAGCAAACAGCTTGTCCCCGGCAACCAACGGCGAGGCGTAGTAGTTCATGCGGTGCTTGGGGAACGCCCCTTCCCAGATCGTCTTGCCGGTGGCGGGATCAATGCTGGCGACTTCACCGCGATCACGAACCAGGATGACACGGCCTTTGTAAGCCACCGGAGTTGGGACGAACGTCCCCACGTCGTCTCGCTGCCACACATGATTGGTGGCGGTGACATCTCCGCTCCCCGTCAGTCGAATCCCATGCAGGCGCGGGATGCCTCGATCGTTGCGACCGTATGCGATCACCACCACGTCCCCGACGATCACCGGTGTCGCGATCGCAGGCCACAACTTGTTGGCGTCAGGATTGAAGTTGCCGCATGACCAGGAAACCAGCCCATCGGTCGCGTTGTGAATTGTGAGATGCTCGGCCCCCCACACCAAGATCGACTCCTTGCCTTGATGCTGAATGACGAGGGGCGTCGAGTATCCGTGATCGCCTTCGGTGGGGGTCGAGTAATTGCGAGCGACCTTCCAAGCCATGTCGCCGGTGGCTTTGTCAAACGCCGCCAGCCAGGACTCGCCCTGGTGCATGCGAGTCATGATGACGTACTTCTCAGTCAGCACCGGCGAAGTACCATGATCCCAAAACAAGGTGTCCTTACCAAACCGCTCGACGAGGTCCGTCTTCCACCGCACTTTCCCATCGAGTTCGACCGCCGCGAATGTGCCGCTTTTGAAGAAGACAAACACGGCCTTGCCATCGGTGACCGGCGACGCGTTGCTCCCCGACCCGTTGCGATGCTTGCCCGCGTTCTCCTTGCCGAAAACCGCTCGCCACGTCTCGGTTCCCTTGGAGTCATAGCACAGCAGTGCATCGTTCCCGTCGGCCGCAGATGTCAGGTAGATGTTGTCATTGAGCAAGATCGGCGTGGAGCAGCCCTTGCCCGGCAACGGCGTTCGCCAGAGATACGTCTGCGAGTCAAACTTAATGGGATAGTTCCCCTGCTCGATGCTGCCATTCCCCTGCGGCCCGCGCCACGATCGCCAGTCTGGATGTTCGGCCGCGAGCCCCCATTGCCCCGAGCAGCAAACGAACCCAGCGCAGAAAACCAACCCAGCCGTAGCAATCAAACTCTTGTTTGGCATCGTTGTCGAAGTCCTTGGAATATCGTGTGAGGCCGTGACAGGGCGGCGGTATACAATCTCCGTTGATTCTGCCTGAGGCTCAATGAAACGGAAAGCCTCCACGGGCAAGCGAGACGCTGACCCTACGTTTTTCAACAGGCAGCAAAGGCGAACAGTCGCTGAAACCGTTCTGACGCAGACTGTGGGATGCTCGGCTAGACCCAGGCTCTTGTTCGCAAACCAGTTCCGCACGGATTTCCCGCATCATCAGTCGAACCCGCCACACGAATCCACACATCCTGCGGCGAGACAATCACCCGCTCCCGCATGAACGTCCCCGCCATCCGAATCGCCTCCAACTGCGAAGCCACATGCGATTGAAAGTCACCGTACATCGTTCGACTCCAAAACCGGCGAGTCTCGTAGAGTGTGCAATGCCCACTCCACATTTACTGAATATCGGAAAGTGCATTAAAAAGGCGAATCCACCCGGTGCGTTGAAAGTACCAATCTTTGTAATTCATTCGTGGCGGAAGACGACTCCCTTGCGGTATCTCGTTCGGATATGAATCCGCCACGTCTACTCGTTTGTACGAAACTGATGATCCTTTCCATCATCCCTTATCGCTGGCCGGATCTAACTCGAACTCAATAACTTCAAGCACAGCATACGATGCCCCTGTGGGGCCAAACTCCGTGCAGAACACTTCTATTGGAACTTCGACTGTGGCGATGAAGGGCAGGGCGAACGCACTAAAACTGGAGCAGACAACTGTTGAAAACAAAGCTTGTTTGCGCGAATTTGGGTGAGCTGACTGTGTAACGACTGTTCCCGAAAGTGCGTTGTCAAAGTGCTTTCAGCTCTGATTTGCTGAGAAAATATGATGATTGTGGTGCGTTCGCCCTGCCAGCATGTTGAGGGGCACACTTTCTATTTGCCGACGGTTCGGTCCGGTTTGTTTCAGAGTCGATCGAACACATCGCCAGCCGCATTCCGCCAAACCCCGGCTGAGAAATCGATAGTGGCTGCTATTGGACGGATGGAGTCGATGGATGCGCAGATTCGAGCTATGCGACTGGTGGGCCCATCAACAACAAGGCACGCCTTGCGTTGTTGTTGGGCCTGAACCAACGCTTACACCACAAGAGCGATTCTCTGGTGACTGGTGAGTTCTAACAAACAGCGTGTCTGACAATCTGTCGGCTGTCATGTCGTCGTCGTCGAGCAGAGATGACTCGTGTCAAACTCCAGAAGTGGGTTTACGCTTGAAGTCTTCACTCGGTTCGCGGATGTCACCGACGGCCTGACCAACACCATCATGGCCGGTGAGACCAGTCAACGACTGGTGCAACTTCGGCTGGTGGTATTGGAACAACGTCACCCTAGGCGTGTCGGCGTTCCCGCTCAACTTGTGTCGAACCAACCCCGCCGTGTGCTTCAACAGTTCGCTGAACCACGGCTACAACAGCCGGCACACTCACGGCGCGAACTTCGGTCGCGGCGACGGCAGCGTGGTCTTCATCAGCGAAAACGTGGATCAAACCGTCTACTTCGCCATCGCGACCATCAGCGGCAGCGAACCGGTCGTGGGCGCATGGTGATTTCACTCGCGAACAAGTCACCAGATCGACTTACTGCCCGCAGGATCAGCCGCGCCGCCAGCGAAACCAACGACAGCAATGGCGAGACAGTCGGGTTCATCCGACTAATGCGTGCTGAGTGTGATGTAGGGCGAGTAGTTTGAGTTTGAAGAAGGGGAGATCACGATAGCCGTAGGCTTGTCGTTGGAGGAGTTTGATTTTGTTGTTGGTTCCCTCCA
>Ga0209086_10001181_pt1 | contig 21419 bp, 17 predicted proteins | sample M_130207_XF_Meta_FD_187312 | JGI IMG/M metagenome (GOLD analysis project Ga0209086, IMG submission 187312) | Freshwater microbial communities from Lake Montjoie, Canada to study carbon cycling - M_130207_XF_MetaG (SPAdes) (version 2) | ecosystem: Environmental > Aquatic > Freshwater > Lake... | reverse complement strand
CTAAAATAGCGGAACCACCGACACTTTTTGCATAATCTTTAAATAAATCCAGCATCTGATTTTTACCACGTGGAATCAATGTGAAAAATCCATAAAACAGTATATCGTGTATCGTTTGCAGACCTAATAACAACAAAATAAATTTCCAAATAGAAAATGTGTCAAAAATAAATGGATACAAAAAACGTGCAATAATAATGCCTAAAACAACGATTAGTACATCAGCAATAACCGCAGATAGGCGATATGTTTTATACCATGTTTGTAAAGAACTTGGTTTTGTTTGCGATAGAGCTAAAAATAATACAATAATTTCCACGAATAATGCACCATTTAATATTGGCAGATAATCACGCATATTTGAAAAATGAGAAATGTCTTGAAAAAAAACCATTTATAATGGAATGATATTTTTTTATATTTTAAAAATTTATAACAAGTTTTTTATAAATTTTTTTATAATTTTTTTTATATTTTTTTATAATTTTTTATAATTTTTATAAAAATTTTTATATAAAATTTATGGTTCAACTATTGGTTACCAATCTCGGCGCAATATTCATAGTAATAAGCTCCTGGAATAGTAGCTTGCACGCATAAGGAATTTCCACATAGGCAAAGTCCGTCCGATTGTCACATGTTCTGCACCGATGAATATGCATTTTATCGTTATACGATGCAATCAAACCACATCGTTTGCACACATATACTTGATACTTATCTGACGCATCATACATTCGCCCACGTGTGAATCGCGACGCTCCATGCGAAACCATCGCATCACGCTCCATCTCACCAAATCTTAGACCACCATCGCGCGACCTTCCTTCCGCCGGCTGTCTCGTTAAATTTACCATGGGGCCAATAGAACGGCTATGTTGTTTATCATTTACCATGTGCTTTAGCCTCTGATAAAATACCGGACCAATAAATATAGTGCATTCCATTTGCTCTCCCGTAAGACCATCATATAAAATCTGGTTTCCATTTGATTCGTAACCGACATCTTGAAGTGCCTTTGATATGGTATTTATATCCAGGTCGCCAAAACTCGTCCCATCTCCAAATAACCCAAGTTCCAAAAGAACCTTTCCAAGAAGGGTTTCTTTTAACTGGGCAATTGTCATACGAGACGGAATCGCATGTGGATTCAAAATTAAATCTGGTTTTAAACCGTCTTGTGTAAAAGGAATATTCTCTTCCGGAATAATATTACCAATCGTACCTTTTTGCCCACTTCGCGATGAAAATTTGTCACCAATCACCGGCTTTCTCACTGTTCTCAAACGTACCTTTGCAAAATTATAACCATCTCCATTCCGGTCAATATAATTTTTATCAATATACGTTTCTTCATCGGTGCGATAAATACGGCTCTGGTCTTCATATTTGATGACCTTTGTATGGTCATTGCGATTTTCCTTGATAGGGGTAATTTTGGAAATAATAACATCACGATTTTCTATACGCGTATTTTCTGGAACAATACCCTTGCTATTAACCTTGTTATAATTAGCAAACTTCATTCCTTTTGTTTTTGCAGGGTCCGGCTTGCACCGGATTTCTTCATCGCCATTAATTTTTTGTTTATCCTCATCGCGTTCCGTATGATAAATGGTTGCCTGAAATAAACCACGGTCAATAGAACCTTTATTGAACAACAACGAATCTTCCTGATTATAACCAGTATGTGTCATAATGGCGACTATCGCATTGAATCCAGACGGAATCTTGTTAATATGTATCATATCCATCACGCGCGTATCTACGAGAGGACGCGCCGGATAATTTAACACATACGCTGTTTTGTCCATGCGATTTTCGTAATTTGTAACATAAACGCCCATTGCCTGTTTTGCCTGCGCCGTCTGATACGTATTTCTAGGGGATTGGTTATGTTCTGGAAATGGAATACATGACGCCAATACACCAAATATCGTACTCGGGTGAATCTCGCAATGTGTAAATCTACAGATTTTATCTTGCTCTTGCGCTAAAATAATATCGGTCGGCTTCATCGCAATCATGGACCCAGCTTGTTCTACCGGGTCAATATATTCTAATAACGAATCCTCCATTTTGCAATTTGTTAAAAGGTCGTCCCAGGTTAGAGTATTATTATTGAGTCCATTGATAATAGATTTTTTAATTAAAAGTGTATTGTTTTTAACGCGCAAAACAGGACGTGTTAAACGCCCACTGTCATTGCATACGCGAATTTCGTTTTTCTTGTAATCAAATAGAATAGATGTATAAATATTAATAATGCCGCAATATTTTTTTTCCTTTAATTGATTATATAATTCAACCGGTTCATCCGAGATACCGACCCACGCACCATTGATAAATACTTTTACCTTGCCGTACATATCCATAGGCGACAATGTTTGAATATCTTTGACATGTGGCATGATATATTCGTATAATGGCAATGAATTGGAATGAGTGGTAATATGCGTCATATAACTTAGATTTTTCACAATACCAACCGACTGACCTTCTGGCGTTTCTGCCGGACATAAAAATCCCCACGATGTATTATGCAGCTTACGAGGCGGAATAAGCTTCCCACTTTTATCGGTAGGTGTAGAAATTCTTCGCGCATGACTCAAGCTACTGACATAAGTTAAACGATTTAGTACTTGCGCAACACCGACCTTGTTGCTATTGACGTGTTTGATGCCAAAATCGCCAGTAGAAAGCGCGCGTTTCAAACCATTCTCAATCGTAGTAGATTTTATAATTTTATAAATATTTGTCATGTTCAAAATATTCTGATAATCATCTGTGGATTTCCAAGACCCCGTATTGATTTCCTTGATAATCTGTTTCTCCATGTCTTTTACCAATTTATTAAAGTAATTTCGGAACAAGTTATTCAAAAGGGTTCCCGTCAAATCAATGCGCTTGTTTAAATAAGAATCGCGGTCATCCTGCTTCGTCCATCCAAAGTTCGCTTGGAGCAATTGATTTGTCATATATCCGAGGAAATAAATTTTTTGGTCGGCCGTTTTGCAGTGAGGGAATAAATCATTCGTTAAAATATCCATGGTAAAGTCGTGCTTCTTTTTGGCGCCGGTTTCCTTATCCATATTAATCGGCGTATACATCACGTGTGTTGTGATATACTTGATGCATTCTACCTGTGTTAGAAGAGTATTTGCTTCAATAATTGAAGCCTGCAATCCATCTAGCATCTGAATATGATTTTCATTTCGCAGGTCAAGCAAAATTTTCTCGCAGATTTCTTTATCTGCTAATACGCCGAGTGCGCGGAACAGGATAAACAGGGGAATCACTTGCTTCACGCGTGGTATCTGAACGCTCAATGGAGTTCCAAAGCCATTATTTTTTGAGGATACCATCATATTAATCTGTTTTGGCGAGATGCATTTATGATCAGGGACCGATTTTACCTCCGCCATCCACGTATATTTTGTATTATTTTTACTGACATTGAAGCAATAGACCTTATTCTCGGCCGCGCGCTCCTGACCAAGAACGGTTTTCTCTGAACCATTAATAATAAAATAACCACCCGCATCAAATTTACACTCCCCGGTTTGATTATGTTCTACGTGCTTATATTGCGTCAAAACGCAAATACTGGACTTTAACATAATGGGCAGCTTGCCCATGTGAATTTTGGGAAGAACTTTATAAAATGTCTGCACGTTTTCCAAATTTTCTCCATTACGTACAACAAATTTTACATTAATATCAACAGTCATGGCGGAGGCATATGTGAAATTTCTAAGACGGGCCTCCTGAGGAAACATTAACTTGGTTGCGCCATTATTCTCGTGAATTTGGGGGCGGTAAATATTAAAGTTTTCAAAAGTAATGAAAATTTCTAGAGAATGTTTTCCGGATTTCGGGTCAAAATCTTGTTCGGATGCAACATGAACAGGGTTGAACATTTCAATCGTTTTAATAATTTGATAACTGACAAAATTATTATAGGATTCCAGTTGGTGTCGTACTAACCGCTCCAAATGGTGGCCCTTAAAATATGATTCAATAATAGTCCATGGCGTTTCAATATACGGGTCTTTTTCAATATCAGAATTATTCTTTTCCATTTTTTCTTTGTTTTCTTTATTTTCGTTATTATCTTTATTATGATCCATGATTATAGGTGTTGAATCTATATTCTGGTTATTTACTATTTCAATTTGTTTCTATATTGTTTATAAATATGATTTGCGGTTTCACAAATCATATTACAACGTTTTATTCTACGTTTTACTATTATTTTATAAAATACTTTTTTACTTTTTTACATTATATTTTGTAATTACGTTTCATATAACTAATTAACATGGATGTTGCAATTGTTTTCTTATATATTTCCCAATTTTCTAAAAATATGGGAGATTTCACGTGCATATCAAGTATTTTTTTCATTCGTTTTTCAATTATACTGGAATTTACTGTTGGTTTGTAATCATTCACAGAATTATAATAAATAAATGATGTAATTGTATTCAAAATTTTATTAGTAATTTGATTTTCTAAATCACGATGTCTTTTATATTGCACACCATAATTTAAATGTTGCAACCCAAAAAGTTCATTATAATAATAATTTATTTCTGGATGTTCCATAAAAAGATCAAGAGTTTCGGTAAATTTTTGATATAACGTGTCAAAATTTTGAATTGCCTGCATAGCACTCGTCTCTTTTTGTGATACAATGGTTAATATGAGTGTTGCACCCAAAGCCAAGGCTCCCAAAGAAGATAATAATTGCAAAAATACATTAAATTTATGATTTTTATGTAATGTTTTTGACCTTAATAAAGAAGTTGTTATTATGATTGTGAAGATTAATAGAATAAATAATATTAGGTTTATCAGTTTGGTATTTAAAAAATATTGTATTCTTTGATACAATGACCCGTAACTATGGTTTTTAAATATATTATACTTACTATATTCTTCTTTTGGGGTTTTATTTGTGTCTTGGTTTTTATTTGTATCTTGGTTTTTATTTGTAATTGGTTTTTTATTTGTATCTGGTTCTTTATTTGTATCTGTAGTTGTAGAATTTTGGTTATTCATAATATATAATATAAATACATATAATTATATAAATAACAATAACAAAAGTATGTCTAAAAATATAGTAAATACGAATCCGCGGGGTTTTAGGAACCAAAGATTGTATGCTAATTTTATTATCTATCTGGATGACAAAGATAATAATAAAGATGCAAATACAAAAGTGGAACCAGTAAAACCGGTACCACATGTAACACCAGTAAAACTTGTATCAATATATACCGGATTTTTTGACAGTAGAGACCCAAATAGATATAAGGAAAAAATGCTTGTTTTATTGGAACGCGAAATAATGCGGCAACACTTGATGAAAAAATTATTTCCTTTTTCTCAACCAATTCAATTACCAAAAATAGCGGCTCCATCACCGTCAGATTCGCCAAAAAAAACAAAACGAAAAGTAGATATTAATATGGAAATACAACACTTGGATGACCTCATAAAATTAATTGATACTTATCCATTAGACGAGGAAATAGAGTATAACATTAATATGGAAGCCTTGCATAACATAAAACGATATTTGGTTCGGTTCCAAAATATGATTGGAATGAAAAACATGAAAAAAAACATTTTAGACCAAATTTTATATTTCGTTCAAGACCTTCATCTTGGAGGAAAAGGTATTTCAAGGGGCGATTATTTGCATACAGTAATTTATGGACCACCTGGTACCGGGAAAACGCATGTGGCCAAAATTATCGGAAAAATTTTTAGCAAACTCGGAATTTTAAAAAAAGAAACATTTAAAAAGGTCACGCGAAGTGATTTGGTTGCTGGATTTTTGGGACAAACTGCGATAAAAACGAGGGACGTAATAAATGAATGTCTAGACGGGGTACTGTTTATTGATGAGGCTTATGCATTGGGCAATTCGGAGAAAAAAGACAGTTTTTCCAAAGAATGCATTGATACGTTGTGCGAGGCATTAAGTAATTATAAGGAAAATTTAATGGTTATTATTGCAGGATATGAAAGTGAATTAAATGAGTGTTTTTTTAATTATAATAAAGGTCTAGATTCGCGTTTTACTTGGAGATTCAAAATTGATAATTATGATGGGTCTGATTTACATAAAATATTTTTAAAGAAGATATCCGATTACGGTTGGAAAACGGATGATTCTTTGAGCGAAGACTGGTTTATTAAAAATATGTCATATTTTACCTTTTATGGCCGGGACATGGAAGTACTTTTTTCCAAAACAAAGATTGCGCATAGTCGGCGTATTTTTTGCAAATCTGCTGAAATAAAAAAAGTGATTACGATGAAAGATTTAGAAAAAGGGTTTGAAATGTTCTTGGATAATGAAGAGGTGAAAAAACGAAAAGAAACTGACTTGCATAAATATATGACAAATACAATGTATGTATAAATTGATTTAAAAATATATAATATAATATAATATTGTATGATTGATACTATTGTTTTTTTTCATGCCCATGTGAATGGTGATTGTTATTTAACTAGGAAACTTGTTAGTTATATTATCAAAAATACACAAAATAATAATATAAAATATTATTATACAGCATTACGTTCATTTGGATCATATTGTCAAGATATTGGTATTCCGAATGAAAATTTTAATCATTCGGCTTGCATAAATAAAATAACTCAAATGGGGTGGCAAGATCAAAATATACATAAAGAAAAAGTATTTTATATTGAAAATGATATTTTGTATATAGATGTATGGATCGGATATGTACTGTCCAAAAAATCTTTATGTTGCATGTGTTTAAAAAATGCGATTCCTTATTGGAATAATCTAATACGCGAGATAAATAATGAATGTAATTTCAATATAGATATGATACCGATAGATGATAATCCGTATTTGCCAATAAAATACCAAGAGCTTGACCTTGAATTTTTAGATATATATATAAATGAAAAGAAAAAAAAATATAAAAAAGTAATTTTAATATATAATATAACCCCAACAACTATATTTTTAAATATAGACAATAAAAATATTGTGACTATATTATCAGAAACATATAAAAATTATTTTTTTATAACATTCACAGATTTACATTTAGATAACACGAATATAGTATCATTTAAAACAATATATGACCAAAATAATAAAACTTTACCAGTAGCGTATGGTTTTGAATTTTCATATTTAAGTAATATATGTGAGCATGTTATATGTTGCATGAGTGGGATATGTCAATTCACTTTTAATTATGAAAATATGAATAATAAAGATAAAATAATGATGATTGTTGATTTAAATAATAACCCAGCGAGTCGTGATTTAGTATGTACTCAGACAACAGATGAATTTTTATGTACTGATATTTACAATTTATATATTAACATGCATCATTATAACACTGATATGATATTATGTAAGGATATAATAAGATTTATAAAGGACGTAGATGAATCACCAATAGAAGAATGTTGAAACTCAAATAAATGCCGTACATAAAATGCAATTATGAATCACTTATAAATAGTAAAATTAGTAAAATTAGTAAAATGATGAAAATTGTTTTTTTGGTGTATAATAACAAGTATGTCCAAAAAAACAATTAAAATAACTCCCGCATTATTTAACGTTGGTATTAATAAAACATTTAAAAATAGAGAAAAGAAAACAAGGCCAGTTATTCCACCTTTAATCAATCCGAATCTAATTAAAAAACAACTGTTAAATAAGATTAAGGAACATAAAGAACATGAGAAAGAAAAATCCGTTGCAAGTAAAACAGACATAAAATTCAATGACCAAATAACTGGTGCAAAGAATCACGATACTAATACAACATTTACAGACGAATTTCGTGACTCTCTGGATTATTTGTCTAGTTTATCAAAAAAAGAGAAAGAAAAAGAGAAAGTACCCGTGAAACCACCGGTACAAAATAATAAAACATTAAAGAACACCGACAGTTATAATGATTATTCTGGTCATAATTTTGGTCATAAATTTATTCCAATGCCCCACGTAGAATTAGACTTACCTGAAGAACTGTGGGAATCAACTCATGTTTCAATGGAACCATCTCCGATAAAAATCAATTATCCACCGGCCGTAAATAATGGGACTCCGTATGGCTGTCTTAAAAATGGTAGTAAGCCAACATATAGAATATGGCAACAAAATCAAACTAGAAAAAACTATGATACAATTGAAACTCCTGTAAAAATGCAACCTATACAAACTACTAATACAATTGTTTCGGACAGAGAAAGAAAATTGGAACTTTTAAAAAAAAAAATGAAACAACGCGAAGAAGAAGCTGAAGCGAAAGCAGAAGCTGAAGAAGAGGCGGAAGCAGAAAAACAATTATTAAATATGCCAATGATTCAACTTCCTCCGACTAATACTATTTTACCGAAAACGATGGAACATAATATTTTTGTAGAAGATAAAATTGTTGTGGAAGAAAAGCCGGTATCCATGTCTATTAAGAAAACAATTCGTAGAAAATATATTCTGGGAAAATCAATAAAACATAGAAAAGTGGGCATCCTTATAAAAGACAAAAATACAAGGAGAAAAATTATTGATGCACAAAAGGAATTAAAAAAGAAAACTATTCAAGAAGTCAAAAAGTATTTAAAAGACCGCGGATTAATAAAGGCAGGTAGTAATGCTCCAAATGACGTTATTAGAAAGACCTATGAAAGTGCGATGCTAACGGGAGATATAGCAAACGTGAATCGTGAAACATTATTACATAATTTTTTAAATGATACACATCCTGAACCATAATTTAACAATTTTTAACAATATTTTTTAACAATATTTTTAACAATATTTTTTAACAAATTCTAATAATTTATAAAAAATATTTATCTAATCATAAATTAAGTTGCATATAACTTATGGAAACGATAAAAAATAAAATACCAGATACCACAAAACAATTTTTTGACGAATTAAGTGATTATTTGAATACAAAATTACTGTTTTTTGGAAGTGTTCAGCGAAGTGATTATTTTCCAGGTGAAAGTGATATTGATGTAGATATATTTACAGACAATGAAAATCAAACTATTACAAAACTGCAACATTTTTTACATGTGAAACGTAAAGATTTTAAAAAATTTGTATGGCGATTAAATCACAACAATACGATTGCTTATGGTCATAAAATTTTTTATAATAATAAAGAAGAAGGAATCATGGTTGAGTTTTCTATTTATAATGAAAAGTACAAGCAAGGAATATTAAAGGAACATTTAATGAAAACGGATTTGCCATTTTACGCGTCATTTTTGTTAATTATGTTAAAGTTTCTGTATTATAATTTAAAATTTTTAGATAAAAACACTTTTACTTATTGGAAAAAGAAAATATTATCCAGTGGAATTGGACTACCGGAAGACCAGTTTGTAGTTTTTGAACCGAAATAATATGCGGATACTCATATTTTTATAATTACGAAATTTTATTTTTAATAAATAATAAATATAATAAATATAATAAAGATATTATAATAATTTATAATTAATATGAAAAGATATTTTATTGATTTAGATAATACTTTATGTAAAACAACGAATAGCGATTATGAAAATTCAAAACCAATTATTGAAAGAATAAAATATGTAAATGAACTTAAAAATACTGGAAATCATGTTACAATTTGGACTGCTCGTGGTGCAACTAGTGGAATAAATTATAAAAATTTAACAACTATGCAATTAAATGAATGGGGTGTGCAATATGATGACATTCTTATGGGAAAACCGAATTATGATGTCTATATTGATGACAAATCTTTTAATGTAGAGTCTTACTGGCCATTACCAAACGATAGTGATATTAAATCCAAAAAATTACAAAGTGAAATAGTAGTAAAAGGATGGGGAAAAGAAATCATTTTTGTTAATAATCCAGAATATTGCGGAAAAATTCTTTGTTTTGATAAAGGGAAAAAGTTTTCAATGCATTATCATATACAAAAAAAAGAAACGTGGTATGTAGCAAAAGGTAAATTTTTATTACACTGGATAGAAACTGAGAATGGAATATATCATAGTGAATATTTAAATATTGGTGATGTTGTAACTAACGAAAGAGGGGAACCACATCAGGTTGTTGCACTGGAAGATAGTGAATTGTTTGAGGTATCCACCAAGCATTATGATGAAGATAGTTTTAGAATATGGAAAGGTAATTAAGTTATTTTGTTAGTAATTATAATAAATAATTATTTATTATTTATTATAATATTGATAATTTTATGGTTTAGAACATACTATCATAAAACTATTATTTAAATCTATGCCACTTTTAAATATATTTTTCATATTATGATCTATTAAAAAATTATTCAATAAATCGGGTGTTAAACAATGTTTGTGTTTTTTATTGTTCCATGGTCTCCAATATTTTTGAGAAAAGTCTGGTAAATATAAAAATAAAATACCATCCGTATTAATTTTGGAAATCCAATATTCTAGCGTTTCTGACCAATTATCCACATGTTCTAAACAATGACTTGAGTAAATAAATTCTACATTATCATCCGGTAATTTATTTGCATGAAACCCATCTGGTAAAGATATATCAATTCCTCTAGCTTCAGGTAGTTTCCATTCCTCTTTACAAAATCCAATATCATAACCATTTCCTTTGCAAAAATGTTTAGCATATGGTATTGAAAATTGAGATGCATTTCCGAGTGATTGAAAATAAGGATATTTGTCTCCACTAAATTCTAATAAATCCATTATATTATATTTAAACATAAAATATTTAAGTTATAATATTATAATAATTATAATATTATAACTTAAATATTTTATGTTTAAAATTCTAGTTGTTGGAGATATAATTCTAGATATAAATTATATATGTGAAACAAACAGAATAGCACCTGAGGCTAATATTCCGGTTTATAATGTTTTAGATACAACATATATATTAGGAGGAGCGTCAAATGTTGCAAAAAATTTAAATAATTTAAATTGTAATGTTGAAATTATATCTATTATTGGAAATGACATAGTAGGAGAAAAAATCATATCATTAATAAATGAATGTAATATAAAAAATAAACTTTTTATAGACATAAATAGAAAATCAACACAAAAAAATCGGATAATAATTAATAATTCAATTGTTACTAGGTATGATATAGAAGATACATATGATGTAAATGATACGTTTTCTGATAAAATTATAGAATATATAAAATCACAATCAAATATAGATGCAATAATTATTTCTGATTATGATAAAGGAGTTGTTACTCGGTATATGTGTGAAAAAATAATTTATTATTGTAATAATAATAATATTTACACTTTTATTGATCCAAAAATAAAAGATATCTTAAAATACAAGGGATGTTTTTGTTTGAAACCAAATATGAATGAAGGTACAATTTTATCAGGTGAAACAAAAATTAATAATATTATTGGATATATTAAAAAAAAAATAAATTGTGAAAATATTGTTTTAACGTGTGGTAAAAATGGAATATATACTAATAGTGAAGAAAATCACATAATGCATGATAATACGATACAAGTTCTAGACGTAACTGGTGCGGGCGACATCGTTACAAGTGTTTTAACATACTCTTATTTACAAAATAAAAATATATTATTCGCATCAAAGGTTGCAAATTATATTGGAGGTAAAAGCGTTCAAACTTTAGGAAATTACAACTTAACACTAAATGATATTCATGAGTATTATGAATCAATTTCATATTCAAATAAAATTATATATGATTCTGATTTTGATAATATAACTAATATTTCTAAAAAAAACAATGTCGTATTTACGAATGGCTGTTTTGATATATTGCATTCTGCACACATTAAATTACTTAAATTTTCAAAAAAACAAGGCGATATACTTGTAGTTGGATTAAATTCGGATGATTCTATTAAACGTCTCAAAGGGACTACAAGACCAATCAATAATATTCAAGAAAGATCAACAATATTAGCACAATTTGATTTTATAGATTATATTATTATTTTTGAAGACGATACACCATTAAATATATTAAAATTATTGCAACCAAATATAATGGTTAAGGGTGGAGATTATAAAAAGGAAGAAATAATCGGAGCAGAATATGCAAAAAATGTAATATTATTTAATTTTATTAATAATAAAAGTACTAGTTTAGTAATACAAAAAATAAATAGTCAAAAAAATAATTGTTTATGATAATATCATAAATTTACTAGTATTTTATAATTAATTAATTATTTATAAAATAATATTTTAATTTTTCGCCGTTTTATTAAATACTCCAAACTCAGACGGCTATCTCCTCCGGAGTTCAGTGACTTTTCGCTTCGTTTCAGGCTTCGGCTCGATCCAATTCACATTTTGCAAAAAGGTTTGTTGATATTTTTCAGGTCTAACCTACATATAATTGATGATATAAAATCTTTGATTTTTATTTTATTTATAAGTTTTATTCTTGTTCTTTGTCAATAATAACTTCCTTTGCGATATTTTTAATAATTTTATTGTAATTATTTATATCATCATCATTCGTAGCACCACCCATGGATTGATTTACGATTGCCAAAAATTTGTCACATTTAACAGATTCTGGGTCTTTATGCTCTGGGTTCTCTTGACGCCATTCATTTATCTGTCGTTGATTTTTGTGTGCAACATGTTTAATCATTTTAGTAATTTTTTCATTTGTTCCATTTTCTTTTTCCCAGGCATTTTCGTCTTTTACATACATCGTTTCTCTTTTTATATCACTGCAGTGAATCGGTCGCTTACATACGTCCAAGTCTTTTAATTTATTCACTACAATGTGACTGATTCCTTTTACATAACCCAGTTCTCCAACTCTTTCCAAATCTGTTAATTTCAATTGTAAAGAATTCACAAAGTCCATAATATTCATGGCGTCCTTGCATTGCTCATTTAAAAAGAAGTTTAAATTAAACTTATTCTTTGTTGTATTATTTGAATTTATATTGGTGTTATTATTTCCAACTCCTTTACTGACTAATTCTACGATTAAAGACTTGAATTCATTGTTTTGTTTCAACAGTTCCATTACAAGTTCGCTTGTTATTATATTATTCGGTACGTCGGTTTGGGGCTTTAATACTTCTTGCTGCACAACTGAGGTATCGGGTACAGAATTTATTTTGCATTTTTGTTTATGGTTCCATAAACTAGATTGATGTATATATTCTTTACCACAATCGCATACAAATATTTTAGCAACTTTTGGGCATTTTTTATTCGTAAGTTGCGCAGTATGTTTTGCATTCTTATGTTTCAGTGCCAAATTATGTTTATCATAACTACTTTTCTTATCAGTCGCATAGCAACATTTTGTACAATAAAATCGCGTAGCAACTTCTGGGCAACTAATTTTCGTCATTTTTAATTCTTCTGGTTTTTCAGGTTCTTTAGATTTTAGTTTAGGTTTTGGCTCAGGTTTTGGTTTTGGTAATGGTAACGGTTCAATGCTATTTAAGGTTGCTTTTAATGAAATAAAATATTCCTGCTCTTTTTTTCTGGCTTCATAATGGTCATGGCAATTATAAAAATTTACAATTTCCATTTTCCAATTTATCCATCCACCGTTATTTCGGATAACTGTATATAATTTACATTTATAATTAGCTGATTTTTGATTGGTACAACTTCGTTTATGAGCATGTTTCCTTTGAACAAAGTTTGTGGTATGACCCACATATACATCTGTAATGGTTGGTTCTATGCAAGTTATTTTATAAATGATAGTATTTGAATAATCAATCTCTAATTTGGGCATGATATTATTTATATCTTATATTTATATTATTTATTTTAAAATGTTTTTGAAATAATTTTAAGATTTCCTAAATACTTTTCCCCAAAATATTGAAAAACTTTTCAATAACGACCTTTAAAAAAGAACTTAGGTTTTAGACCATTATGCTCTAAATCCATTTTTGGCTAAAACATGCAATTTTTTACTTTAAAAGTTTTTTTGGCCAGAAAAAAAAGGACAAAAAAAATGTCCATTTTTGATTCGCCGAAAAAACTTTTGAAAACGGAAATCGTGTGACTGAGATTTTACATCAGATTTTTTTATTACATGTTTGACCGCGCATATCCCGTGGAATATACTTTATAAAATAAGATTAAAGAGAGAAAGCGTATAAATAGTAAGATTCCTTTAAATTTATCATGGCACTTGTAAAGGATTACTTAGAAAAAACAATTCAATATCAAAACCAATATGGTGAAAAAACCCTCGTATTAATGCAAGTGGGTGCTTTTTTTGAAGTGTATGGTCTTGAAAATAAATTAACGGGAGAAATTACCGGAAGCCAAATTGTGGATTTCTCTCGCATTTGTGATATGAATATTGCAGATAAGAAAATTTGCGTGGGAAAAGAAGGCGTTTTAATGGCAGGATTTGGACATTATATGATTGACAAATATTTGAAGAAACTGCAAGAAGCCGGATATACAACCGTTGTTTATACCCAGGACGAACAAAATAAAAATACGACGCGCAGTCTATCCGGTATTTATTCGCCAGGAACCTATTTTTCTAGTGACACGACGGATATTATTTCTAATAATACTTGCTGCATTTGGATACATGTTTCTAATGCATTAAAAACTGGGGGATTAGGAAAAAGAATGGTCCATATCGGCGCTGCCAATATTAATATTTATACAGGGAAGTCCGCTATGTTTGAATTTTATGAAACATATCTTTTGAATCCCACTACGTTTGATGAACTAGAACGGTTTATTAGCATTTATCAGCCGAGCGAATCCATTGTAATTGGCAATCTTCCCATAACGGATTTAAACGAAATTATTAGTTATGCAAATATTTCATGCAAGACCATTCATAAAATCAGTTTATTGAATGATAATTCAGAAGCCGTAAAAAGAGCGCTCAATAGCGAAAAGCAGACGTATCAAAAAGAATTGCTAAAACGTTTTTTCAAGGATATTTCGGATATAGATTTTTTTTACCAGAGTTTTTATCAGAATGCAGTTGCTACCCAAGCATATTGTTTTTTGCTTGATTTTATTTATCAGCATAACCCCAGCCTGACAACCAAAATAAGTGAGCCGACTTTTGAAAATTGCAATGACCGATTGATTCTGGCAAACCATTCTTTGAAACAATTAAATATTATTGATGATTTACAAGGGGTAGGTAATAAATTTTCGTCCGTAGAGAAGATTTTAAATATTTGCATTACCTCCATGGGTAAGCGCCATTTTTCTTATCATTTTTTGAATCCTACGACGGACCCAACTTTTTTGGAAAAAGAATACAATATTACCGAGCACATTCTTCAGAAATACACAGAATATGAGTTTTTGAAACCAAAATTGCAGACCATCAAAGATATTTCACGATTAAATCGCAATATTATTATGAAAAAAATTTCACCCAAATCATTGCGGCAATTATACAAAAATCTTTTTGTTGTTCAGGAATTGGCACAAATTATAAAAAAGGATACTGTCTTTTCCGATTATTTGATTTCCATGGTTGTACAATTTGAAAATGTAGATAATTATTCAGAAGAACTTGTTCAATTTTGTGAAAAGAATTTTTGTATGGATTTATGTGAGGATATTGAAGTTACACAGCAGTTTGAAACAAATTTTATTCAGCGAGGAGTAAATACAAATTTAGATGAAAATACGCAGTTATATCTAGAATCAATGGATAAATTGGAGGCTATTCGCATCCATTTGAATTCATGCATCGCCAAATATGAAAAAAATGCCAAAACGAGCGACTATATAAAATTGCACGAAACCGAAAAAAATAATTTCAAGCTTGTCGCAACCAAACGTAGGTGTGTGATTTTAAAACAATCGTTTCCAAAAATGGGACCAAACATATTTTTGAATTATAAATCATCATACGACCAACAAGAAAAACAATTTGAATTTCTTATGGATACTGATGCACCGCTTTATTTTCACGCACAAACGGCGAGTAATGATTCCATCGGGAATAAACAAATAGATGAATTATGTAAAAATATTAGTTCTGTAAAAATCCAGTTGAAGGATTTATTGACTCACATTTATATGGACCTGTTAAAACAATTATCCGAATTTCAAGAGCAGATAGAAACGATTATTCAATTCTTGACTATGGTAGATGTTGTTCTTGTTAAAGCCACAATTGCCAAAAAATACAATTATTGCAAGCCGACCATACAAAAACAAGAATCCGATAAATCCTTTGTTGATGCAAAAGGATTGCGCCATTGTTTAATAGAACATATTCAACAAAACGAATTATATATCACAAATGATATTATACTTGGTAAAACGAACAGCGAGAACAGTAATAACAGCAATATTAACGGAATTCTGTTATACGGAACCAACGCAGTTGGCAAAACGAGTCTAATACGAGCGCTCGGCATAGCCGTAATTATGGCTCAATCAGGGTTATACGTTCCTTGTAGTTCATTCCTTTTTTCGCCGTATAAATACATTTTTACGCGCATTATTGGAAACGATAATATTTTCAAAGGGCTCTCTACGTTTGCAGTGGAAATGTCTGAACTACGAACTATTTTACGCTTGTCGGACAAAAATAGTCTTGTTCTCGGAGATGAATTGTGTTCCGGTACGGAAAGCATATCGGCGCAGAGTATTTTTGTAGCGGGAATACAACAACTTTTCCACAAGGAAAGCAGTTTTATTTTTGCAACGCATATGCATGAAATCATTCATTATGATGAATTGGATGCAATGCCGACAGTGCATCTAAAGCATATGTCTGTTATGTATGATAAAGAACGGGACCTATTAGTCTATGATAGAAAGCTAAAAGATGGTCCCGGTGGGAATATGTATGGACTTGAAGTGTGTCGTTCTCTGAATTTGCCAGAGGATTTTTTAGAACTGGCCAATTCTATACGAATGAAATATTATCCTGAAACGGCGAGTATTCTTTCTCTAAAGACATCTCATTATAACAGTCAAAAAATTGTTGGAAAATGTGAGGTATGTAATAAAGAAATGGGCACCGAGGTGCATCATTTGCAACATCAACAAATCGCGAATCAAGACGGTTTTATTCATAATGAAGTAAATAGTTTTCATAAGAATCATCCAGGAAATCTACTTACCGTTTGCGAAAAATGTCATCATGCATTTCATAAAAAGGATGAGAAATCTAAAAAGAAGGTAAAGACTACAAAGGGGATCCATTTAAGTGCTTAACCCCCTTTTCCATACTTCAAAGAAATTATTATAGCAGCACCCCCAACCACCACGTTCCGAATAATCTACATAAAAATTGTTTTGTTTTAAAATAGTATCAATATAGTTTTTATGGTCAATATTATGATAATCATTTTCCATTATAATCAAATTAATATTATTTAATATTTCTGGCATATCCATTAAAATACAATAAAAGGCGCCTTCACAATCAAAAATCAATGTATCAAATGGAATATTATATTTTGTATTTAATTCATCTAATGTAATAGTTTGAACGGATGTGTAACCATCTAATAAAATATCACTTTCTATAGTATCCCAGCCTTTTTGAATTAATTTTCTTTTAGATAATGCAGAGCTTTCTATCATAAAATTTAAATTATTTAAATTTCTGTTATGTTCTAGTTGTCTTGCTATATTGGGGTCGCATTCTAATGATACAAATTGAGTATTGTTTTTTTGAGATAAAATATAAGCTATAATTAAAGAATTTCTACCGATGTTTCCACCAATTTCCAAAATTTTTTCATTGCCGTTTAAATAGCTGACTGCCATCATTTGTTCCGGGAATTCGTCATTAAAACTACCAAAATCAATTTTCAAATGAGATTGAATTTCTCTTAATTTCCCAATAATATCTGGAAAAATTAATACAATATATTCCGGAATATTTTCTGTAAAAACTTGATTTGTATTTGTATCAATATAAATATTTTTTGTATGGTCATATTCTACTATTTCATTATTTTGAACATTTTTAATAAAAATGGATTTTAAAACGCCACATAAAGGATCTCCGAAATAGGTTGGACGAAGTAAATCACCCGATGGAATATTAATAATATTTTGTTTTTTCAGTATGTTATGGCAAATATTAGTAACATCAATATGATTATCTATTAATCCATATTTAATTTCCATTGTATAATTTATTATTAGTATAATATATTATTTTTAACGATTTTTATGACTTTTTCGCCTAGAATACTTCCTGCGCTTACTTTTACGCCTTCTAGATGAAATCATTTTGGCGCCCTTTTTTACATCATTGACACCCATTTCAACACCAGTTTTTACTACACCGAATAACCCAGAAAGACCTTTTTCTAATAAGCCAACCGATTTCATTCCGACCTTTTTTGTTGTACTTAAAACGGAGTTTTTACGCGACCTTGATTTTCTAGACATTATATACTAAATATATATTATAAATTTTGTAAATTTTGTAAATTTTATGAATTTTTGTAAGAATAATAAATTTTTTATATTCTAAATATATATATCTCACATAATATGATTATTTCAAATAAATATGTAACTATTTTAATCATTTTTTTATTCGTTCTCATTTTTTTTGTTTTATATAACAAATATCTCTATCCACGTTCGTGTAAAAAAATAGCAACTGAATCAATGACTATATTAGACGAAACCGATGAACTTGTTGAAGATATGACGGATGGTTCCAAAAATTTTTGTCGTGAGAATCAAGCAGACCCTGTGAATATGAATACGAAATGTGCTATATTATCAAACGCAAATTGCAAAATGTCTGAATGTTGTGCATTAGTCAATGATGATAAATGTATGGCTGGGGATACAACTGGTCCAGTATTCAAAAACGATAGCGATGGAAAAAGTATTCCAATTGATTCTTACTATTATATGAACAAATGCTATGGCCAGAGTTGTTTGAAGTAATTTTTAAATTTTTATAAAAGAATTCTTATAAAAATTGATTTCATTTGAATATAAATATAAATAAATATAAATATAATAGATAAGAATGATTATTCCAATTAAATGTGTTACGTGTGGTATGGTAATTGCTGACAAGTATCGTTATTATGTGGAGGAAGTACGGAAACGTAAGTTGGCGCGGGATATGGATATTAATAAAGTCGTATATTTGACAATGCAATTTAGAGAAAAGACGCCTGAAGGAGAAGTGATGGATGAAATGGGGTTAAATAAGATGTGTTGCCGGAGACATCTGCTTTCACATGTTGATATTGAATAAATATATGTTGGAGAAATGTAGTATAGCAATTTGAAAAATTTATTATTTCTTTATATAATATATAATATTTTTTGATGGCAAAAACAAGAAGACGCGTAAATAAAAGAAAGACACAACGCTTATGGAAAATGCATGGTTGTTCTAGAACAAAAAGGTCCTTTAAATGTGGCTGCCCAAAATGTGGGTATAAGTGTGGCCTACAAACGGGTGGTAATAAGTGCGGTCTGCAAAAAGGAGGTAATAAGTGTGGTCTGCAAATGGGTGGTTGTGGCTGCGGCCTACAAACAGGTGGCTCCATGCAATTATCTCCTTCGCCCTTTCTAAATAAACCATGGATACCACCGATTCAAAACTGGCCAGGTGTTCAAGGTTCAGGAACCGGCAATTGGCTGACTAAAAATAATTATGATGTTGATGTATCTGATAGAACTGCGATTCAGGAACGTGCTGGACAAATTTTTCCTCTACGAATGGGTGGAAAAAGAAAAAGAAAAGGAACAAAAAGAAGAAAAATGACAAAAAGAATCAAAAATAACAAAAATAGCAAAAGGGGGGGAACAGGTTTAGGGCAACTTTTTGGATATGGGGTAAATAGTGCATACAGTAATTTGATTGGTTCTCCCAATATGCCAGTAAATCCATTGCCAACTACCCAGTTTATACAACAATAATAATTATAATAATAATAATACAAATTATGTTTTGTTTTTTTCTATTAATAATACATAATGGCTCCGTTCCCAAACAAAATGAAGGATTTATGTAGTCCTGCGTTATTTTACTTTGTATTTTCAATTATCATGCTCATTGTAAGTGGGTTCCAAAACATGAACAACCGTAATGTGTATGCTATGTGCAACATGTCCTGCCGCGTTAGTAGTACTCTTTTCGTTTTTATTGTAAAGTTTGTCTATATCCTTTTTTGGACTTGGATTTTGAACTTGATTTGCGGATCAGGACACCCCGGTATTGCATGGTTCCTTGTTCTTATTCCTTTTATTCTTCTTTTCCTTGTTGTGTTCATTTTCATGGCGAATCCCTATTATTTAGAAGGGTTGGAAATGAAAGAGGATAAGGATAAAGAAGGTGCCGGTTCAACTTCCGTGCAAATGGCCGCCGGTAATGCAGGATAAATTTTTACAAATAAAATAAATAAATTAAAAATATTAACTAAGTGTATATGAAGACTCCTAGTTTATGTGCTCCCGCACATTTGTATTTTGTTATTTCCATCATTGGTTTAATCATTATTGCTTTCCAAAATTTAGGTAATACATCCAAATATACAATTGGTTCATTTAGCACGCTTGTGCCGAATACCCTATTTATTTTCTTTATGAAATTATTATATATTGCTTTTTGGACATGGGTTCTAAATTACTTATGCCAATCCGGATACACGAGTATTTCATGGTTTCTCTTCTTGATTCCTTTTATCCTATTTTTTGTGTTAATTGGGGTTATGCTTATCACGGGTAAGAAGTAATCGTTTTTTACAAGATAAACGATAATAACAAACGATAATAAAAATGTAATATTACAATATAATATTGCATTTTATATATAACAAAATGACTGCTACAAAAAAAAATAGGAGAGAAAAAGAGAAAGAAAATGGCACCTGTTACAAAATGAATGGTTTCACCTATGTTTGCGTCAAAGGGTCTCCAAAAGACCGCGGCTACGCATTTGGTGTTTGTTGCGCCGAAGACTTTAAGGATATTCAAAAAATGTTACATTTCGTCTGCGATGAAGAATATGGCCGTTCTTGGGACTTTTTTATTGATGCTGGAAAAAAATATTTAAAAGATAAAATTAAAAAAGTATTCCCCGAATTTTATGAGGAGATGGAGGGAATTGCGGATGGAATTAATTCTGCTGGTGGAAAAACCGACATAGATGAAATTCTCGCCTGGAATAATTATTTTACACTTTTGGATTCATGGTACGGCACTTACGATGAAGAACCAGGTTCTAAAAAAGTAGTAAAAAAATCAGAGGGTGGATCAAACGACAAGTGTAGCGCATTTATTGCTACCGGAAGTTATACAAAAAACGGAAAAATCGTGGTGGCGCACAATAGTTTCTCCAATTTTATTGACGGACAATACGCAAGTTACGTTTTAGATACAACCCCTGAAAAAGGACACCGTA
>Ga0209086_10001178_pt1 | contig 21431 bp, 28 predicted proteins | sample M_130207_XF_Meta_FD_187312 | JGI IMG/M metagenome (GOLD analysis project Ga0209086, IMG submission 187312) | Freshwater microbial communities from Lake Montjoie, Canada to study carbon cycling - M_130207_XF_MetaG (SPAdes) (version 2) | ecosystem: Environmental > Aquatic > Freshwater > Lake... | reverse complement strand
ATCTTTGCAGCCTTGGCAGCAGCCTTGCTCTTTACATCAGCTGCCGTCTTAGCCTCATTCGCAGCCTTAGCCTCATCGCTCTTGCAATACGAGATGATAGAAGCGGCCGCCTTCTGGATAAAGGCAATTCGAATCGCCTCCTCTGCCTCGTCTGCCTCGTCTGCCTCGTCTACCTCGACGGGCTTAACCGTTGTCTTTTCAATGGCAGCCATCTGTGTCTTGATTCGCTCAGCAATCTTGTTTGCCTGCACAGCAATCGCCTCATCACGGCGAATCTCTGCCTCGGTCTTTGCAATCTTGATCGCAATGCTCTTGACCGGCTTAACCTTGAATGGCTTAGGGATAGCAGTGATTGCATTGTTCTTGCGCTTTGGGCGAGTGGTAGTAGCCCTGTTTGCTGCAAATTGAGCCTTTCGCGCTTCCGCCTCGCGCTCAAGACGCTTAAGGTATCCCTCTGAAAACCGAGGAATAAGTTCGGCATTGGTTGCCGTGTTATCCTCGGTCGGAGGAGTGATGGTAATAATTCTCCGCTTAACAAAAAGCGGGATGGGTTCAGGGGCATCACATACAAATACATGTTGATACTCATCAAGGGTCCAATACTCCTCTAGCCAAACGCTGGTTGCCTTGTCAAGCACATCGTTTGGAATTGGCACATCTGATGAAGTATGAGAGATAGTAGGGTCATCCTCGTCGTCGTTGTCGTTGTCGTTGTTGTCGTTGTTGTCGTAGATAATCTTCTTGAAGCAGGAATCAGCGTCCGGGAACATAATAAGTGTGTTTGACATGATATACTAACTTTTATAATATTTGATTGTAAAAATCATTTTTTTAATGGGAAATCCAGTCCAAAAATTACACACATAAATCTGTATTAAAACACTATGTTGAATATACATAAAATGGTTTTATTTGTTAATAAAAATAACATTCGTCGATTAAACGTCTAACAGCATTTATATCTTTTGGTTCTATTTTATCTGTATTATTTCTTTTTTTACATTCTTTTTTTGATAATTTTAATAGATCAATAACATAGCATTCAACGGCTTTTTGTAAAGTAATAACAGAATCGTCTGTAAGTTTTAAATGATAGTTATAATCTTCCAATTTTTCTTTCGATACATTTTTAAATTCAGTTTTATCAATAGATAAATCTTTTATCTTAGTTTTACAAGGTAAATTATATTCTGAAATAGCAAGATTCATGATTTTTTCATCTAAAACATCACTTCTTGTATATTCACCTAATATAACAGCAACTTTTACAATTTCTTGTATTTTTAAGTATACTATCCCTGTTAATTCTTCGTAAATAAGGTTGTCTACTTTTACACCTGCATTTTTAACTATTTTTTCCAAGTCCATATTTATTTATATAAAAGATAAATTTATCTTTTATATAAATAAACAAAATATGCATAATTATAAAAGATCTATACAAATTGTATTAAGTCAGATTCATCCTGAACTAAAAGTAGCCAGTGATGGTATAGAAGCTATATCTGAATACCTAATAAAAACTGGTGAAAATATTATAAAGAAAATAGTATTTTTAAAATCAAAATTAGATATAAATGTTGATGAAGATGTTGATGCAGATGAAAATAAGGATACAATATCTGCAAGAGATGTCCAGTTTGCTGTTAGGTTAGCAATTCCTGGTGACATAGGAAAACATGCAATCTCTGAAGGAACAAAAGGGTCTTTAAAGGTCAGTATGGGACAAGATGTAAATATAGTATATGATATATCTAATTTTAATCCCAAAATTAAAAAAATATTACCCGAAGCAAACGGGTATTTTTCATTTGTGTTAGAATATCTATCTGCTGAAATTCTTGAACTATCTGGAAATGCTGCAAGAGATAATAAACGTGTCAAAATAAACAAGGATTTTGTAGATCGAGCTATAAAAAATGATACTGAATTACAAAAACTTGGTTGTCTTATCGGATATAATAAAAAAGGAGAAGCTGATAAATCATTAATTAAAGAGAAATCTGATAAGAAATCCGTTAAGAAATCGCCTAAGAAATCCGTTAAGAAGTGCCCTGAAGGTAAAATAGAAAATCCTAAAACAGGTAGATGCGTTAATGAATTTGGTAAGATGGGTAAAACAATCAAATCTGATAAATCTGAAAAATCTGAAAAGAAGAAGAAGAAGTGTCCTGAAGGTAAAATAGAAAATCCTAAAACAGGTAGATGTGTAGATGAATTTGGAAAAATAGGTAAAACAATTAAAGATGGAAAAGTAGGTATGTCGTCCCGTAAAGCAAGTAAGCGTAAAGCAAGTAAGCGTAAAGCAAGTAAGCGTAAAGCAAGTAAACGTAAATAAAATAATATTTTATATTTTTAAAAAAATATAAAATCTAAAAATCTATTGAAAAATATCATCAGAAAAATCTGATGTAGCAAAATATTCACAAATCATATTATTCATATATTTATCATCTTCTGTTTTATCTAAAAAACAACTTTCTGGAGTATAGTTTTTATATATAGGAAATATATCAAATGCGTGACGTGGATTCATAATAATTGATGAAAGTTCATCAAATGTATCGATAATCGGATTGATTATATAATATCCAAGAATGTCATAATGTAATTCATCAGCCCATCGTAAGTTATATGTAAAAAATAGTTCATATAGTTTTTCATGAATAGCATTTTTCAGATTAGTACAGTTATCAAAATCAATTAGATATTTCTTTTCACAAATAAATTTAAACATATAATAAAGAATCTTTTCTCTGGCAGGAGTATCATGAACTTTATTTAACATATTTAGGTATATATCAACTGATTTAATAAATTCAAGTTTATTTTTTTCATAATCCATAATATAATGTAAACATATTTAGATTTAAATAAAAATCATTTTTAAATAAAATTTATTTAAATAAAACAAATCTATTAAAAAATGAAGTTAGAACCAATAGAACAACGGTCTGGAATAAGTATGTTATTCAGGGATAAGGAAGATGGAAAGGAATACATGGTATATTCACAATATACAGGGTGTATTCATATGAAAGAAGTTGGAACAGAAAATATTATAATTTACCATGGTAAGGATTTAGAAAGAATTATTTCAATTCTTAAAAAGGCAACAGATAACACATTTCTTTTAATAGACAAAGTATATCGAGGTGAATCTATCGTTTCTAAAAACGGGATGATGTATTAATCGATCGAGTAATCTAAATTTTCTAACATACATTCCATTACATGAGGGCAATTATGTTCCCAAGGTTTATGAACTCCAACCGGATCTTTACTATAAAATCTTTCAGTTGCAAAAGACGAAGCAATAAAAAAATCTGGATATTTACTTTTAGCATGAATGCTATCGTGTAAGTAATAAGCAAAAAATGCATCTTCTGCTCCATTATAACCTTTTGGGTATTCAGGCCCAAATTTTCTAGAAGTTTCTTTCATGACAGCAGTATTTCTTAGAGAAAATCCTCCGTTAAGTAAACTTTGAATACCAGTAGGTGCGCCTATAAAATCGTATTCAAAGAAGTGTTCAGGAATCTGCTTAAATATAAGAGTATCTGTTTGAAAAATAAGGCAAAATTTTGTTTTTATATTATCCCAAAATTGCCAAGTAGTTAATTTATAACTATATTCTTGCCAAGTAAGATTTTCAACACCCATATTAATATAAATAACATTTTTCCATCCTCCAGTTATATTTTTTATATATTCTTCATTTTTAGTTCCATGAAATATATATAATGAAGTATCAGTTCCTCCATAAACATTTGCCATATTCCAAAGAACCGGCTTCAAATCAGGGTGTTCTCTACATTCAATCATTACAACACTGAGCTTAGAATTTTTAAGTGTACCCCATACTTGTTTTTCAAGAACAGGTTCTTTAATTTTTAGCATAGCTTCATCCCATATTTTTTTAGAATCTTGAGGATTAGAATTTTTACACATTGTTTAATTTTATATTTTTATTTTTAAAATTGAATATTAAAGATTTATTACATTAAAAATAAGATAATGAATCCAGAAAGTGATACTGGGAATGTTGAGTATAAATTATTCATTAATACTAATATTCCATGTAGATTAGAGGAACTCACTACGCAAATGCGATATAGATTAAATCAAGGACATGGGGAATGTTTTTATATAATAGGAGTAAAAGATGATGGTAATATAGTAGGTATTACAGTAGAAGAATTTAATATTTCAGATAAGCTCATAAAAGATATTGCTAATAAATTAAATGTTAATATAACATTATTATCAAGTAAGGATATTACATCAAGCAAAAAGATGTACGAATACTTGATAAGAGAAAAAAACAATAAATATATAGAAATTAAAGTAGGAATTGCAGGCGGCGTTGACTGCGGTAAAAGTACATTATTATCTGTATTATCTAAAGGAGAACCTGATAATGGCCGAGGTTCCGCACGATTGGCTGTATTTAATCATCGACATGAGATAACAACAGGGAGAACATCTTCAATATCACAGCATATTATGGGGTTTGATGATAAAGGAAAGGTTATAAATGGAATGAAAATGGAATGGGAAGATATAGTTAAAAAATCTTCCAAGATTATATCATTTTATGATTTAGCAGGTCATGAGATGTATTTAAAAACAACTATATATGGTTTGAATTCAACAAAACCTGATTTATGTTTCATATTAGTTGGTAGTAATATGGGTTTAAATGTAATGACAAAAGAGCATTTATTTTTATGTAATTCTCTTAATATCCCAACTGTTATAATAGTTACAAAAGTTGATTTGTGTGAAACAAGAGAGAATGTATTACAGAATACACTAAATGATGTAAAAGAATTAGTCAAATTGACTCGTAACGTATTTTATGACGTAAAGACTGTTGAGGATGCGAGGTTATGTTCACAGAATATACATTCAAATAATATAGTACCTATATTTCAAATATCTAATGTTTCTAAGAAAGGAATATCAGAACTTGTATATTTTTTGAATTTAGTTTCTCCAAGAAATAGGAGAAATCGAGAGGAAGATCCAACAGAACTTTTTGTAGATACTATATTTAATATACCAGGAATTGGTTTAGTAATAGGTGGACATCTACTATGTGGAAAAATTAAATTAGGGGATGTTTTAAAGATAGGACCTACAAATGAAGGAGATTATTATCATATTATAATTAAAGGTATACATTGTAAAAGAGTAAGTGTTGATAATATAACATGTGGATCTGGAGGGACATATGTATGTTTGAATGTATCAAATTCGCAAAAAAATCGTAAACGTTTAGATAAAACGGTAAAATTAAGAAGAGGAATGGTTGTATTAAATTCGGATACTAAAATCCAAGATACTACAATTAAAGAGGCGTGTAGAGAGTTTTATGCAGAATTATATATAATTAAAACTCATGCTACAACAATAAAGAAGGGATATCAGCCAATATTACATATGAACAATATTAGACAAGCGGTAGAGATTTTAGAAATACAAGAGAAAGATATATTGAGAGCTAATGATAAAGCTCTTGTGAAATTAAGATTTTTATTTAGGCCGGAATATGTATCTATTAATTCAAGGTTGATGTTTTGTGAAGGGCGAGTGAGAGGAATTGGAAAAGTAGTGAAAATAGATTTATAGATTTTATAATAAATGGAAAGAAAAATATATTGTTTTTTGGACTGGTTCTAACGAGATATCTGATAATAGAAAGATATCTTTAGCGAGTATGGAAGAAATTACTGGATGTAAAGTTTGTTGTGTATATAAAGATGATTTATCAAAATATATACTCGAACATCCATTACATGAAGCTTATGAATATTTATCAGAAACACATAAAGCTGATTATTTAAGAACATACTTTATGCATTTTTATGGAGGTGGATATTCAGATATAAAAAGATCTTCAGGATCTTGGTTAAAAGCATTTGATGATTTAGAAAATAGTGATAAATGGTTATCCTGAAATAATGGCGAGTCATGTAGCAGGACCTAATTTTATACAGGAAAGATTTAGAGAATTAATTGGTAATGGAGCATATATATGTAAACCTAAAACCCCTTTAACAACGCAATGGTATAATGAAATGATTAAATTATTAGATACAAAATTAGAAATGTTAAAAAAATACCCGTCTACATTTCCGCAAGATAGATCTGAAGTTAGTGGAGGTAAATATCCTTTAGGTTGGGTAGAATTATTAGGATCAATATTTCATAGAACATCTTATTCTCATATAAATAAACTAATGAATACATTACCATTTTTTTTATTGGAAGATTATAGATAAAATAATTTTTAGGAATATATTATATTTTAAAGATATATTTATAATATAATAAATGAAAAAACTTGGATTCTGTTTTTTAATTTACGATATTATAAATAATGAAGAATTATGGAATTTATTTTTTAATAATGTTGATAAAGAAAAGTATAATATTTATATACATTATAAAAATAATAAACAATTAAAATATTTTGAAAAGTATAAACTTGAAAATTGTATTGAAACTAAATATGCCCATGTAAGCTTAATTCATGGCCATAATTTGCTTTTTAAAAAAGCATATGAAGATGGTTGTTATAAGATAATTAGTTTAAGTCAAGCATGTATTCCATTTAAATCATTTGATTATATATATGAGTTTTTATGTAAAGATAATTATGGACATTTTAATATAGCTCCTCATAAAGCATGCTTTCCCCGATGTAATGAGTTGCTAAAATATTATGCTAAAGACATAATTCAAAAATCTTCTAACTGGTTTATATTAAATAGACAAATATGCGAATTAGCTATAAGTGAAGATAAAATAAACATAAACAACAAATATGGTAATATTTCTTCCCCTGAAGAACACTATTTTATAACACTTGTTTATGTAAATAATTTACAAAATGAAATAATTACAACGCCAAATCTTTCAAATGATGCAACTACATTTACAAATTGGGAGGATATGGGGTATAAATATCCTTCCAATTGTGCTATAAAAAATTATAGTTATATTTCACAAGAAGAGTTAATATATTTGTTAAACAGTATATGTTTATTTGGAAGAAAGTTTAATGTAGAGTGTTCCGAATCATTAAATAAAAAAGAATATATAGAAAAAATTTCTTCATTGAAACCTCCAACATTTAATATTTTAATTGCAACAATAGCCAGACCAACATTACAAGAGATATGTTAGATTCATTAAAAGAACAATTAAATGAACAAGATTGTATCTCTATAGTATATGATGGGTATGATCATATACCAACCTTTAATCTTGATAATTTTAAATGTAAAATATATCAATTTTATGAACCAGTAGCACTGGGTCATGCTGGCCATGCGGTTCGTACGAAATATGCCAGTTTAATTCAACATAGAGATTTTGTAATGCATGCTGATGATGATAGATATTTACCTAACGTATTTGAAAAACTTAGAGAGCAATGTTTAAGAAATGATACACTTTATATAGGAAAAATGTTATGTATAAATAGAGCTTTACCTGAAACAAATGAAATTAAATTAAGTCTTATTGGAACACCTTGTGGTATTGTTCCATATGATATAAATATAAAAAATTATACAAATCTATTAATTAATGTACATTTTTTAAAGATATTTTCTATACTTTCATAAGCAGTTGGAATAGACCCATAATCATTTAATAACTTTTTTGCATCTAAGTGTATATTTGAACGTTGGGCTTTTAATATGTTATCTTGATCTGTTACGGTAATAACTCGATAAGTATGTGTAGAATCAACATATTTTACATAAAAATCCTTTATTTGTTGGTGTGTAATTGTCTCAGGATTTACAAGATTTATTGTACCAGTTTTTTTATTTTTAATCATATCAACAAGTGCTGGTAATACATCTGACATAACACTTACACTATTAGGTATACTTATTATCTGAGGATAACTTATAATCTTTGAAAGAAAGCTGTTTTTATCATATATATCATCACTTATTGGCATTCTTATTCTTACATTAAGAGTATTATCGTCATTTAGCTTCATTAATCTATCAGTATAACCTTTTACGATACTATAACTTGATCCAAAGAAATTTGGATTATCTTCTTCTGTTTTTATAGTCTTATCTCGATCATAAGTAAAAATACATCCTGTTCCTAAATATGTGAAGTGAATGTTTAATTCATTACAAATCATTGAAAGTTGTAAAGGTGCAAACAAATTATCTCTTATATTTATATTTAATTTTTCTCTTGATTCTCCAGAATTATTTCCTTCTAAATAATCAATATTAGGAATATCACCCGGAGGTCCTCGGATTCTACCTATAAGGCATATAACACGATCAGGCTTAATAGAACTTATTTCAGCTTTTACCGCTTTTTCATCATCTGCTCTTGATTCAGCACATATTACATTTGTTTCCAGTGGAATATAATTTAGTAGATTTTTATAAATCCAACCATTACCCCAAATTAACCATTTCATTTATATTTAAAATTTTATTATTTTAAATATATAAATATGGATAAATCCGGAAGTGTTGTGTATGTTTGTAGAATAGACGGTCAAAGATATTTAATAAGTATGAATGCATCTGTTCGTGAATATGAATATTATGGTTATGTATTTCCCAACATTATAGAATGTATAAATTATATAGATTCTATTGCACGACGTAATCTTGAGTTTATGATGGAGATTTAGAATCGAAGATTGATTAATCTCCTGTCCAAAAAGATTTAAAATGTACACCCATCTTTCCGTCAAACATTGAATATTTCTTCTCAATAGGTCCATTTGGGTCATATATAAAATTCTTCTCATCTAACCACTTTTTTACAGTTTCAACATCTGCGTATATATAATAAGTATAATCATGTCTGGTAGCTATTGTGTGATTCTTTGAAACAGGCAAATCCTCTACAAGAGCATTTACTTGCCATCCATAATATTCATCGAATCTGTTAAAATGTCTTATCAAATCTGTTTTTCTACAATCTTTTAGGTATTTAATAATTGACCCACCTTTTAACTTTAAATTATTAGGATAATTTTCAAAACTCATTTCCATCTTTTTAACAATTCTTTGTATTTTTGAACTTGCAACATGCATTACTTTTTTTTCAACACCATTTATATAGTTTTCAACTACTTTTTTCTTAAAGTTGGGAAAAATCCAACCTCCACCTCCTTTTAGATTAGCATTCCATTTACCGCCTAATTGTATGATAGAATTTACTTCAATGTCTGGTAATTTATCTTCGATAGATTCTGAAGGTCTGACGACAAAAGACTTGTCAGAGTATATTTCTAAACTCAAGTTGGGATGAGACATATTATTTATATGAATATATAATAATTTTATATGATTTTTTCATATAAAAATCATTTTTTTATAAATCTATTGAATCCAAAAATTCTTTATTTAAATTTTTATTCATATGAAAATGTTTAAATAATACTTTATTATCATTATTTGTTATATTAAAATAATTAAATTGATTAATGAATATTTCATTATAAAGTATATATTTTTCATTTGACATATTAGTAGTTATTATATAATAAAGATCACTACACATGTAAAGATAATTATTTTTATCTAATATTGATACATCTAAGTTATAAAAGTTTTTAAAAGCAGTATATATAAAAGGATGATTTGGAATACATCCAATTACACCCTGAAATACAGTTTTACTATATTTATAAGTACAATAGCTTGATGATGAAAAAAAAGTTGTATCTTTGACTATATTTTCTATATTATCATATATCATTGCATCTGAATCCATAAAAACGCCTCCTTTCTTGTATAAAAAATAATATCTAAAAAAATCTGCTTTATGTTGACCACATTTTATTTTATTAAATATATATATAATATTAGGAAATTCTGGATCAGGATTATTTATAAAAAAATCTATAATATCATTATCTACAAAATGTAAATACTCCCAGTTACTATTAAGCTTATTCTCTATTGATGTTATAACATAAGGATCAAGAGGTTGTTTAGATGTTTGAAAAAATATCTTTGGTATGTTATTAGAGTCCTGGATCGACGAACCCGATATATCCTTAGGAATAAGTAAAGTATCTATACCCCCATTGAATCTATCTATACATGTTTCATATCCAAGAATATTAATACAATATTCTTTCAAATTAAAATTCTTTTCTTCTGAATATTGAGGATAATTATAGCATACAGTATTATATAAATATTTACCAAATAATTCATTATTTTCATAAAATATGACTGGTCTATATTTTTTTATAGTTTCGATTGCTTTTGAAAAAATAAAATTTTCAGATCCCTGTGCATCGCAATGTATAAAACCTATATTATCTATATCCATATTATCTATTGTTGTAAAATTTATTTCATCACCTTTAGAACCAACACATAATCCTCCAAAATTACATTTTATTTTATCATCTTTATAAGCTTGTTCAACTAAGCTTCCTCCTCCATCTAGATCTATATTATTCATTCTTCCTAATCCGTTATAACAAAAAACCCCCTTATTAACTGGATATATTTTATCTGTTAAATTATTTTGATTTATATTTTTAACTAATAAATTGAACATTTCTTTTTGAGGTTCATATACATAACATTTACTATTTTTATCAAGAAAAGATGAATATATAATTGAACTTGTCCCAACATGTCCACCTATTTCAAGAATATTTTTAGAAGGATCTATATATTTTTTTAATTTTAATAAAGTCTCTTCATCCCAATATTTTCCTTGTCTAAAAGAATCGTTTATATAAATATCATTTCTGTAAATAGTGACCTTTCCATATTTTGTATTATGGGTCTGGAAAAAATTATATCTTTCCCCAACTGTAATACATGTATCTCCTATTCTAATTGACATAAAATTACTTCTATCTTCACTAAACAATAACACATGATTATAATTATTCCAAGAAGCAAAAACAACATTCTTATCTAATATTTTATAGTATCCATTACCCCATGTTGTTATTAGTTCACAATTCTGTTTTAATTCTATTTGTCCATTACAATCATGCCAAGTATATTTAGAGTAAAAAGGGTCTGATTTTATAAATATACGATGTTGATACATAACTGTATCATATAATTTAATCTCGTACATTTTATCCAAATTTTGTTCTAGTAAAGTATTTATATGTTGGACTTGTGTGTCATCAAATATTAAAATACCGTCTTTGTCTAATAACTTTAAACAATTATCTAAATCCTTTTTAGGTATTCCTCCATAATGACATCCATCTATATGTATTAAATCAAATTTGTTTATATTTGAACATACCTTATAAAATTCAGGAACTGTTATTGTAGAATCTCCAGTTATTAGATTTATACGACCTGGAAATAAAGAATTTAAATACTCAAAACAAGGCATTGTGTATCTATGAGATATTATATCAAAACATGTTAATTTAGACTCATGATTTGATAGTAAGAATAACAATACAGAATGTCCAGCATTAAATCCTATTTCAAGTATATTTTTTGCATCTTTACCAAGAGAAAATAAATTTATTTGCTTATATATCAATTCATCTATTTTTTCATTCATAGTTTGATCCTTAAAAAAACAATTGCCTTCTAATGGTTCTCCTATTTCTACGCATATTTCTTCTAACCTTTTAAAAATATGATTGTTTTTATCCAAAATTTCTTGATATTCTTGAATAGAAAGATTTTCTGTCCTTGATTTATATACATTTGTATATGAATTAAGAATAGATGACATATATTGCGACATTCTTTCCTTTTTATTTTTTGGATCTCCAAAAGGCCATGCAAAATGACATAAAATTATATCCGATTGTTTTGGATATAAAGAAGTTTGAGGGTATAATAATGCATATTTAGTTAATAATTTAAGATCATAATTTCCATCTTTAATTAAGTGATAATTTATAAATGGTTGATCTGCCGATTTAGGCATTCTACCATTAAGCGGATTTTTCTTTTCTAAAGCAATATGATTAATAATATTATTAAAAATGTCCTTTATATTTTGTGTATTTTTCCATAATAAAATACCAGAATTAATCCCCATAATTTCATGTTTCTCTTCATCACTCATATCAAAATACCATCCTCCAAAATCTTCACGATATATTGTATCTTCTGGTAATGCATATACTTTTTCGTTTTCTATATCTTGATTAAAAAAAGTGTTCAAATCATTTTGAATAATAATATCAGTATCAATATATAATATTTTATCATAGTCATTTATACTCTCATAATCATATATATATAATCTTGCCATTGCTGCATCTGGAATTGTATTAAATACAAAAAACTTGAAATTTAATCTCAACCCAATACTATTTGACAGATCTAAAAAATCTTCTTTAAAATCTAAACTAGTCAATACCAATATATCTATATTTTCTAGATTACGAGTAAAAAATCTTAAAGATCCTAATAATATACTTGCTAATTTTATATAATCCCGATTATGGAATACACAAAAATACATTAAGTTTTTCATAGTTATTTCATACTATAATGTATATATTTAAATATATATATTATTAAATCAAAAATCAATCCAACCATTCTTTTCTACTCATAGTCCAATTCACAACCTTTTCAAGTGACTTTTCAAAATTAACTGGTGGTGTCCATCCAAGATTTGCAAGCTTTGTCGGATCTAATCTATATGCTAAATCATGTCCTGGTCTGTCGCTATGAAAATCTACCAACTTGTATTTAATATTATATTTCGCCAATCCATTCTTTTTCTGATATTCATTCATATACTCATAAATTGTTAACATTATATCCAAATTATTAACCTCCTTTTCTCCGGCTATATTATATCTTTGTCCAATAACTCCATTCTTTATAATAAATATTATCGCATCTGCACAATTTCTTGCATGAATATATGATCTTGTCCCTGGATTTATACAATTTTTATCACTATGTATTTCCAACTCTTTTTCCGATACAATATATTTCATAATCTTTGGAATCCATTTCTCCGGATGTTGTCTCTCGCCATATAGATTCATCGTATTTGTTATAATCAATGGAATTTTATACGTATTCTCATAAGACAGACATATCATTTCAGACGCACTCTTTGACGCTGAATAAGGATTTGTTGGATGTTGACGATCATCTTCCTTATATGATATACTTCCTGGAGCATTTCCATAAATCTCATCTGTACTAAAATAAATAAACTTCTCAAGACCTCTATCCAAACGTGTCTTTGCAAACTCTAACATAGTTAGAGTCGATGATACATTATTCATCACAAAATTAACAGGATCTGCAATCGAATTATCAACATGTGTTTCTGCAGCTAAATGTACAACATAATTTACATCTCCTATTTCATAATCTATTCCTTCAGAAATCTTATTTACTAAATCTATAGTAAATAGCTTAACTCGAGGGTTACTCAATGCATTAAAACTCCTCAACTTTTCAAGACCTTTTGATGCATATGATAATTTATCTATACATATTATATTATCTTCCGTATTTCTCAAAATATGTTCAACCATATGATGTCCAAGAAATCCTGCAGCACCAGTTATAAGCCAATTTTTTACCATTTTTATTAAAGTTTTTATTTATTTAAATTGGATAAATCTTAAGATATAAAGATCTAACAAATCGTTGTAGAAACATAAGCTTTATTTTTGGATTCATAACCATGTGAATATCCATTTTCAACTAAATCAAACATTTCATTTCTCATAGATAAATACATATCACCATAAATAAAATCATCTACAATAGAATTAGTTTCTTTGCCATCTTCTACATTCCTCTCAATTCTATCTAATATATCTAACTTTGATTTAACAACAATATGATATGTATACTTATCTATATTTTCTGGTACTCTTTGTAATACCCATATTTTTATCTTATTATAAGTATCATTATAATTCATATATTTAAACCACCCCGAATTAATTTCTATAAAATAATTAAAATGATTAAAACTTGACATGATTTTTAAACATAAAAAATAAGTGTTTAAAAATCATTTTTAACAATTTAAATCACCAAATTCTTTCTTTTATATTCCAAACGTATTCTCTCCTTGTAATACCATATACAAGAACATGTCATCGTCTGCATTATCCACATAAATTTTTCCCATTAATTCTGAACATGGTAGCATTTTATTATTAACAAATAGAAACATTGCTTTTTCTGGCTCTAATTTTACTCTTCTCCTAATAGTAAACGCAAACTGACCAAGTGTCATATCGGTTGGTACAAGATACTTGGTTTTATCCAACTTTGGAATTGATTTATTTCCAGGGACATTTTCCACAATAACAGGAACTCTATCAGGATATTTTTGTATAATACGTGATGACTCAATAAATCTACTTTCAAGATTATATTTTTCCTTGAATGTAGACATATTTAAAAATAAAATGTATTATTTTTAAATTGATTTTTATAAAGATATATATTTATACATATATATATACATATACATATACATGTCTCAATTTTACACAGTCTTTATATCTAAAAATGGCAACTCTTCTATAGAACTATGCCAAGAATACGTCAATAATACAAATGGTATAGAAATTGATACTGGTTCTTTAGGATTTTATTGTAATGTTATAAGAACTATTGGTATAGCCCACTGTAATCTTAATGATATCATAACTAATACAAAGTATGATATACACATATATGAAAGATGCTCAATTGAACGAGATAAAATTTTAGGATTAACATTAGAAACAGCTACCAATATTCTCATTCAATTAAATAAAAATAAAAATTAAGATCTGCCTACCAGACGCCTATTCTTAGGAATATCAAACATTTTTGTCTGATATTCATCGCTTGTTGAGTGAAAGGCAAGACTTATTTTTGAAGATGTAATATTTACTGCCACAAAACCATATGTTGGTCTTGCAAGTTGTGTATTTAATTCATCTGAAACATTAATATGTTCGTCTAAAACTGCTCCACCGGATCCTGCAACAACTTCTGGAGGGATCTTTGAATCCGGAGTTGGAAGAATATATTGCTGATTATGTTCATCTGCACACATATATAAATCAATACAATTTGCTGACTTAATATCTTCGTATAAACCTTGAACAAATCTGATCTTGGGCCTTTCTGGTTCTGAATAATGAGAATTACATAAAAATGGTATATGTCCAATAACTATATTCCAAGTATTTTCATCCTTTATTAAAGTTCGTTTTAACCACTCTAATTGTGTTTGTCTTGCATCTTCAGGATAATTTCCAGTGCAATAAGTTGTATCATATATATTTGTATCTATAAAAATCATATTAATTCTTGTTTCATCGTTTAGCTTATATATGTAATTATAATATAATCCAGGTTGAACCCATTTTTCGTTCTTAGAATTATAATTCATTTGTTGATTCAAAACATCACAAGTTTCTATATCATGATTACCAACTCCTATCAAAAATGTCTCAACTTTTACTTTTTCCATACAATTTTCAAATCCAAGTGATAATTGTCTTTCCATATTATATAGATTTTTTTTAAATTCAACATCTGATATCTCACCTTTTTTATACTTATCAATTAATTTCTCAGTAGGTTCATACGAATACACATTATCTCCTGCTAAAACAACAGCATCTATAGAATGAATTTTTGAATAACATTTCATCAAATCAACACAATCTTTACCTCCATAAGTAGATGTAGATGCATTTATTTTACCACCTTTAGCTTTATATGATACATGTTCTCCTGTCTTACAGTATACTCCCCAACAACCTACAAATAAAAAAGAAAAATTATCTTTATCAATATCTTCAGTCTTTTGTGATCCTTTTGGACAATCATCATACTTTGTACAATTTATATCCATATTTATTTATAAAAATTGTTTTTATAAATTATTTATTTGAAAAATAGACTTCGTTATTTTTTTTAGAAAATCTAATTTAGAGTAAACTCTATACATTTCTTTATTACATCAATAAAAAGATCTGTTTCTTTATCTTCCGGTAATACAAACCTCTCACGATTCGCCTGTTCTCTATATTCTTTTAATTTTTGAAACACTAAATTCTCTACTATTTTCATATTATCTTCATCGCTACATTTCTGATAGTATACTACTTCATGTTCATCTGTTTTATTATATGTAGATAGTCTATTAGTAAGATTCTCTGCTTTTCCTAATATATATCTTCTGTCTTTCTTTAAAGATGGTGTTGTAAGTATATATACTACATACTTCTCATCATATTCCTGTCTTGATTGCTTCTTTACATATTTTTTAGTAAGATACTGAATTTTCATCTCTTTACTATTACTTTCTTGTAATGTTTTTATCTGATCTAGCGCATTTTTTAGAGTTTCATCTTTTAATTCAATTGTTTGCTTTAATTCTTCCTCTTTCTGATACATTTTTTGTTTTAATTCTTTTATTTCTTCTTCCATCTTAATATTGTCTTCTTTTATTTTGACAGTTACTGGGTCTGTTAAATGACCTGTTAAATGAACATCATAATTATATTTAACATTAAAAGTTTTAGAGCAGTACAAACATTCAAATATTTCTTCAGATTTTTTATTTTGAAGTTTCAAACAATATTTAGCTTTCATTTGATGTGTTTTTAATGTACCTTTAGTAGCATATTTTTTATTACAATATTCACAAGATAATTCCATTTATTATAATAAATATTTTCTTTTAAATCATTTTTCTTATTTTTAAGAAAAATTGATTTAAAGAAAATATTTAAACATTAATTTCTGAAAATAGAAGTTGTTATTTTTTTAGAAAATTATATATATATTTTTTTGAAAAATAAAGTCTATAAAAATTTCTACACACACACAAATTTGGATTTTTTTACGAAATTTCCATTTTGAGTCATTTTGAGCCAAAATTGATAAAATATATTTCACTATTCCACTTTATTCAATTGAACAAAGTGGAATAGTGAAATTAATATTCCATGTTTTTCAGTGGAATATTCCACTTTTTTTTACGGAATATTAATTTAAATAAATGTTTTCTTATAATAAAAAAATGGATTGTGAATTTTGCAAAAAAACATTTGCTAATATAAGTGCTTTAAACAAACACAAAAAATATACAAAACGTTGTTTAAAATTACAAAACATTATTCCTGATAATATACATAAGTGTAAATTATGTGAAAAGACGTTTAATATAAAAAGTAGTTTCGAAAGACATGAATCAATATGTCAAAATAACCCTACTATACTTAAGAATACTATAGAAGAATTAAAAAAGACTATATTAGAACAAAAAGACCAAGCTCTAAAAAATGCGCTAGATCAGATAAAAATATTTCAAGAACAAAATGAGAAACTATTAATGAAAGCTGTTTCCACTCCAAAGATTAAGAATACATATAATACTGTAAATATAGAACATTTTACTCCTATGACACAACAGCATTTGGACGACAATGTAAAGAATTTAACATTAGAACATATAAATAAGGGACCGAGGGGATATGCTGAGTATATGTTAAATTATCCTTGTAAAGATAGTCTTGTTGTAACAGATATATCTCGTATGATCTTTAAGTATAAAGATGAGAATGGCGATTTGTGTGTTGATATAGAAGCAAGAAACTTGATTGACAAAATATCAAAGTCATTAGATCCGCATAATCGTGAGTTAATAACGAAAGCTATATCAGATATAAACTTGAATAAGCGTATAGATGTGTTAGAGCAATTAAAGCGAATAGCAGAGTTGGCAGACTATAGTAATGGTATAGATGGGAAATCTACAGAATTTAGTAGAAAGTTAGGGCGCGAATTGATGATGTTGGTGCCGAAGAAAGTTGTTCATGTATCGTTAGATGAATCTAATAACAATATATTATCAGATACTGAATCAGAAATAATATATGATCCATTGATTGATTAAAAATTATTTATAAAATAATAAAAATAAAATATATAATAAAATGTTTATATCATCATCAGTATTTATGAATTCTTATGAGAAATATAAAAAGTTAGACGCTGAAAGCAAGAGAGAAAAATTTAGAAATAATCGCCATCACGAAATTGATGGTATGGGTTTAGGTTTTGCAACCTTTTTCTTAGCAATATCTGTACTTTTTCTCGTATTAGAACTTCTCTTATTATTTTATTCAATAAATATTGCATACAAATGCTCACAACCTGGACCTGAAAGAATAATGCATGTAACACTTGCTGCATTCTTCACAGTTCCTTATGCATTATTAAGTATATTTTTTAATAAATGTGCTGTAACAAATCTACAAAGTTCTACCGGATTTTTACCAAATTTGTAGATTTAAATTTACATTTATATTTATTTTAATAGCTTTAAAAGCTATTAAAATTTACATATTTAATTTTAAAGTCATAAACCAAGCATAGAATGTCTAACAAATTTTGATAATTTCTTATCACCCTTTAAGTGTTTTTTATAATAAGATTCACGATCAGCTACGGAACGAAAAATTAATCGTTTTCGTTTTCCATCTTTCATAAAATCAATGCATTGATAATTACTGCATGCTCCCGATTTCCAATCCTTTTTATTACACCTTTTTATCGAAGTTATAGGAACAATACCGGATCCTTTACGGGACTTGCGGGACGCCTTACGAGAGGCTTTACGAGACGCCTTACGGGACTTTCGTGACGCTTTACGTGACGCCTTACGAGACTTTCGTGACGCCTTACGAGACTTTCGTGACGCCTTACGGGATGCCTTGGATGCCTTACGGGACTTTCGTGACGCTTTACGGGACTTTCGTGACGCCTTACGGGACTTTCGTGACGCTTTACGAGACGCCTTACGGGACTTTCGTGACGCCTTACGGGACTTTCGTGACGCTTTACGAGACGCCTTACGGGACTTTCGTGACGCTTTACGAGACGCCTTACGGGACTTTCGTGACACCTTACGGGACTTTCGTGACGCTTTACGAGACGCCTTACGGGACTTTCGTGACGCCTTACGGGATGTCTTACGAGACTTTCGTGACGCCTTACGGGATGTCTTACGAGACTTTCGTGACGCCTTACGGGATGTCTTCTTTGACTTACTCTTAAATGAGAAGTTTGAAGATTCACATTGATGTGACATTTTTTATTTAGATTAAAGATTATTTTTTTATAAAAATAATCTTTATATTATTCGTTTTAACATTTTACAAAATAAGTGTCGGATTCTGGAAAAGAGTCAGGTTTTTAAGGAATACGTCCACAAAGTCCATACATTTGGTTGAAGCTGTATCGCGCTTTTTGACGCTCTGCTCGGATTGTCCATAATAATTCGGCTTTCCAGTTTGAGATGGTATTTGGTATCTTTAAATTAGGAAAGTACAGTCTAAACAGACCTCTCCAAACCTCATTGTAGTTTACCAATTTATTCATAAGACAACATGTTGCCGCAACATTTTTTAGATCAGACTTTCCAACGTATATAAAAATATTAAATAGTATTTCAACGGGAAGTGATGCTGTAAGTGGAGAACATTTAGACATAGTTTTTTCTGTAATTTGGAGCATTTATTTCTTAGATTTATTTTTTACAAGATTTTAATTCTTCTTGTAAAAGTTGAAAATACAAATGATGAATAAAAGAAGAGTTTAAGTTATGTATGCTGTTTGATATAGCAGAGGTCTTTTCTTGTGGTTGATACATGTATTTTTCTAAATAAGATTTTAATTCAGATATATTTTTACAAAAATCATCTGGCATATTTTAAATATAGATTTTATAAATCTTAAATCTTAAATTTAAATCTAAATTTAAGAACCAGATGACCAAAAGTGTCCTCGGTCTGAATTAAAGTATAGCATCTTATTACAGATACTTTTATCTGTATTACCGATGTATTTGTATGTAATCATATTACCATTATATCTATGTTTGATATCTACTCTATATATTTGACTAATAACAAATAAAAAAGGTTCAAATGCTGAACAATCATAACCAGATCTAATAGTAGAAATGTCAAAACTTTTTATTCTTTCTTTATTTTCTTGCATTTGTTGTTCAGTAATTGGATTATCATTCCAATAAACAGAGTCTGTTTTTACGCAATTATTTTTTAGTAATATAACAAGACTTTGTGCGTTCATATTATTAAGATTTAATCCATTTATGATTCCATCCCAAAAGCAAGTCATATTTATTTTAGATATAGATTTTATAGATTTTTAAATAAATAAAAAAAATGAATTTTATATAGTTTTTTATATAAAATTTTTATTTATGGATTGTCTTGTTGAAGGATTTAGTAATTACAATATTATTGATGAGAGAGATGAGTTAAATTATTCAGATTATAAAAGATATAGCGAAATGCGGATAATTAATAGAACAACTGAAAGATATAAGAGGTATATTTCAGGAATTGATATATGGCAAGTAGGTGATATTTCATATGATTATATTCGTGATAATATCATGACATATCTAAGTATTCAAATAAATCAAGAAAATATTCCATCTAAATTAAGATGGATGGAGATAATTGATAATCAAATTAAAGAAGCAATAAGTTAGATTTAGATTTTTCTTTTTTCTTTTAAAATAAAAATCAATCTACTTTTTTGGTTTACTATCATCAAGATTGATAGAGACTTCTGGGATATCTTCTTTAGAGTATCCAAATTGTTCATACCATTTTTCACCCATAGTATTTGTTAATAAAATTATTTCATTTATATCCATATCTCTTGGGTGTAATCCTGAGTGTAATCCTGTAATTATATAAGCAGTAGCTTCTTGAAAAGATTCTGGAAGATTTTTATTTTCTTGATTCATCTTATCCATATTTTTATACATAACTTCACCCATCTTTTTATAAGATTCTACTTGTTCCGGAGTCATTGCTTTTAAAGCACTTGTTACCATAGGGTTGTTAAATAAATCCATTTTACTCATTTTTTATTTAAACAATATTTGTTTAAATAGATTTCTTTTTTATATAATTTATTATACATCTTTGCTTCCAGAACTGCTCTTGCTACCGGACTTGCTTCCAGACTTGCTCTTGCTTCCAGACTTGCTCTTGCTACCGGACTTGCTCTTACTTCCAGACTTGCTTCCAGACTTGCTCTTGCTTCCAGACTTGCTCTTGCTACCGGACTTGCTATTGGATTTTAGTGACGCCTTCTTTGATTTACGAGACTTGCGTGATGCCTTTCTTCTTGATTTACGAGACTTGCGTGATGCCTTTCTTCTTGATTTACGAGACTTGCGAGACGCCTTCTTTGACTTGCGAGACGCCTTCTTTGACTTGCGAGACGCCTTTCTTGACTTGCGAGACGCCTTCTTTGACTTGCGAGACGCCTTCTTTGATTTGCGAGACGCCTTTCTTGATTTGCGAGACGCCTTCTTTGATTTGCGAGACGCCTTCTTTGATTTGCGAGACGCCTTCTTTGATTTGCGAGACGCCTTCT
>Ga0209086_10001177_pt1 | contig 21438 bp, 24 predicted proteins | sample M_130207_XF_Meta_FD_187312 | JGI IMG/M metagenome (GOLD analysis project Ga0209086, IMG submission 187312) | Freshwater microbial communities from Lake Montjoie, Canada to study carbon cycling - M_130207_XF_MetaG (SPAdes) (version 2) | ecosystem: Environmental > Aquatic > Freshwater > Lake... | reverse complement strand
CATTAATTATTAATAAATAGCCATAAAATGTTACTTAAAATACATCCAGACAACCCGCCGACAAGATTAATTAAACAAGTAATAGATTGCCTAAAGTCGGGGGGCGTTATTATATACCCTACGGATACAATTTATGGTATTGGCTGTGATATAAATCAACCCAGGGCGATAGAAAGAGTCTGCCAGATAAAAGACATCGATATAAAAAAAGCTAATCTTTCTTTTATTTGTAAGGATTTGAGTCATTTGAGCGATTATACTAAGAGTATTAATACGCCATTATATAGATTACTTAAAAGACATTTACCTGGTCCGTTTACATTTATTTTGGAAGCAAGCAAGGCGGCCCCAAAGATATTAGCCTCAAAAAAAGCAACCGTGGGAATTAGGGTACCGGATAATGAGATTTGCCGGCATATCTTAGAGGAGCTCACAAACCCTATAATAAGCACATCTTTGCCTGGAGAAATGGTGGAGGATTACACCAATCCGGAAATTATTTATCAGCAATTTGGAAAAAAGGTTGACATCGTCATCGACGCCGGTATTGGAGGAATGACTCCATCTACGGTTGTTGATTGTACAGGGGAGGCTTATTTTGTGATAAGACAAGGATTAGGTGTTTTTGAATCTTAAAATAATTAGTAAAGGCATAAAATTTATAGAAATATAAAAATTAGATAACTTCGAAAAAAAATTTCTTATCTCTTTGACGCAGACAACAAAAGCTCATTTAGCACTTATTGGTACAAATATATTTTTTGCAATAAATTTCACAGCGGTAAAATTTTTATTTAATGGTGGATTTATTAAACCCTTTGGATTAAACTTCGCGAGAATTCTTGTAACAACAATATTATTATGGGTGATTTATATTTTTAAAAAAAACAAACACATCCTTGATAAAAAAGATTTTGGCCGGTTAGTTCTTTGTTCGCTCACAGGCATTGTAATTAATCAATTGCTTTTTATTAAAGGCCTGTCAATGACTTATTCAATACACGCGTCTTTACTAATGTTAACTACACCTATTTTAATAATGATTATTGCTGCAATAATTTTAAAAGAAAGGGTGACACCAAATAAAGCAATAGGATTGACTTTAGGCGTTATCGGCGCATTAGTATTAATAACAAAGCGTCAAAATTCCGGCTCAGGCACTAATATATTTTGGGGAGATGTAATGGTAATACTAAATGCCATTTCGTATTCTTTTTATTTTATCATGGTAAAGCCTTTGATGAAAAAATACGAGGCAATTGCTGTCATCAGGATTTTATTTACAATGGGATTATTTATTGCGCTGCCGTTTTGTTGGAATGAATTTTCGATTATACCATGGAATAGTTATTCCATTAAAGAGGTCGGTGTATTGTCACTAATTATAATTGGTGGAACATTTTGTGCGTATTTATTTAATGTTTATGGAATTAAGCACCTAGGGGCAACGGTTTCTGGAGCATATATATATTCTCAACCATTTTTTGCAACGGCAATAGCAATTGTTTTTTTGGGAGAAACGTTAGAGGGATATAAAATATTTGCTGCAGCGTTGATTTTCATGGGTGTATATCTCTCAAATAAAAACACCAGCAATGTTTGAATATATAACAGTATCAAGTGAGGAAGAATATCTACAAGCCGGCTTTTTATTCAGAGAGTACAGCGATTGGCTAAAAATAGATTTAACATTTCAAAACTTCGAAGTAGAATTAAAGGAGCTAAAAAAAATGTACGAACCACCCAAGGGAACGATAATACTTTGTAAGCAAGGAAAAAATTATATTGCATGCGTAGCCGTTAGGCCCAATATGGATTTTATAGCAGAATTAAAAAGAATGTATGTTAAACCCGCTTTTCAACAAAAAGGGATAGGACAAATATTATTAAATGGATCGTTACAATTTGCTAAAGAGGCCGGCTATAAAAAAATAAGGTTAGACACATTAAACAGCATGACTCCTGCAATGAGCTTGTATGAGAAGAACGGATTTTATCAAACAGAAGCTTATTATTTTAACCCAGAAAAATCGGCTGTATTTTATGAAAGGGAACTTTAGGGATTCGTTGGGCAATCAAAAAATAAGTATTTTTTTTCGGCGACATTAAATAATCTCCAGTCGTTGGTGTTTATTTGAAAGGAAAAAACACCACAGGTGGGCATTTCGTCAATATTAACGTCTAATTCAAGATGGTTAATAAAATCAGTAATACCGGGATTGTGCGTAAATACAGCGAGAGAATTAGTTTCATTATTCATGCTGCTAACCACATCGGTAATATTTTGTGGGGTAGCTTGATATAAAATATCACTAAACAACACCTTAGATAGCAGGTACCCGTAAGTGTTACAAAAAATTTCACAAGTCTGACGGGCTCTTAATGCTCCACTAGAAATGAAAGCATTAATAATAATATTCTTTTTAAAAAGTTTATCCGACATTAATAAAGCTTCTTTTTTGCCTGTATTATTTATTTGCCTTTCATAATCCGATTCTTGAATATTGCCCCATCCGCTTTTTGCATGGCGTATCAATAAAAGAGTTTTCATCTATTTTTTTCTTTCTGTTAGGGTTAAAAAAAATCCCAGCGTAGGCCGGGACAGTAAAATATTAATTTCTTGAAACTATAAACCACTAAAGGTTAAACCTAATTGAAGCAGCTTTGCTTCTGGAGCAACTTTGTCTTTAAATATAGATCCAGAAAGGTTATAAGAGCCAAATAGTGAAAAGTTTCCTAGTCCAATTCTTGCAGTAGCAGATAATCTTCTTGAATTGAAATAGCTTTTTGCACTTATCTTTTCTGTATATTCATTGATTGTATTTCCTCCAGCATCCCGCAATGTTTTCCCTTTAGTATGAGCATTTAATAAAGTACCAATTTTCACGCCTAAAGCAAATTTAAAAGACTTGCTCGGGTTGGCGGGTTTTGCAAAAAAACGTAATTCCACAGGTATTTCGACATATGCGGTATTAACTGAATATTTTTTAAATCGAGTAGTGCTATCTAAAGAAGCGAATTGTAATAAAGGTGTTTTCCCATTAATATCAACACTCATATTATTAAGAAATAAATGACTAGTACTAATTCCTGCACCAAAAGCGACACTATAATGAGGGTTTGATTTAAACGGTTTATCTAGCATGAAATAAATATTTCCCCCTCTGGAATTATTTTTGGTGTGAGAGTTGATACTATCAGGAAGATTTAGCCATCTATCTGAACTACCTTGTATCATAAAATGGTCAGATGGCCTACCCGATAAATCTATTTTTTTCTTTATTTCTGTACTTTGTGAGAAAAGAACAAATGAACTAGACATTATTAAAAACAAACAAAAATATTTTTTCATATAAAAGTAAAATTAAACCAGTAAGTAATAAGAAAAACAAAGATAACGTTAGTTCTTTTATTTATACCATAAAGTAATTTGCCTACATAGCAAAAAAAGGTACAAAGAGCACCCAAATAATGAATATCAATCTTAACATTTTAATACTCACGTTATCATTATTTGTTATGAGTATGTTCATGATTTTTAATTATATTACAGTTATTTTACAGAATAATGTTTTCTCAGTAAACGGTGTGATTGAGAAAGGCGAAGCCATGGAAATAGTTGATTTAAATATTGTTAATTTTCTTTTTAAATGAAAACAAGTTTAGCCTCAGAAAAGTCTGCAAATTGGACAGAAACAATTACTCCTAAAAGTTCATTGTTTGATTTAAGATTAAAAGCAGTATGGGAATATCGCGATTTGCTTTTTATGTTTGTAAAAAGAGATTTTGTTGCAAATTATAAGCAAACTATCCTTGGACCACTTTGGTTTATAATACAGCCGGTTATGACGACACTAATGTTTACGGTTGTGTTTGGCAATTTTGCAAAAATAAGTACTGATGGGCAGCCCAAAATGTTGTTTTATATGGCGGGTATTACCATATGGAATTATTTTGCGGATTCATTTAATAGAACGTCCTCCGTTTTTACTACCAATTCTGGACTTTTCGGTAAGGTTTATTTTCCCAGATTAATTATTCCGCTTTCTATTATTTTCTCTGGATTGATAAGATTTTCCATTCAGTTTGCTTTGTTCATGAGTTTTTTAATTTATTTTTTAATCAAATCAAATGATAGCGTTCATCCGAATCTATATGTGTTGTTAACTCCTTTCTTGTTGATATTGATGGCAGGAATTGCACTTGGTGCTGGGATGATAATAAGTGCATTAACTACTAAATATAGAGACTTTACTTATTTGGTTAGTTTTGGCGTTACGCTGCTGATGTATGCTACTCCAGTAATTTATCCTATTGCATTTTTACCAGAAAAATATAAAACGATTGCCATGGCAAATCCGCTTAGTGGTGTCGTAGAAACATTCCGCTATTCATGGTTAGGGAGCGGTACTTTTTCTTGGGGACTATTAGGCTATAGCTTTTGTTTTATGATTGCATTACTTTTTTGTGGCATTATTATTTTTAATAAGGTTGAAAAAAACTTTATGGATACGGTGTAAGATGTTTAATTATTACTCACGATAATTTTTTTTATGTTAAAAAATAAATCCATTTTAATTACTGGCGGCACTGGGTCACTTGGAAAAGCTTTAACTAGTCATATTTTCAAGAACTATCCAGAAATAAAGCGCTTAGTTATTTTTTCTAGGGATGAACAAAAGCAGTTCCAAATGGCCCAAGATTATCCAGAGAAAGAGTACCCACAAATTAGATTTTTTATAGGAGATGTAAGAGATGGAGAAAGACTAAAGAGAGCGTTTAAGGGAATAGACATTGTGATACATGCCGCCGCAATGAAGCACGTGCCAATTGCTGAGTATAATCCCATGGAATGTGTAAAAACAAATATAATGGGAGCTGAAAACATTATCAACGCTGCTTTAGAAACAAATGTAGAAAAGGTGGTTGCATTGTCAACAGATAAAGCCGCTGCACCCATTAATTTATATGGGGCTACCAAATTAGCTTCAGATAAGCTTTTTATTGCTGCAAACAATATTCGAGGAAATAATCCAATAAAATTTTCAGTTGTCCGTTATGGTAATGTAATGGGATCAAACGGATCAGTCATTCCCTTTTTCCTTTCAAAAAAAACGCAAGGTGTTTTACCAATTACCGACCCCAATATGACAAGGTTTAATATTTCCTTACAACAGGGAGTAGATTTAGTCATGTATGCAATTGAAAACGCGTGGGGTGGCGAAATTTTTGTACCAAAAATACCTTCTTATAAAATTACTGATGTTGCAGAAGCAATTGGTCCAGAATGTCAAAAAAAGATTGTAGGAATCAGGCCTGGAGAAAAGATACATGAAGAAATGATCACATCATCAGATTCATATTTCACTTATGACATAGGTGATATCTATGTCATACTACCCTCCATGCATCATTGGTCTTTAGAAAATTTTATAAATCAATTTAAAGCAAAAAAAGTTAAGCAAGGTTTTGCATATAGTTCTGACCAAAACACAGAATGGGAAACTGTTGAAGGGTTGAGAGAACTAATTAAAGAACACGTTGATGCTGGCTTTTCAATTTAATCTCATGAACTCAATTCCATACGGCAAACAAAACATTACAGAGGAAGACATTCAATCTGTAATAAATGTCTTACGTTCTGACTATTTAACCCAAGGTCCTCAGATTGCAAACTTTGAGGAAGCCTTTGCAAATTATGTTGGTAGCAAATTTGCTGTCGCTGTATCTAATGGTACTGCGGCTTTGCATCTTTGTGCAATGGCCTTGAATGTAAAAGAGGGTCAAAAAGTTATTACAACACCAATAACTTTTGCCGCATCTGCAAATTGTGTGAGATATTGTGGAGGAGAAGTTGTATTCGCTGACATCAATCCGGATACATATCTAATCGATATTAAATCCGTTCAAAAATTGCTTGAAGATTCTCCAAAAGGAACATATAAAGGATTAATACTAGTAGATTTTGCTGGAAGACCAATTAATCTAGAGGCATTTCGAGTATTAGCAAAAAAGTATGAATTATGGATTATAGAAGATGCATGTCATGCACCAGGTGGTTTTTTTATTGACAGCACTGGAAATAAACAAACTTGTGGTAATGGTAATTATGCTGATTTAGCAATTTTTTCTTTTCATCCCGTAAAACATATTACCACAGGAGAAGGTGGAATGATAACTACTAATGATGAAAAATTATACAAAAAGTTATTGAAGCTTCGTACACATGGAATCGTCAAAGAGAATTCTTTATATACTAATTCAATTGAATTTGCAGGAGGTGTTGATGCTTATCCATTATGGTATATGGAAATGCAAGAGTTGGGTTACAATTATCGATTAACAGATTTTCAGGCTGCTTTAGGGTTGAGCCAATTAATAAAAGCAGATGTAGGAATATTAAGACGTAGAGAAATTGCTAAAATCTATTCACAGGCCTTTCATGGAAAATTTTTTATTATTGGACAACCTAATAATTTTATAGATGGACATGCTTATCATTTGTATATCATTGAGGTTGAGAATCGGCTAGGCTTGTATAATTATTTGCGTGAACATAAAATATTTGCTCAGATTCATTATATCCCATGTCATCTAATGCCGTACTATCGAAATTTAGGCTGGAAAGAAGGAGACTTGAATTATAGTGAAACGTATTATAAGTATTGTATTAGTCTACCGATGTATCCAACCTTAACTGATGAAGAACAACAATTTGTAATTCAAACAATTTATAATTTTTTTGCAAAATAATATTGCTATAATACCGGCTCGAGGAGGAAGTAAACGTATCTCAAGAAAAAACATAAGAATGTTTCTTGATAAACCAATTATTGCATATACAATAGAGGCCGCTATTAAAAGTAATATTTTTGATGTCGTTATGGTTTCTACTGATGACAACGAAATAGCCGAGTTGGCAATAAAATATGGCGCATCGGTTCCATTTATGAGAAGCGAACAAAACTCAAATGATCATGCTACAACAGTTGATGTGGTTTTAGAAGTAATAAATCAGTATCATCAATTAGGCAAAAATTTCAATCATATATGTTGTTGTTATGCAACAGCTCCTTTCATTACAAAAGAAAGAATTATAGAAGGCTATCAGATGCTAATTGATAATAATGCTAGTTCTGTTTTCCCAATTGTTGAATTTGGTTACCCAGTTTTAAGAAGTTTAAAAGTTGAAGCTGATTTTAAAGTGACCATGAATTGGCCTGAATTTTTAAATAGTCGTTCGCAGGACTTACCGAAAACATATCACGATGCTGCGCAATGGTATTGGATAAAAACATCAGACATAATTAAAACCAACAAAATATTTTCTGATCATACTCATGGATTAAAACTCAGTCAATTGGAAGTACAAGATATCGACAATGAAACCGATTGGAAACTAGCTGAATTGAAATATGAATTCTTACAAAGTCTTAAATAACCAGGTATACTCTTCCGGAGAATATAAATTAGTCCCCATTCGTTATGAAGACCGAATCAACATCATGAAATGGCGGAATGAACAGCTCTATCATTTGCGTCAGCAAAAACCGCTGACCGTTGAAGATCAAGACTATTATTTTAATCATATCATTTCTAATTTATTCGACCAAGAAAAGCCTAATCAAATTTTGTTTTCTTTATTAGAAAATGATATTTGCATCGGTTATGGCGGTTTGGTTCATATCAATTGGATTGACAAGAATGCAGAGGTTTCATTTATCATGAATACCGAATTGGAAGCTGAAAATTTTAATGAAATCTGGAAAGCTTATTTGTTTATGCTCGATGAAGTAGCTTTTCAACAGCTAAGATTCCATAAAATATATACATATGCATTTGATTTGCGCCCTCAGCTTTACAATACATTAGAAAATGCTGGTTATTACAAAGAAGCGGTACTTAAAGAACACTGTTTTTTTGAAGATAAATTTATTGATGTTATCATCCATTCAAAAAGCAATCATTATCTTGAATTAAGAAATGCTAATCATGAAAATGTTGAGATTGCTTTTGAATGGGCAAATAATTCTATAATACGGAAATACTCAATAGACAAAAACCCGATTTCTTGGGAACAACATAAGTTTTGGTTTGAACATAAAATAGATAGCGATAGCTGCGTATATTACTTTTTATTTATGAACAACTTCGCAGTTGGATCAATTCGTTTTGATATTGAAAATTCAAAAGCCGCAAAAATTAGTTATCTAATTGATTCAAAATATCATGGAAAAAATCTTGGAAAATATATTTTAAAAAACGGCATAGAAAAAGTATTAACTGAAAGAAAAGAAATATGTTGTGTTTACGGACATGTTATGAAAGAAAACATCGCTTCTATTAAACTGTTTCAACAATTAAACTTTACAATTGAAAAATCAGAGAACAATCTTTTAACGTTCACAAAAAAATGTCAAGATGAAAATTGCTGATTACAAATTAGATTTAAAATCACCAGTCTTTATCATTGCTGAACTTTCTGCAAATCATAATGGAAGCATAGAAAATGCTATTCAAACAATCAAAGCGGCAAAAAGGGCAGGAGCAGATTGTATAAAACTTCAAACCTACACAGCAGATACTATTACAATCGATAGCGATAAAGATGATTTTTTGATAAAGGGAACTATATGGGATGGTAAAAATCTATATCAATTATATAAAGAAGCGTATACTCCATGGGAATGGCATGAAGAATTATTTCAAGTAGCTAAGGATGAGGGACTGGTTTGTTTTTCATCACCATTTGACAAAACAGCAGTCGACTTTTTAGAAGATTTAAAATCACCAGCATATAAAATTGCTTCTTTTGAAATAACTGATATTCCTTTGATTGAATACGTTGCATCAAAAGGGAAACCCGTTATTATTTCAACAGGTATTGCCACAAATGAAGATATCGAGTTGGCATTAGATGCATGTAAAAGAATGGGAAATAATCAAATTGCTTTACTTAAATGCACATCCAGTTATCCTGCACCCATTAACGAAGCAAATATGGTTATGATTAAAGACATGGCAGAACGTTATAACGTAATTACTGGTTTGTCAGATCATACTATGGGTACTACTGTTCCTATTGTGGCAACTTGTTTTGGAGCAAAAATTATTGAGAAACATTTTATTTTAGATCGTTCTATTGGAGGTCCCGATGCTTCTTTTTCAATGAATGAAGAAGAGTTCACACAAATGGTAAAAGGAGTTCGTGAAGCAGAAATGGCAATTGGAAAAGTTGATTATACTTTATCAGTGAAACAAAAAAAAGGGCGAGACTTTTCAAGATCTCTTTATGTAGTACAAGGCATCAAAGTAGGAGAAACTATTACAAAAGAGAATGTAAAAAGTATAAGACCTGGGTTTGGATTGCACCCCAAATATTATAATGAAATTTTGGGAAAAAAAGCCATCGTTGAAATGAATATTGGCGAGCGCTTTGATAATAATTCTGTGTGCTAATTTCATTTACAAATAGCTTACTATTTACATGAAAAGCTTATTTCTATTCAAAAAGCTGAAGAAAATCGATATCGTTTTTGAAAAAATGAATTACTTGAAGCTTTCTTCTGGGTTATATCATTATGAAGATGTTACAATAATAAAAGCCGGTCTTTCACTTACAAAATTTTATGTAAAGTCTTTTTTTAATGCAGTTAATTTAAGTAGAAAAAAAAATTATCAACTACCCGAATGTAAAACGGGTTTTGTGTTTTTGTTAGGAACCACCAATCATCAAACAGTATTTAATGAGCTAAAAGAGAGCTTGACTTTTGAATATGATTTATGGGACTTGAAATCCAATACTCCTGAAATAAATTTTTTTCATCAATACAGAGAAGAAAACAATTTAGAAATTTTATATTTATTAACTCTTTTCATAAAAGATTTTAAAAGTTTATTTTCCGAAAAAAGAAAAGTCTATTATGCATTAAGAAAAGAGTTTTATAAATCATTGATTTCTTTTCGAAACTATAAATTACTATTTAACACAATCACACCAAAAACGATTGTTTTTTTTAATGATCATCAATTTGTTTATACATCATTATTATATTCAGCCAAAGAAAAAAACATAACAACGGTTTATATCCCACATGCTTCTATTTCAAAATACTTTCCACCATTAGACTTCGATATTGCTTTTTTAGAAGGCAATGAAATGTTAGACACCTATAATAAAATAAGACCAACAAATACGGAAAAAGTTGTGGTGGGAAACATTAAATTAGACTCTTTTAGGAGGAGAAAACCAATAATAAAAACCAATAATTATAAAACAATTGCTTTTGCGCTTAACACCTTAGATAACATTGCAGTTGTAAAAGAATGGATTGTTCAAATTAAAAGAGAACTTTCAAAATATAATTTTGAATTTGTATATCGACAACATCCAAGAATGAAAAAAAATCAAATAGATGGGCTCAGTTGTTCAGACAGTATAATTGAAGACAGCCTAACTTTTTTAAGTAAAATTGATATTCTTATAACAAGCTCTTCTAATATTATTTTAGAGGCTAGATTATTAAACAAAAAAGTATATAATTGTATTTGGTTTAATAATATGCCTAATGCTGAAGATAATTATGGCTTTATTAAAAATGGATTATTAAATAAAAGCTATTACGATTGCGATTCTCTAATAATAGATTTAAAAAGATTTATAGATCAAGGAGCAAATGAAATTGTTTCTGAAGAGTATAAAAAATTGTTAAACAACTATGACTATTCTTATCTTAATTCTACTGGAGATAGTGTAGCATTTAATATTAATAAGAAACTGAATGAAATCTACATTTTGCAGTAACAAAAAATGTAGAATCAACTAATAAAAAGTGAATATCTCTGTAATTATACCGGTTTACAATGCTGAAAACTTTCTTAGAAAATCTGTAGAGTCTGCTTTACAATTTGAAGAGGTAAAAGAAGTAATATTAATTGAAGACGGTTCAAAAGATCAATCATTAAAAGAATGTCAAGCATTAGACCAACAATACAATAGAGTTAAATTACTTCAACATCCAAATGCAGAAAATAGAGGAGCGGCTGCTTCTCGAAATTTAGGTATCACAAAGTCTACATATGAATATCTTGCTTTCCTCGATGCAGATGACTATTATTTAAGCAATCGATTTGATGCCGAAAAAAGAATATTCTCAGAAAATCCAAATGCAGATGGTGTTTATGGTGCCTTAGGAGTTTATTTTTTTTCAGAGAAGGTCGAAGAAAATTTCTATCAATCTTTCTCAAAACCTAATGATATCAAGAGTAGTTTTTTAACAACCGTAAGAGGTGTGATAGAACCCAATGATTTATTTAAAAAATTAGTTGGAATTGAAAAATCGAATGGGAGCTTTCATATTAATTGTTTGACAATAAAAACTAAAAAACTAAAAAAGTTAACGTATTATTTTAACGATTCTTTGCATATTCATAAGTTTCTTCATGAAGACACAGAGTTTATCATAAGGTTGGCTTATTTTTTCAAATTATTCCCAGGAATTATAGATCAACCAATTGCAATAAGAGGGGTACATGAAAACAATAGAATAACAAAAATAATACGAGCAAGTAAACTATATTATAAAAATAGATTTTTACTATATGATAGTTTATATAGATGGTCAAAAAAAGAAAAAATCCCTCAAGAGTATATTTCATTCTTAAATTATAAAAAACAAATCTTTTTTATTCAATCAATATTGCCTCTAGAAAAATTAAAATACTTATTGTTTAAAATCACAGGAAAAAGAAGCACGATATCTCAATTCTATAAAAAAGTTAAGCAAATTAATTCTAATAGTGATAAACTATAAAAGTTAAATCGAAAAGACAATGTCTATATTAAACATTTCGGTTATTACACCTGTTTATAATGCTGAAAAATATCTCAGAAAATCTGTAGAATCGGCCTTGCAATTTGAGGAGGTAAAAGAAGTAATATTAATTGAAGATGGTTCAAAAGATCAATCGCTAAAAGTTTGCAAAGAACTTATTCAACAATATGATCGTGTTAAATTATTTCAACATCCTAATGGAATTAATAAAGGTGCAGGCGCCTCTAGAAATCTAGGTATAGAAAACTCCAAACAAGAGTATATTGCTTTTCTTGATGCAGATGATTATTATCTTGCAAATCGTTTTGATGCCGAAGAGAAAATCTTTATAGAAAATCTTAATGCTGATGGAGTGTATGGCGCCTTGGGGATTCATTTTTATTCCGATAAAGCCAAAAAAATACTTCTTGATACAAATTTGTCAAGAAATGAAAATGATGGCGATAATGAGTTTTTGTTTACCGTGGGAGTTAATATTGCTCCCAATGAATTGTTTGATAGGTGGATTGGAATTGGAAAACCATTAAGTAAATTCAGTATTGATTGCTTAACCATAAAAGCAAAAACTTTAAAAACATTACCATATTACTTTAATGTCAATTTGCGTTTACATCAAGATACAGATTTTATAATCCGACTAAGCTATTATTTTAAATTATATCCCGGCATTATTGATAAGGAGATTGGAATAAGGGGCGTGCACGAAAATAATCGCATCACAACAATTAAAAAAAATACACAGAAGTTTTACTACAACAAATATAAACTTCATAAGAGCTTATACCATTGGGCAAAAGAAACGTCTTTACCAAAAAAGTATATTTCTTATTTAGAGTATAAAAAAAACAGCTTATATCTCCAGTCTATTTTACCGCTTGAAAAAGTTAAACTGTTATTATTAAAACTTACAGGAAAAAAAAATATACCTTCTCTTTTATATAAAACACTAATAAAAAAATAAACTCAAGATGTCTGAAATTGCTATAAAAGTAGAGAATGTCTCTAAATTATACACATTAGGGATGGTAGGAACAGGAACCTTAAAACATGATTTCAATAAATTATGGCATTCTATTCGAGGTAAAGAAAATCCATATTTAAAAATTGGACAAATAAACGACAGATCAACTAAGAATAAAATAAATTTTGCGTGGGCGTTAAAGGATATCAATTTTGAGGTTAAACAAGGCGAAGCCATAGGCATTATTGGAAGAAACGGAGCTGGAAAAAGTACACTGTTAAAAATTTTAAGCAAGATAACATCACCAACCTCTGGCACTATTTATGTTAAAGGAAAAATTGCTAGTTTACTAGAAGTTGGAACAGGTTTTCATCCAGAGCTCACCGGAAGAGAAAATATTTTTATGAATGGGGCAATTTTAGGTATGCGAAAAAGAGAAATCCAACAAAAGTTTGATGAAATAGTTGACTTCGCTGGTGTTTCAGCTTATGTTGATACACCCGTTAAAAGATACAGTAGTGGCATGATCGTTAGGCTAGGCTTCGCAGTTGCTGCATATTTAGAACCGGATATCCTCGTTGTTGATGAAGTATTAGCAGTAGGCGATGCTGAGTTTCAAAAAAAGTGTATTGGTAAAATGAAAGAAGTTAGCACTAACCAAGGAAGAACTGTTCTTTTTGTTAGCCATAATATGAGCGCTATTCAAAGCTTATGTAATACTGCTATTTTTTTGCATAATGGACGATTTGTTAATATGGGCGATTCTAAACAAATAGTTAGACAATACCTAAGTGAACGAAATAACTTAAACAACTACAAAGAATATGATAAATATTTAAAGTACGCAAAAATTGAGCAGCAAGGTGATAAAATTGTATTGAGTGCAGCATATAAATTTGATTTTTCAATTGATATTCCTTTTCTTGGTTTTGTGTTGTATAATAACGAGGGGATACCAGTTTTTTCTTCAAATCCAAGATTGGATAATGTAGCGTATACCAATCATAGCTATACAGAAGGAGAAATTATAGTCGAAATCGAACAGCCTAAACTAATTGATGGAGAATACATTGTTTCGATTTGGTTTGGCGATTCTAGAACCCAATATATTGAAGACCTAGAATGCTTAACACTAGAAATTACCGGAATGACAAATAAAAGCGGCATTTATAATCAGTCAATAATGGGAAACATTATTCCTAAAACACAATGGAAAATAACGTAATGATTGGGAAATTATTTTTTACATTTTGGAAAAAAAGTTTTTTTTATAAATCTTTCAAGGTAACCACTAAATATTTTCTAATAAAGAAAGCGACTATTAATGAGTGTATAATTTTCTATTACCCGAAAATGTATTACCTAATGGACAAGAAAAAGAGTATAAGAAAAAATGATTAAACTGTTATTGAAAGGCAGAATGGGCAATCAGATGTTTCAGTATGCATATGCTTATCTTCTTGCCCAAAAAAATAAACATACTATATTAATAAAGCCTGTTTCTCATTTTGGATACTGTCTTGATTTTTTTTCTATGCCTTTTTATGGGAACTTTTTACCCAAAAGATATTTTGTCAAACTACAGAAAATAATATGGTCACTTTTTCCGGCTAAAGATAAAATACTAGAAGATTCTTGTTTTTATACCTACCAAGAAGCTGTAATAAATCATATTACCGAAATTGAAGGTTTTTTTCAGGATGGAAACGCTTATGCACCTCACAAAAAAGAACTGATTGGTATTTTTAAAATAAAAAAAAACATTGAAAAAAAATTCAACATAAAGTATCAACAGCTGATTAATAAAAAAAATGTTGTTTTAAATGTAAGAATAGCAAAAGACTATAAAATTGCTTTTTTTGAAGAAATACAAAGTAATGGCTTACTTCCGGTTGATTGGTATTTGAATGTGCTTGACAAAATAGACTTTACGCAATATGATAATTTGATCGTAATAGCAGACGATATAAATGAAGCTAAAAAGAAACTAAAGTTAGAAAAATATAATCCTATTTATATTAATGATACTATATCAACAGACTATCTTTTTTTATTGAAGAGCGATTGTGTCATAATTCCTAATAGCAGCTTTTCTTGGTGGGCAGCTTTTTTAAATGATACATCCAACAAAAAAGTATATGCTCCCAAAAATTGGGTAGGATATCATGTAGGAATAGAATATCCTAAAGGAATAATGATCAATGATTTTGAATGGATCTAAAAAGAAACACCACATGAAAAAAAAAGTCTATGTTCACGATGAAATTGTGCACAATCCCGAAGCAGCCTCACAGGTTTTGCCCATTTTCTTTGAATTCTATCGACCTAACTCGATAATAGATGTTGGTTGTGGATTAGGCAATTGGATTGAAGTTGCAAAAAAATTAGGAATTAATGATATTATAGGTGTAGATGGTAATTATGTAAATCGTTCATTGCTTAAAATATCTGAAAAAGAGTTTGTTGAAATGAATCTTTTAGAAAGCTTTGACTTAGGTAGAAAGTTTGATATGGCTATTTGTTTAGAGGTGGCAGAACATCTACCGAAATCCTCAGCAGATATTCTTATTGAATCACTTACCCGTCATTCAGATGTAATCTTATTTTCAGCAGCAATACCTGGACAAGGGGGACAAAATCATTTTAATGAACAATGGCCTAATTATTGGCAAAGTAAATTCGAAAAAAAGGGATTTGAAATGATAGACTTTTTTAGACCTAAAATTTGGAATAATAAAAAGATTGAAAGATGGTATAGGCAAAATTTATTTTTAGTTGTAAAAAAAGAACACAGCTTGTCAAGATTAGGAAATAACCTAGGTTTATCTTTGGTGCACCCAGAGTTACTAGAAATAGTAACAGTACAATATGAAGAAAGAATAAAAAACTTACAATCAACCATTCGGAAATTGCAATCAAGAGATATTATTGGAAAGCTAGCCCAATTTTTTAGAAAAAAAAATAAAAAAAAGCATGTATAAGATTATAAATCTTATCCCTTTTGAAAAAAAAGAGAATTATTATTTAGATCAACTAAATGACGTCTCTATTTTAATTAAAACATTGGAAAGACCTAGCCAGTTAAAAAATTTACTATTCTCTATACAAAAATTTAAATTTAAAGGACCTGTTATCATTGCCGATGATAGCAAGCAATCGTATAAAGATTTCATTCATAGATTATTTCCGGATTTGGACATAACTTATTTAGTATTACCTTTTGACACAGGAACTGCAGAAGGAAGAAATATAATGCTAGAACATACACAAACTCCTTTATTTGTTCTATGCGATGATGATTTCATATTTGAACCAAGGACAAGGATTCCAGTAATGAGGAAATTATTAATTGATAACAATCTTGATATTTTAGGAGGAGTATTTATTCAATATAATTTAAAATCAAGAAAACAGAAAATAAAATTTAATGTTTCAAAATGGCTTTTACAAAAGATGAACATTTTGATTCCGGCTAATAATATCTTTGAATATCATGCAGGATTTGATTTGGATGGAAATGTTTGTAGGATGAAAAAAATCCCATACAAAGGACCTATTACCGTATGCGATATGACGCATAATTTTTTTATAGCCAAAACAGAAATAATAAAAGCTATAGGAGGATGGAACCCTATCTTGAAAGGAGGCGAGCACCAGAATTTCTTTATTAGGGCAAAATTAAAATCTCTAAAAGTAGCTACTACGCGTGAGTGCGGTGTTATACACGATCGATGGTCAACCCCACCATTACTATTTAAAGAACTAAGAGAAAGAGGAGCCAACTATCAAAAAATCGCCTTAGATGAATTTGGAATTACGAAGATGCTAAACTTTAAAGAAATAATGAATGAACAATTTGGCGACTAAATGTAATATTAAATTCCATTGAGTATTTTATTTTCAATAATAATTCCTTGCTATAATCAAGCTGCTTATCTCTCTGAATGCCTAGATTCTCTTTTGGAGCAATCGTATGAAAACTGGGAAGCCATTATTGTTAATGATGGATCAACAGATAATACAAATGAAATAGCAATCCTGTATTGTCGAAAAGATGACAAAATAAAGCTCTTTCAAAAACAAAACGGAGGTCTTTCTTCAGCAAGAAATTATGGCATTCAATACGCTCAAGGAGAACGAATTATATTTTTAGATGCAGATGATGTTTTTTATAGTAATTGTTTGAGTGAAGTGGTAAAAAAATTATCCAAGATGAATGATGATACTTTAATTCAGTATGGTTATTCTTATTTTAAAGAAAATATCAAAAAACCATTTCATACGGTAAGCCCTGTTGTACAACACACTTTAATTCCGGCAATATTATTTGCTAATTTAGGGCCTTGCCATTCAATATGTATCAGTAAAAAACTAGTTGAACAAGCTGGATATTTTGATGAAAATTTAAAAAGCTTAGAAGATTGGGATTACTGGATTAGAGCTGCCAAATGTGACGCAAAATTATCAATCATAAACAAACCTTTGGTAAAATATAGATATGTAAAGAATAGTATGAGCAGAAATGCATTTGTAATGTTTGAATCGTTTAAGACAGTCCTTCAAAGAGCGATCTCAATTGACCCAAGGATAAAATCAGAATCACCATTAAATAAAAACTATTCAATAGATTGTACAAAAACAATCAATAATAATTTAATAAGGATGCTAGGTGTTAGCATTATGCAAAAAAAAGTAGATGAATCGGTGGTTTTTTTTAAAAAAAATACGACAAATACAATACAAAATCAACAGCCTAAAGATTTCGAAGCAATGTGTTCTTATTTAACTTTTCGCTATTGGAATAGCAAAGAAGATGTGAAAGGTGTTTTAGAAAACGTGCAGCCAATGTTTAAAGAATTTTTTAAGAAATTAGGATATAATAATTTATTTATCAAAAAAGCCAATTATTATATTTTTAAATCACACCTGAATCATTATAATATCTATCAGTATGGAAAAATATTCGGCTCTTGTATCAATTATTTAAATAAAAAAATGTGTCAGAACTAAGATGAATTTTCCTGATGGCATATCTATAGTTGTTTGTACTTATAATGGATCTGATAGAATAATGCCTACGTTACAATCCATTTTTTCAATAAATAGTGACATCAATATTCCATGGGAATTAATTATTGTAAACAACGGATCAACCGATAACACTTCTATTATTTGCAACAATTATATTTTAAAAAATGATTTACAAAAAAAAGCCAGACTTGTTATTGAAGATAAACTTGGATGCAATAATGCTAGATTAAAAGGGCTGTATGAATCAAAATATAAATGGCTTTTATTTTGTGATGATGATAATCAACTATTTCCAGATTATATTGATAAAGCTTGGAAGATATTGGAATCTAATGCAAAAATTGGAGTATTAGGAGGACAAGGGTTACCTCTTTTTGAAAAAGAGAAACCCGATTGGTTTGACCATTACAGTAAATCGTTTGCCATAGGTCCGCAAGGAAAAAGAGATGGAAAAATAAATACTTTATCTAAAAAACTATATAGTGCTGGCAGCTTTTTTAAAAAAGAGTTGTTGTTGAATTATTATAACAATAATTTTAAAACCATTATGATTGGGCCCCATGGAAACGATTTGACTAGAGGAGAAGATACAGAGTGGTGTATATTAATACAACTATTGGGATATGAACTTTGGTATAGCCATGAATTAAAATTTCATCATTTGATGTCAGAAAATAGAATGACATGGTCTTACTTTTTGAATTTAAAAAAAGGAATTGCTTCCGGAACGGCAAAATTATCCTCATATACTCTTTTTTATAAATCAAAATCGCCTATAAATATCAGCTTCATTTTATTTTACTGTTATAAATGCATTTATTATAATTTAATTTGGTTTCAGTTCATTATAAGAAATAAAATTAACAAGAAACGATTCAAAAAACAAGAGCTTCAAATCGCTGAATTAGTAAATCATACAAAAGCCATTTCTTTTATAGATCATTTTAATCTAACGTATAAACATTTTAAGCAGATTAAGGCAACATTAAAAAATATTATGAAATTGGAAACAACATAACAGTTTTTAAAATCAAATCGCTTTATTAATATTTTATAATGAAACCTTTGGTAACTATCATAATACCATTATATAATCGCTCTACGATTATTGGAGAAACTATTGATTCGATTTTAAATCAAACCTATCAGCAAATTGAAGTATTAGTGATTGACGATCAATCTACCGATAATTCATTTCAGATAGCTAAATCATATGAATCAATAAGTAATAAAATAAAAGTTATACAACGGCAATCATCAGAAACAAAAGGAGCTAATTCATGCAGAAACATCGGTTTGTCATTGGCTAAAGGTCAATATGTTAAATGGATTGATTCGGATGATGTATTAAACTTAAATATTATTGAGCTACAGGTTGATGATATAATTAAATCAAAATCAGATATATCTGTTTGTAGAGCAAAAAAGTTTATACAACGAGATCTTTCACTAGAAAAAGAATGGTTGGAAGAATGGGGTAATATAAATAATAAACCTTCGGTAGAGAATTTTTGTTCTTATAAATTTATCTGGCACACTTCTTCCGGTCTATGGGATATTAATTTCTTAAAAAAAACAAGCAATTGGGATATATATTTAATGAATTCACAGGAATGGCTTTTTCATTTAACTGCACTAGCAAATGGAGCCACTGTCTCAACAATTAACGAATACGGATCTTTTATTAGAATGCATGAAAACAGCATGAGCCATCATTCCAATAAAAAAGGAAAGTATTATTATCATGAATGTTTGGCAAGGTATAAAGCCATGAATATTTTATATAAAAAAAAGCATAAAGAAATAAAAAGTTACTTGTTACTTTTTAAAAAATTCAGATGGTATCAATTATTTACTTTTTATAAAGGATCTCCTTTCTTAGGTATCAAATTGTTTGTGTTTTATCCTAATTTATTTCAAATGCTAATTTTAATTAAATCCAGAAAGTGAATCGCCCTTTTTTTAGTATAATAATACCAACATATAATAATGCACATTTAATCAATCATACAATTGATTCAGTGCTTGACCAAACGTATAAAAACTATGAAATAATCATTGTAGATGATGGATCTAATGATGATACAGAAACAATAGTAGCAAATAAAATAAACTTATTTGAGGCCATTAATTATTTTAGAAAAGAAAATGGAGGCGTAAGTAGTGCGAGAAATTTAGGCGTTAAAAATTCAAAAGGCAAATATTTAATTTTCTTAGATAGTGATGATGTCTTAGTTAAAGAGTCACTTCAGGATTTTTATTCCATTGCAATAGGTGATGTATATGACATAATATTTTCAGATGTTTTAAAGATTAATAAAAAAAATAAAACACAGCTACGAATCAATGCAACAGATCCATATGGTATAAGCAAGGGAAAGGGCTTGTATTTAGCAGGAGCTTTTTGTATAAAAAAGACATTTTTCAATAAAATAAACGGGTATGATGAAAATATAAAGTATGGAGAAAATACAGAATTAAAATTTAGGATTGATGCCGAAAATCCCCAGAGATCTTATACGAAGAAGATCTCAATAATTTATAATGATAGAGATTCTGGACAAAGTAAAAATCTAATAAATAAAATACACTCTAATGATTATATTTTAGAAAAGCACAAACAATACTTTATTAAATATCCCAAAGTAAAACAATTTTACTTTCAAAATACTGCCATTGCCCAAATAAGATTGAGACTTTATTCAGATTCAAAAAAAAATATTATAAACGCATGGTTATCATACCCAAAAAATTATAAAACATTTATTAGAATGATACTTATTCATCTTCCTTTATTAGCCAGAAAAATTTGGAAATGATATGAAAATTAGATTTGCCGCATTTGTAATGACATATAAACGGTCCGGAATTTTATCAAACACTATAAGTAATTTATTTCAGCAAACATATCCACCAGAGAAGGTTTTAATCATAGACAATGATCCTGAACAAAGCGCACATTCAGTATTTCAACAATTAACTCACTTATCAGTAGGTTATCATGCAGTTGGTTATAACTCTGGTCCAGCAGGCGCAGCTAAAATAGGACTCGAAATTTTATCCAACGAAGGGTATGATTGGATTGCCTGGATAGATGATGATGATCCACCGATTTTTCCTGATGTGTGCGAAATATTACTTCAAACAGCAACTACTCAAAAAAAATGTGGTTCTGTAGGAGTTGTAGGTCATCATTTTAATTATCGTACCGGTTTTTTTAATAGAATATCAGACGAAGAAGTAAAGAAAATTGGTGTTATGGAAGTTGATTTTATTGCAGGAAATATGATTAAAATAATCAATGCTGCAATGATTAAAAAACACGATGTATTTCCAAATTCAGATTTGTTTTTTGGTTTCGAAGATTTAGATATGGATTTAAAAACAAAGAAAGCAGGTTATCATTTATACGTAGATAAAGGTTTATTTCTTCGTTATAGAATAGCATATAATGGTATAAATAAAAAACAAATAAAGGGAGCAAGAAAAAATGAAAATTCATTATGGAGAGATTATTATTCTACAAGAAGTATGTTAATTATTTTAAAAGAACAACATCAACATCTTGCACTTTTTGTAACAATTGTAAGAGTATTTTATAAATCCATTTCG
>Ga0209086_10001176_pt1 | contig 21440 bp, 18 predicted proteins | sample M_130207_XF_Meta_FD_187312 | JGI IMG/M metagenome (GOLD analysis project Ga0209086, IMG submission 187312) | Freshwater microbial communities from Lake Montjoie, Canada to study carbon cycling - M_130207_XF_MetaG (SPAdes) (version 2) | ecosystem: Environmental > Aquatic > Freshwater > Lake... | reverse complement strand
TCGCGACGAGGATGGTGACGAGGCGAAGGCAAAAATCGAAGATCGAACGATCAACGGAATTCCTGTGAAGCTGCTCGAACTTGCAGGCAGATATCAAGGAATGGGACAAGCAGCGCCACGACCAGGCATGATGCAACTTGGTGCAATTATTCAAGCACCGGGGCGAACAGTTTTCGTTCGACTCGTCGGCCAATCGGAAACAGTCGAAGGCGCTCGAAAAGAATTCGAGGCGTTGGTCAACGGAGTTCGCGCGAGCGAATAAACCGCATCGGAAATTATTTCTTCGCAGCAGAACTTATTTTTTCGCAGCAGCGAATCGACGACTGACTTCATTCCAGTTGACGACATCCCACCACGCGCCCAAATAATCGGCGCGGCGATTCTGATAGTTCAAGTAATACGCGTGTTCCCAGACATCTATGCCCAAGATCGGCGTGCCTGCAACATCGACGAAACCCTTCATCAGCGGATTATCCTGATTTGGAGTCGAACTGATCACAAGCGTTCCGTCGCTCTTGACGACGAGCCACGCCCAACCAGATCCGAATCGCTTCATACCAGCATCGGCAAGACCTTTCTTGAACGCATCCATCGAACCAAATCCCGCGTCGATCGCCGCCGCAAGTTCTGCACTCGGCGCGCCGCCTTGACCCTTGGGCGCCATAATTTGCCAGAACATCGAGTGATTCCAATGACCGCCACCGTTATTGCGAATCGCTGGACGAATGGTTTCTGGAATCGATCCCATCTGTTCGCAAATTTGATCGATGGTCCAAGTTGCATATGCCGCTTGGCCATCAAGCGCCTTGTTGAGATTGTCAACATACGCCTGATGATGCTTGGTGCGATGAATCATCATCGTCTTTGCATCGATGGTTGGTTCGAGGGCGTTCTCTGCGTATGGAAGTTCTGGCAATGTGAATGGCATGTGTTTCTCCGTTTTGGATTGATTGATGGAAGTTGTTGTTGCAGACATTGTTGTTCGACTCGCCGCCGCGACCGCCGCAGCCGCTACTCCTGCAAGAAACATTCGGCGAGATGCGTTGGTCGATTCGTCTAGCAAGGGAAGATAAGCATACCCATGCAAAGTGTTCTTGCGGACTAACCTTGCTCGAATGCGACATCCGATTCGTCTTGTTGATGCGGCGGCCAATCGAGCGATCGAAGCGGCGCGAGTTCTGGAAGACATCGCGCGTTTCTGCGCGGATGATGCGGAATTGACAGAGGGTTATAAAACGATTCGTCACGATTTGATTTCTGCGCTTGCGGTACTGCCTGCTGGAATGCGCGAAGCGAATCGCGATCTTGCAGGCGATGTGGGCACAACAATTGAAGGGGCAAATGAAGGTTCGCGCGCGAGTGTTGCTGCGATTGTGGCTGCGAATGCGTCTCGCTTGACCGAAGCGCTGCGCAGTCTTGAAGAGGGAATCAAAGTATTGCCGATCGCCACGCCGCTTTGGTCCGTGATCGAATCGCTGCGATATCGGGCGTATGAAATGAATGCGCGCTTGACTTTGCGTTTGCGTTCATCTGAAGTGCGACAATGGAAAGTGTGTTTGATCTTGACGCAATCGATCTGCAAACATCCTTGGCGCGATGTGTTGCGCGCTGCTCTTGAAGCGGGCGTGGATTGCATTCAAGTTCGCGAAAAAGAAATATCGACGGGCGATCTTGTGGCGCATGTTCGTGAAGTCGTTGATGCTTCGCATCGCAGTGGCGCATCGGTGATCGTGAATGATCGAATCGATGTCGCCCTTGCAGCAGGTGCGGATGGTGTGCATTTGGGTTTGAGCGATTTGACAATCGCCGACGCGCGGCGCATTTCGGGTCGGGCACTGCTTGTTGGTGCGACGGCGCACAATCTTGCAGAGGCTCGCGCCGCAATCACTGCAGGCGCGGATTCGTGCGGAGTTGGAGCGATGTTCGCATCGACCGTGAAGCCGAACCAAGCGCCCGCAGGCCCAGAATGGATGCGCGAATTCGCTGCGATTTGGCCGAATGTCGTGCACTTGGCGATTGGCGGGATCACGCCTGAAAACGCGCCAATGCTGCGTGCAGTGGGTTGTTGTGGAGTAGCAGTTTCGTCGTGCGTTTGCGCCGCGGAAAATCCTGGTGCGCAAGTCGCCGCGCTGCGAAAGATTTTCGAGTGAGCGGCACAGTCACCAACGCGCAACTGGAATTGCTGGGAACAGGAACAAGTTCTGGCGTACCAGTCATCGGTTGCGAGTGCGCAACGTGCACATCCGATGATCCGCACGACCGACGATTGCGCACAAGCGCGGTGCTTCGCTTTTGTGATCCGCAAGGTGTTGATCGTGTGTGGCTGATTGATGTTTCTCCAGATCACCGCGAACAGGCACTAAAGAGTCGCATCTTGCGCTGTGATGGAATCTTGATCACGCATTCGCATATGGATCATGTGTGGGGACTTGATGAAGTACGGCGATACAACGCACTGATGAAAACGCCCATCGACCTCTTTGCGGACGAGGAGACATTGATTGATCTGCAGCGCGTCTATCAATATATTTTTCAGCGGCATCAGAATGTCAACAATTCATTCGTCGCAGACTTGATCGCAAATCGCGTGACGCCCGGCACGCCGATCGAGCGCCACGGAATTCGGATGACTCCATTCACGCTTCTGCACGGTCGCGTGCCTGTTCTTGGATGGCGATTGGAAGCGATTGACGGCGGCGATGGGGGCGGACTCTTTCCGATGGCGTACTGCACCGATGTTTCGGCCTTTCCGCCTCAGGCATATTCGCATCTGCAAGGACTTCGGACTTTGGTTTTGGACATGCTTCGATTTCGGGCTCATCCGACCCACTTCACGGTCGATCAGGCCGTGGCACACGCGGGGGAAATTGCAGCAGAAACCACGGTCTTTGTGCATATGACCCACGACATTCGCCATGGGGAATTGGACCCTCGATTGCCCGCTGGAATGTCTCTTGGTTATGACGGTCTGCGGTTGCCGCGATCGCCTTGCTAATATCCCAAACTCCTTATGGCACAAATCCGCGAAATCAAGAAGCGTATGGTTGCAGTGCGAACCATTCAGCGCATCACCAAGACGATGCAAATGATCGCAACTGCGAAGTTCACCGCTGCGTTGCAACGAGCGAAGGCAACGCGTCCGTACACCGAACGCATCCGTGAATTAGTTGCAGAAGTTTCTGCTGCCTCAGGCGATGTTGACAATCCGCTGCTCGGTGTTCGATCGGGCGGTTCAGGAAAATCTTCTGGCAAAGAGATTCTGCTCGTTGTCACTTCAGATCGTGGACTGTGCGGCGCATATAACGGAAGCGTTCTGCGAAACGCGATGAGTGAGATTCGCAAGCGTCGCGCCGCGAAGTGCGAAGTCATCTTGGAGACTGCAGGCAAGAAGGGCGTTGCATTCTTTCGTTTTCAAAAGATGGATATTGCAGAACGACATTCGTTTGGAGACAAGCCTGTGTTCGCAGATGTTGCAGCGCTTGCAGACCGATACATGGCAGATTTCGTTGCAGGAAAAATCGACGCAGTTCATGTTGCGTATATGCGATTCATTTCTGCATCGCGGCAAGTTCCAGAAGTGATGCAGTTGCTTCCTTTGACGGTTGCGACAGCAGCAGCTTCGGCAACCACTGCAGCCACGGCAGCAAAGGGTGCTGCAACGGTCTATGACTTTCGCCCAAGTGCGGAAGTTTTGTTGAACGATTTACTGCCAAAGTCGGTGAAAGTTTCGCTCTTTCAGGCTTTGAACGATTCGGTCGTCAGCGAGAATGTGATGCGCATGGTTGCGATGAAGGCAGCCACTGATAATGCAAGTGGACTTGGTCGAACGCTGAAGCGCAATTTCAATCGCGCTCGTCAAGCGAAGATCACCACCGAGTTGACTGAAATTATTTCCGGCGCAGCAGCGTTGGAGTGATTTCGCTCGTCACAAAAAAGGTTTTATTCCAGCGCCGCGTGAGGCATGCTGCGGATACAGCCACGGAATCGAGCCACGGAATCGAGCCACGGAATCGAGCCACGGAATCGCATCAGTGGGCAGCCGTGAAAAGTCCTCTCGGGGCTCAGACAGTCCTCGGCGACCGACACGATCCGATTCTCGAAATTTTATTGCAAGTTCAGTCGGCCGCCTGCGGAACTCGCCCGAGAGAACTTTCCAACGGCTGGAGACGCAAACGGAATCGAGCCACGGATACAGCCACGGAATCGAGCCACGGAATCGCATCAGTGGGCAGCCGTGAAAAGTCCTCTCGGGGCCCCCATCGGAACGATGCCATCCGATAGGCACATAGTTGAACGCCAGCGCTAGAATCAAAATTCAGAAATCACTCATCACACGACTTGCACTGGAAAGACATTGGCTCTTCACCCTCAATTTCCATCATCGCCCTACGCGCCGCTTATCCCGGAGCAGCGTTGGTTTCCCGCTGATGAGGCGATGCGAGAAAAATCCTACGATAAACTATTGCCGCCTCTGGTCGCGAAGATCCGCGAGGAAGTTTGTGCGTGGCGCAACAAGGGCTATCCCGGCGCGTCACCAACTTCCGTTGCCTTGCTCCGTCATTGGTTCGAGACCGAGCACCTCACAGAGAACGCGGACGGCACGCTTTCGCCATTTCGTTACTACTTCGCCCAGCGAGAAGCTGTGGAGAGTGTCATCTGGCTTTACGAAGTGCAACAGGCTCGCGATAAATTTGATCTAATGCGATTTTCTTCGCTGACAGAAATTTCTGCCGCAATGTTTGCCGAAGAATGGCCGCGATATGTTCTGAAAATGGCGACGGGCGCGGGGAAAACCAAGGTGGTCTCGTTGCTGCTCGCGTGGAGTTTCTTTCACCGCACATATGAGCCTGATTCCACTCTCTCGCGCAACTTTCTCATCATCGCGCCAAACATCATCGTGCTTGATCGACTTCGCGCAGACTTCGACGGGTTGAAAATTTTCTTCAACGATCCCATCCTGCCACAAAACGGCCACGAAGGACATAACTGGCGCGACGACTTTCAGTGCACGCTCCACATTCAAGATGATGTGCGCGTGATGCGAGAGACGGGAAACATTTTTCTCACAAACATTCACCGTGTTTTTCTTGGCGATATTTCCGATCCTTCGCTCGACGACGATGACCTGAGCGATTACTTTCTCGCAGACGCTTTTGGCAAGAAGCCCTCGGGCAAAACCACCGACAGCAAGACCGATCTCGGTGAAATCATTCGCGAAATTGACGAACTGGCCGTGTTCAACGACGAAGCCCACCACATCCACGACAGCCGCATGGCGTGGTTCAAATCCATCCAGGACATTCACCACAAAATGCTGCAGCGCGACGGTCGCCTTGCTTTGCAAGTGGATATGACCGCCACGCCGCGCCATGACAGCGGAGCAATTTTCGTTCAGACGGTTTCGGACTACCCGCTTGTCGAAGCGATCCATCAGAATGTCGTCAAGCATCCTGTTCTGCCCGATGCCGCGAGTCGCGCCAAGCTTCAGGAAAAGACAAGTGCCATCTTCACCGAAAAGTTCGACGACTATCTCAAACTCGGAATTGAAGAATGGAAGAAAAGTTTTGCCGAGCACAATCCGCTGGGCAAGAAAGCCGTTCTCTTTGTCATGGTGGATGACACCAAGAACTGTGATGAGGTGGGTGAATACCTGCGAAAGATTTGCCCTGAACTGCAAGGCGGCGTGCTTGTCATCCATACCAAGAATAACGGCGATATTTCCGAAGCCGCATCAGGCAAGAACAAAGAGGAACTGGACAAACTCCGTAAAGAAGCCAATGCAATTGATTCCTGGAATAGCCCTGTAAAAGCCATCGTCTCGGTCCTCATGCTCAAGGAAGGCTGGGATGTTCGCAATGTCACCACCATCGTTGGCCTTCGAAAATTTTCGGCTCCAAGCAACATTCTCCCCGAGCAAACTCTCGGCCGTGGCCTGCGGCGGATGTATTTCGGCAGCGATCAACGCGAAACCGTTTCTGTGATGGGCACGCCGGCGTTCATGGAATTTGTGGAGTCCATCCAGAGCGAAGGCGTGACCTTTGAGCATCGCCCGATGGGCGAGGGCGAGACACACAAAGATTCGCTCATTGTGGAAGTGGACACACAGAACGAAAACAAGAATCTCGACGACCTCGACATCCCGCTGCCGCGACTCACACGCCGCTATCAGCGCGAATACAAGAATCTCGACGCTCTCGACCCATCAAAGTTTGGCAACAAACCACTGCCGCTGAAATCATTCACACCGGAACAAACCCGCGAGATCGTTTTCAAAACCATGCTCGACGCAGCGATTCACCACACCGTCATACTCGACGACTCTGGTCCGGCGGATTATCGCTCCGTTGTCGCATTCTTCGCGCGGCAATTGCTCAAAGATCTGCATCTCGTCGGCGGTTATGAACTGCTTTATCCCAAGGTGCGCGACTTCATGCGCGACCGCCTGTTCAGCGGGTCGCCTTTGAATCTGGAAGATCCGGTGGTGCTGCGCAATCTTTCAGAACCTGACGCTGGGAAAATTCTTTACGACACTTTCAAAGCGGCCATCAACTCGCTTACCGTTGAGGAAACTGGAGTCACTCGCATCGAGGACCGCATTCGATTACGCAACACTCGCCCATTCCGAACAGAACATCGCTCCTATATCAATGCCAGCAAATGCATCTTCAACCGCATCGTCGGCGAACCCAACTCTGACGGCCTGGAACTTTCCTTCGCCGCTTTCCTCGAAGCCGCGCCCGATGTGCAAGCCTTTGCCAAAAACTATCTCGCCATCGGCTTCAAACTTGATTATGTCAAAGCCGACAAAGACCTCTCGAATTACATTCCCGATTTCATCGTCCGCACCCAAGACTCAAAAATATGGCTGGTGGAAACCAAGGGGCGCAAAGAATTCGACCTGCCGCAAAAGATGGCGCGGTTGAAGCAGTGGTGCGCTGATGCCACTGCCGCCGAAGAAAGCGGGCAGCGTTATGATTTTGTTTTCGTTGACCAGGCCGGTTTTGAAAAGCACGCGCCGAAAAATTTCGCTGCTCTCGCCGCAAGTTTCACCGAGTACAAATAACAACAATGACCGAGTCAGAACTCCAGCAGATTTTGCAGCAACTCCTCGGAGAGTGGGAGAACGAGTGCGTCGAGTTCAAGGACGCCAATGACAACTATCCGACCTCGGACATTGGCAAATATTTCTCTGCCCTCAGCAACGAAGCGAACCTACGCGGAAGGTCAGCCGCATGGTTGATATTCGGCGTTGAAAATGACAGCCGCAGTGTCATCGGGACTGAATATCGAATTGCGAAAGAGCGACTGCACAGCCTCAAACATCAAATTGCACAGGACACCGAACCTTCCATTTCCTTTCGAGAAATCCACGAACTTGAAACCCCGCAGGGACGCGTAGTGCTCTTCGAGATTCCAGCGGCACCCCGTGGCATTCCCATTGCGTGGAAATCCCATTACTACGCCCGCAATAGTGAAACCCTCACCGGCCTGAGCATTGCCAAGCAAGATGAAATTCGTTCACAATCTCTTGCCGATGATTGGTCCGCCATCATCTGCAAGGACGCGACAATTGCCAACCTCGATCCGGACGCCCTGACCAAAGCCCGCGAAATATTCATCCAGAAGCACGGCGACCGTATCCCCGTTGCCACTATCCGCTCATGGGACGACGCTACTTTTCTGGACAAGGCGAAACTGACCAACAACGGGCGCATCACTCGCGCCACACTTCTGCTTTTGGGTCGCCCTCAGTCCACGGTCTTCCTTTCACCTTATGTGGCAGAGATGAGTTGGAAACTGGAAGGACCGGAACTGGCCTATGAGCATTTTAACCCGCCCTTCTTGCTCACTTCCTCGCTGCTCTTTCAGCGCATTCGCAATCTGCGTCTCAGTTTTCTCCCTGCAAATCAGCTCATTCCTGTGGATGTTCCAAAATACGACAAGCGCATCGTCCTTGAAGCTTTGCACAACTGTATTGCACACCAGGATTATTCCAAATGTGAACGCATCCTTGTTATTGAGCGTGTGGGCGAGTTGGAATTTCAAAACGCTGGCGAATTTTTCGACGGCACGCCTGATGACTACATCCGGGGTAACCGCTCGCCGCGCCGCTACCGCAACCGCTTCCTCACCGAAGCCATGGTCACGTTGCGCATGATTGACACCATGGGCTTTGGCATTCGCGAGGTCATGTGGAAAGGCCAGGCCAGCCGTTATCTCCCACTGCCTGACTACGACCTCTCCGAGTTGGGTCATGTCAAACTCCACCTTCAAGGCCGGTTTATTGACGAGAATTACAGCCGTGTTCTGCTCACCCACGCTGATCTGCCTTGGCCAGATGTGTTGGCCTTGGACAAGGTCCAGAAGGGAACCACGCCGGACGAGGATCTTGTCCAAGATCTCCGCCGCCGAGGACTGGTTGAAGGGCGTCGACCCAAGTTGCATGTTGCTTCCGAAATCGCCGCTCTTACTGAAACGGAAGCTGAATACCTGCACCACAAAGCATTCGACGATGCGTACTACTGCGACTTAATTATCAAATATCTAAAAAAATTTGGTTCGGCCAAGAGAACCAAATTCAATCGCTTGCTCGAAGGCAAGCTTTCTGATTTGCTTACTCCTATTCAAAAACAAGGCAAGATCACAAACCTCCTGAAGCGTCTTAAACGAGAGAACCGTATCAAAGTGGATGGCTACGGAAAATCTGGTGTCTGGAAGCTTGCTGACCATTGATTGTGCGAATGCGTGCGAATGTGTGCGAATGCGTGCGAATGTGTGCGAATGTGTGCGAATGAGTACGATTTGGATTATGAGACCCTATGAATTCCTAATTGACTGCCAATTGACTGAAAACTCAGCCGACAACCTCCAACCCCTCTAAAACCAAAATTTCAAGGCTTTTCACCCCGTTGCTTAATTGACGGTTAATTGACTGGAACCACCATGCCGCGCCCAACACCCATTGCCTACGACCTCTCCGACGCCGAGAAGCGCGACCTGATCAAGCTCATCGGCGAAGGCAAGACGCTGCCCGAGAAATACCGCTTCCTTCTCTTCGCCGACAAACGCGAAGTCGAACTTGTCTGGAACGGCAAGACCCGCGAGGTCTGCACCGCCATCCTTCCCTTTCAGACTCTCGAACACATCGACGAGCCACGGAAGGAAGCCGCTGCCGCGCAAGGCGAAATGTTCGACACCAGCAGTGGGCGGCAGGTGAAGGGCTGGACTAACAAACTCATCTGGGGCGACAACAAGCTCATCCTCGCCTCGCTCAAGAGCGGTGCGCTCCGCCGCCAGATCGAGGACGCCGGCGGTCTGAAGTTGATCTACATCGACCCGCCCTTCGATGTGGGCGCGGACTTCAGCATGGACATCGAGATCGGCGGCGAGACCTTCCACAAGGAGCCGAACCTGCTGGAACAAATCGCCTACCGCGACACTTGGGGGCGCGGCGCGGATTCGTTCATCGCGATGATTTACGAACGGCTGATTCTCATGCGAGATTTGATGCATGAGGAGGGGAGTATTTATGTGCATTGCGATTGGCGAGTCAATACATTCTTACGACAAGTACTTGACGAAATTTTTAACAAGGAAAATTTTGTCAATGAAATTGTGTGGAAACGCCGCGGTGGTAAAACTTCGCCAGACACTTCAAGAATTGAAAATGTAGTGGACTACATCATCTGGCATTCAAAATCCGCAAATAAAACGGTCAATTTTCAATTTACAACAGCGGATTCGGAAGAATATATCGAAACACAATTCAAGTACACAGATGAAAGCGGCAGAAGATACCGATTGAGTCCGATTAATGCGCCTGCGCCTCGTCCAACTCTTCAGTACGAATTCATGGGCTACAAACCCCATCCGAATGGCTGGAGCGTCAGTATTGAAAAACTGCAAAAGATGTATGACGAGGGTCGCTTAGTGTTCCCAAAGACGCCCGAGGGGCGAGTAAATCGCAAACAGTACTTTGACGAATGGCCCGGCTATGCAATTAACTCGTTGTGGACAGACATTCCACTCATAGCACCTTCAGCTGAAGAGCGTCTACATTACCCAACGCAAAAGCCGGAAAAACTACTGGAACGCATTATTCAGACCAGTAGCCAAGAAGGCGATTTAGTGGCAGATTTTTTCTGTGGCAGCGGCACGATGGCTGCAGTAGCGGAGAAACTTGGCCGTAAATGGATTGCCACTGACCTCGGCAAATTCGGCATCCACACCACGCGTAAGCGGCTCATTCAAGTGCAGCGAGAGTTGAAAGCTGATGGCAAACCATTCCGCGCCTTCGAAGTGCTCAACCTCGGGCGCTATGAGCGGCAGGCCTATCTCAATGTCGGTGGCAGACTTACAGGCAAAATGAAAGAGCAGGCATTGGCGACAAAGGGACGCGAGTTCCGTGAGTTGATTTTGAAGGCCTATCGCGCTGAGCCATTGCCGGACGCTGGCTTCTTTCACGGCAAGAATGGTGCGCGGCTTGTGGTCGTCGGTCCGATCAATCTGCCGGTCGGTCGTTTATTCATTGAAGAAGTCATCACGGAATGCCGCAAGCGTGGTGCAACTCGCGTGGATGTGCTGGCATTCGAGTTCGAGATGGGTCTCTTCCCCGCCGTGTTAGAGGAAGCGAAACAAAAGGGTATTGATCTCGCGCCCAAAACAATTCCGCCAGAAGTCTTTGACAAACGCGCTGTCGAAAAAGGCCAGGTTCGTTTCCACGATGTTGCCTACATCGAAGTCACGCCGCGTTTCGACAAGAAGGACAAACTCAAATTGGCGGTCGAGCTGACGGATTTCTCGGTCTATTACTCGCAAGGCATCGCCGATTCGATTGCCGCAGAATTGAAAGAAGGCAAGAACGAAGTCGTCTGCGAACAAGGCAAACTCATCAAGTTGAACAAAGACAAAGAAGGCGTCATCACGCGCGATGTCCTTACGAAAAAATGGACCGACTGGGTGGACTATTGGGCGGTGGATTTCGATTACGAGAGCCGCAAAGAGATCATCAAGGTGGCACCAAGCACGGGCTTGGAAAAAGATTTGGTGGCGGACAAACCAGTGGTCTTGAACGAGTACCTCATGTTGGAGGATCGTTGGACGGGCGCGTTCATTTTTGAGAACGAATGGCAGAGTTTCCGCACTCGTCAAAATCGCAGCCTGGAAATGATCTCGGCCACCCATTCCTATCACAAACCCGGCCGCTACATCATCGCCGTCAAAGTCATCGACATCTTCGGCAACGACACCATGTCGCTCATGCCCATGACGGTGGGGTGAACAAAATGGCGGATGAGCGATGATCGCTTCAATTAATTACGCAAACACTCTTGCCTCATCTAACTTTTCTAGCCTTTATTTCCATACGCATTCATCTTCCATAACTCTTGCTGACCATTTACCCACACTTGTTTATTGTAATTCTTTGCATTGCGCATCAAATCGACACGAGCCTTGAACTCGGGGGTTGTCTGCCACTGTTTTAGGATTGGTTCATCACCAATGATCTCACGGAATGTATTGCCAATTGTGCGACAACGATACTCTTCAAGTTTCTGCGACGAGACTTGCTGAGTAATTGGAAGGTGCTCCGCATGAGTTTTGATGTTTAGATCAATCTCCAATAATAATTTTGGTGACAAAGCAACCACGATGCTGCGTGATTTCACAAGTATCGGCGAATCACAGAGCAGAAATGTTTCATTGGTCGCAGAGAAGAGCGACCATTGACCGCAAACGAGAAGCTCAACTAGGTTGGCAAGTGCAGATGTGTTGCCCAACTGTCTCTTCAGCATGACGAAATGTTCGAATTTTTCGTGGCCAAGCTTGCGGTGCCAATCGATCATTGAATTCATGATCGCATGACTTCGCAGCAGTTGCCAAACTACAAACGAACTTAGATGTGCTTTGTCTTCTCTCGACTCTATTCTTCTCTCGACGGCCACTTTGAGAAGTGTTTGGTATGGAAGAAGTTTTTCCATAGCCGTGAGGATCTGTTCGAAGTCAATGAATACTGGATATGGAGAACTGGCGCTTTTACGAACAAACTCCTCATGCCCTTGGGGGTAATGTCTTCGCGAGAAGTCTTCAGCGGCTTCTCTTGAAATCTCTGCGAGGCCTAAATTTTTTTCATAGTGAACACGCTCAACAGTGGTCTGAAATAATTTTTCAGATTTCACATTAAGCACATAAACGGATTGTTCCCGGACAGATAATGATTCCATTCCTCCGGTCGTTGCGAGTCGATAGTAATTAGGATTCCAAAGCGCTGTCCAGAAACAAGGGTTGTAGTGGTTTCGTTTGGCGATTTTCATAGTTCAGGTCCAACCATTTTCAGGCAGATTCTCCGATGCGGCAGAAACGGAATTAACTCTGCAGGAACAAATCATTGCCACTCCGAGCTCAGAGTTTTGATGGCACCCTAAGGCTTTCACTCCGGTGGTGTTGCGCCCTAACCAAATCCCACAAGGCGAGTCGGTGTTCCCCATGAACCTAAGGCGGATTCAAAGAAATCATTTTTCCGATTGGTACGAGTGAGCCATTGTGCAAACCTTTTGCCCTTTTCGGTAAGAACGACATTTGCGCCTTGCATGTCCGTTAGTCCCGTACCAGCGAGCTTCTTTGCAAGCGAATCCCCAGAAAATAGTCCACTTGACAGCGATTGATTGGGCTTGCCAGTCTGATAGCGAATTACATCTCTTCCGATGTTATTGCATGGCAACGAGATTGATCGATCATTCATCAGGATTAAAAATTGACGAATCGAGTCGTCGATAAGGCTGTCGATAAGAGCGAATTGGGCGTCCTCTATGTTTGAACTGGACTTCGCTTCCTCCAGTCGGTCAAGAAGTTCGGTAGGGACTTGTTGTCTCTTAAGAGCGTTGATGAAGCGCTCAGGATCCTGAACTCCATACTCAGCAGGTGAATATAAGTGGTGCGGGCGATACCAAAGAATCATGAAGAATCCGCCTGTGACCAATAGCGCGTAGACAATTACAAAGGCAGTGAGCGATATCTGGACACTGCCATCAACTTTCGTCAGCGCATATCCCAGGACAGTTTCACTAAGCGTTACGAAGGTTGCAATTATCCATAGTGGTGTGATCTTCGCTTTTAACGCGGGTGAATTATTTGTTTGGCTGCTCATTTGATTGATATCGTTGACTTAGCAATAAAACCAGTTTGCATGTTGTGGGGGCCGGATTTTCTGCCAATTCTAACTCGTCATCCACCATCCCCGCGTGCAACTTTCAAATTTTGGCAAAGTTTTTCGTGTGACTTCATTCGCGAGCTCGGACTGATGAACTCTACTCCGACAAGCTCGCGGAGTTCTGCGCGGGAAGCGCTGCGGCACCAAAGAATTTCGGAGGATGTTGCGACTAAATTGGTTTCCTGCCATACAACACAAGCTCCATGAAAATCATTCCGGCCATCTTTGGGGAACGCGAAATCCGCCGCCTCTACGATGAGAAGACCAAAACCTGGTTCTTCTCCGTTGTGGACATCATCCAGGTGCTGACGCAACAGCTGGACTTTCAGGCGCTAGAAAATACTGGAACAAGTTCAAAGAACGACTTCGCAAAGAAGGTGCTCAGTCGGTGACAAATTGTCACCAACTGAAATTTCCCGCCGCCTAGTTAAAGAAGGAAGTGAACTGGTTACAAACTGTAACCAACTGAAACTACCCGCCGCCGACGGGAAGAATTACCTCACCGATGTCGCGAATGTCGTTGGGAGCGACGCGCTGGGTCGCTCGTGAGTCGATCGTGCGCTTGAACGATCCCAAATGCAGCCTAGATTCGGCCCAAATTCACCGAAGAAAAGATGAACCGCTTCTGCTTTGAATTCGGGCAATGAAGCAACGGCGTGAGCGCTTGGCCCGTTGCGATGCGTTGTCCATGAAACACTCTCCTTGCGAGCATTCTCATTCATGTAGGTGTCCGCGGAATCGGGGAAGGCTAAATGATCGAAAACACGTTGAGCGAGAATTTGATTCTCCAACTTTGGCATCGGACTGATTCAAACCCTCGCCGAGGCTCAGTATGTTTGTTCTGCGGGTTTAGATCACTGGCGATTGATCTGCGGGTTCAGATCACAGGCTTGTCGGGAAGCTCTGGCGCATTCGCGGGTACTCCGGTTTGCACTTCATTTCCAGCTTTCTCCCACGCTTTCAATCCACCTTCAAGTGTGTACACAGTCTTGAATCCAATTTCCATCAATCGTTTGCTCGAAGCACTTGCCAGAATGTCGTTGTAATCCGTTCCATAGACAACCAAGATGTCGTACTTCTCCAAGAGTCCAGGCGCTTCAAGCGTCATATCTTCAAATGGCAAACTGATCGCACCAGCAATGTGCTTTGTGGCATAATTCTCTCGACTGCGTGGATCGATAAACGCAGACGTCTTTGCCGACGAAAAAACTCCGCCGGGCTGGCTGATTGTTTTCAGCGCGTCATATGAATTTAAAAAAACCAAATCGCGATCGCTGGTGCTGGTTTCGCACGCCGCAATTGCACAAACGCAAGTGAGGCTCATAATCAGCGATCTCAATCGTAAAATGATTTTCATAAAGTGCTGTTGTGTATTGCTGAGAATTGGTTTTCGATGCGTGTTCATATAGTCTGCCCTTGCGATGATTGGTTTTAAAACGATGCTGACAGTTTACGGTGCCTGCGCCGCAGCGGGAATTGCGTTAGTGATTCCGCAAGACGCACCGACTTCTGCAACCACTTCTGCAACCAATCCCGTTGTCGCGTCGATCATTCCATACATCGCATCTGCTTCCGACGACACACAATATGTTGTGATTCGATTCAAACTCGAACCGCAATGGCATATCTATTGGTCCAACGCAGGAGATAGTGGTGCAACGCCGACCGTGCATTTATCGATGCCAACAGGTTGGACAATTGGTCAAGCAGAGTTTCCCCGACCGCAGATTCTGGGAAACACGCAAGAGCGAAACTATGGATATGAAAACTCGATGGACTTGATGATTCCAGTTGTTGCGCCGGCTGGAGATGTTCCGGCGTCGATTTCTGTTTCTGCGAAGGTTGATTGGTTTGTGTGCAAGACCAGTTGTCAGATGGGGCGGGCGACTTTGACGACTCAGTTGACGACAAAACCAAAGAAGCCACTCGTGCCGCTGAATCCGCGGGTCTATCCATCGAAACTTCCACCGAGTATTCGAGCGACTCTTGAAGGAACGCCGACGAGTGGAACCTTGGTCGTGACTGGTCCAACTAATTCATTTGTTGCGCAGCCCGTTCGATTTATCCCAGATCCCACTGCAGGAGTGCAATTTTCTGATGGAACGGGACCTTTTCTTGCGGTGCAGTCTGGAAACACAGTCACTGCGCGTATACCATTCACGATTCATTTGGAGGATGCGGTGGATGGACCGCCGCGAATCCGAGGGTTGCTTTTGACAGGTGAGCGGGAGTCAGATCCCGCATATCGGATTGATATGGCACTGCCGGATGTTCCGGCGCGTGCAAAGTAGACAGGTGCAAGCGAAAAACTTGCGAAAAATTATGGAGGCCTCAACATGCGTATGACTCATTCATTCTTAGCGGCGACAATCGCTGCCTCAACAGCATTTCTTTTCGCAGCAGCACCAACTGGTGATGAGGCGAAAGGACACAAGCACGACACCGCGACCATTGGTCACGCAGCACCAGCGTTCACGCTGACTGGCGCGGACGGCAAGACCTACAACCTTGCGGATTACAAAGGTAAAACTGTGGTCTTGGAATGGTTTTGTTCATCTTGCCCAGCAAGCGGCAGTGGTGCGAATTCCTATTGGGGCAGTGGAAACGCAAGCAAGACTGTTGCTGGTGTGAAAGCCGCGGATTCAGATGCCGTCTATTTGGCGATCGATTCGACCAAGGATGGCCATAGCGGCATGACCACTGCAGATGAAGGCAAGGCAAGCACCGAAGTGATTGCAAAGGGCGGTCAATCCGTTCCAGTTCTTATGGATGCAAGTGGCAAAGTTGGCCGTGAATATGGAGCGAAGACAACTCCGCACATTTTCATCGTCGATGGAACTGGCAACGTTGTTTATATCGGCGCACCAATGAGCGATGATGGCAAGACGAGTTACATCGTTGACGCTGTGACTGCTCTGAAGGCTGGCAAGCCAGTCAATCCATCGAAAACAAAGAACAGTGGTTGTGGCGTGAAGTATGCCTCGCCAAAAACTGAAAAAGCAGCTGCGTAAGTTGTAAAAAAAGTTGAAAAATAAACCTCGGCGACGGCGCCGAGGTTTTTCTATTTTCAGATGAGAGTCGATTTCAAGTCGGCAAGCTGACCGGCATAATGACATATGTAAAGTCATCGCCAATCTTCACAACTCCTGGACGATTTGGACCTTTCATTTCGATTGCAATTTCCGATGTGTCTGCGATGCGCAGAACATCTGTGATATAGGCGGGATTGAATGCGATTTCGATTTCGGCACCTTCCCAAGAGATCGCTGGCAAATGCACTTCTGCGTCACCCATTTCTGCTGCGCGTGAAGAAATCGTCACACCCTTGGCATTGAAAGAGAGTTTGACACCCTTGCTTTCTTCGTTGGTCAACAGCGCCGCGCGCTTGACGGCAGCGGCGAGTTCTGATGTTTCGAATGTTCCGCGACGATCGTGATCCTTCGGCAGAACATCATCAAACGGCGGGAAATTGCCTTCGATCAAGCTGGAAACAATGACCGCGGTTTCACCCACCTCGAAGCGAATTCGATTTCGGTCGCGCGAAATTCGCACGCCCGAATCTGGATCGTCAAGAAGTCGATTGAGCACATTGAGCGTCTTGGTTGGAATGATGCAGGTCGCATCGCCATCGGCTGGTCCCGAGCAGTCGCCACGCACCATCGCAAGTCTTCGTCCATCCGTGGCGACCATGCGAAGTCTGCGTCCCTTGCGTTCCAGAAGTACGCCGTTGAAGGCATAGCGCGTGTTGTCGGATGCAGTTGCGAAAACAGTGCGACTGATCATGCGGCGAAGCGATCCAGCGCTGACTTCAAATTCAGTTGGCGCATCAGTTTTATCGCTTTCGCCAGGAAATTCGCGTGGGTCATATCCATAGACTCGAAACTTCGCATCTTCGCCGCGGACAAGCGCAACATTCTTGTCCATCTCAATGGTCAAAGTTGTGTCGTCGCACGATCGCACGATCTGCGCAAGTTTGTCGGCAGGAATCAACGCGTCGCCATCTGTGTGAACTTCAACACTCGCAAGCACGAGAGAGAGTCGAATGTCTTGATCGGTTGCCCACAATCTCAGCGTGCCATCGCGAGCAGAAAGTTTAACGCACATGAGCACGGGGACGGTGGTCCGAGACATGACCACGCTGCTTGCCATCGTCAGCGAATCGACGAGAGCGGTGCGGTCACAAACGATTTTCATTGATTCGGTCGCAGTTGTTGGCATAAGGTTCCTCTCAATGGAATATACCCGCCGATCACCGTTGCGAGCCGATGCCTATCCTTTATGGGCAATGATTCACACAATTGTCCGAATGATTCGAGAGTGCTATCCCGGAGTGGTCTTTGGGGGATATCTGCTGGCGTTCTTTGTCGCATTCGCAATGGTCTTCATGTTGCCGATCGGCGCACTCGGCTTGGTCTTTCTGGCGCTGATGGCATTGATTCCAGTGGTCTTGATCTTGGGAATCGTTCGTGCAATTGAACGACCCTTGGCGTTGGAAAAATTGCGCGCTGGTCGTTGTCCCGCGTGCGGAGCGAAGTCAATCCAATCCCCATCAACTGCGAGTGAAAATTGTTATGAATGCGCGGCGTGCCACGAGCGTTTTTCAGCGCGCGGAGAAGATGTTGCTGCGCCAGAACCGATCGAAGTGGATTCAGTCAACTTGTCGGAGTCCGAATCGGTCAGGTCTTTGGAGTAGTGGGGGCGTTCACGCTTGCTGGCTTTGCATGGCCGGGCGGATGATTGAGAACTTCTCGCACAACATGTGCGAGATCGCTGCGACCAACGAAGACGCTGACTTCGCCCGCTGGCATCACTTCGATCAACAGTGGACTGCCAACAGTCGCAATGGAAATGCCATGAATTGGCTCACTTCCAGCAGTCAGCACGACGCGCACGAGATCACGCAGAATATGAAAATTCGCCGGAACAAAGAGCAGCGCATCGCGCGTGTTCAATTCGACCGTTGCGGCGCTGTCGATTGCCCGCCATTGTTCGTTGGTTGCCATTCCTTCGGCAACAGCTTCAAAGAGTTGCCGCCAATGACCAACTGGAATCACATAAACCTGCGTGAGGCGAAGTTTGTGAATGATCGCTTCGACCATGTCGGCAAGATTTTTTCGATCGAGTTGAATGACTTCGGCCGGAAGTTTTTTCGCCATCGCATGATCGCTCGATGCGATATCGATACAAGAACTTTGCGGGCCTTCTGTCAGAGAGAGTCGAAGTTCACTTTTGGATTGAGTAGCCACCTCGGCACCGAAGGGCCGAAGCAACCGCCACGCATCTTGATATGAGACAAATTCCACGATGATCTCTTGACAGAGAATCTACCCTGAAATGCTCGGACGGTCTGTAGCATCCAAATTCATGAAAACGGTTCTCTTCATTTGCACAGGCAATACGTGCCGCTCGCCGATGGCGGAAGCGATCGCTCGATTTCAGATCGAAGCGGGGAAATCCGGCGCAGATATTGGGCGGATTTTCACGGTTTCCGCAGGGACTTCTGCCTCGGACGGATCCGCGGTTTCATCGCAAGCCCTCCATTCTTTGAAGCGATTGGGTATCGCTCACGATGGACACAGTAAACGGCTGAATGCAGCGATGATTCGAGGGGCAGATCTGGTTTTTGGAATGACCGCGAGCCATGTCAATTCTGCGCGCAATTTGGTGACAGGCGAGAAGGAACACCTCGCAAAAATCCATCCGCTCGATCCTGAAGGTGACATTGAAGATCCCATTGGATTGGGAGATAGTTCGTACGATCGTTTAGCCGTGGAATTTATGGAACTTATTCCCAAACGACTTACCGAACTGCTGAAGTCATGAAAAGTGTTGCTATCGGAAGTGACCACCGCGGAACCGCCGTCGCTCTTGCCATCGAACAGCAATTGCGAATGGAAGGAATCGCCGTCACGATTCTTGGCGACACGAGTGGCGCTCCGTCGGATTATCCAGACATTGCATGGAAGGTTGCCCAAGAAATTGTTGAAAAGCGCGCGGATCGTGGCATTCTGATTTGCGGAACCGGCATTGGTATGGCCATCGCTGCAAACAAAGTCAACGGAATTCGTGCTGCGCTTGCGCTGGATGAATTGAGCGCGCAGCTTTCGCGAACTCATAATGATGCGAATGTTCTTTGTCTCTCCGCAGATTTGCTTGGCCAGACTTTGGTCAAGAGAATTGTCGATATCTGGATGCGATCAAATTATGAAGGAGGTCGACACGCTCGTCGCCTTGCAAAAATTGAGCGCATCGAAAACGGCGAAGATCCTAAAAGTTGAAAGTTTTTTTCGAGCAGACTGTCCTCTATCCAGGGCTGTTCTCTATCAAGAACGCTGTTCCACCAAATCAACCAAGAGTCGCACGCCCCATCCAGTTGGGCCACCGCCTGTGACTTCGTTGGCAGATTCTGCAGTTGCCATCGCAGCAATATCAAGATGGGCCCAAGGAATTTCTGGTTTGACGAAGTATGAAAGAAATGCAGCGCCCTGAATCGGATGCGCCGCACGCAGTGGATTGCTGTTGAGAATGTCCGCGTGTTGACTTCGCATGAATTCTTGATGCGCAGGCCAAAGTGGGAGTCGCCAAACAAGTTCGCCAGTGGAAGTGGCAGAATCTTCGACTTGCTTCGCTAAATTTGGTTGATTGCAGAAATATCCGGCGCAGAAATGTCCAAGCGCAACACCTACTCCACCAGTGAGAGTAGCGATATCCACGATCGCGCTTGGTTTCATTGTGTCGCACGCCCAACTGAGCGCGTCGGCGAGAACAAGTCGACCTTCCGCATCCGTGTTGGTCACTTCAACCGTGATGCCGTTGTGAAGTTTGATGATGTCGTCGGGGCGGTACGAGTCGTTAGAGACCATATTTTCTGCGACGGCCAAGATGCCTGTCACACGCATCGGCACTTTCAGCGCGGCGATTGTTTGCATCGCACCCATGACTGCTGCGCCTCCACACTTGTCATATTTCATTCCCTTCATTCCGTTGTTGACCTTCAGCGAATATCCGCCGGTGTCATATGTCACGGTCTTGCCGACAAGTACCAAATGATCTAATTTATTGCGCGCCGAAATTTTGCGCGGAGTCCATTCGATGACGACAATGCATGGCTTGATCGCGGAACCTTGTCCCACTGAAGTCAATCCGCCCATGCCCAGTTTGCGCGCTTGTGCATAGTCGATGACACGAACTTTCATTTTGCCATCGCGTGCAATCTTCTTACTTTCAGCTGCAATCCACGCTGGATTCGCGATGTTTGGTGGGGTTGCTCCAATGCGGCGCGCGGTGTTCACGCCATCGGCGATGATCAATCCATGCGCAAAACCATCGCGCACTGCGGCGTCGTCAGCCCAGAGAGTCAACGGTGCTTTGCGCGCTTCACGCTTGGTCGCTGTGCCGTCGAGCGCATCGAAGCGCCATGTGCCAAGCGATATTCCTTCTGCAAATGCGCCACCCATTGCGCGTTTTGCAGCGGCGTCGGATCCCCATGATGCACTGTTGTCAATCGCAATCGCGCTTGAAGAAATCTTATCCAGCGCACGCCCAACTTTCGCACCAACTGTTCGCATTCGATCAGTCGAGAATCCTTCAACAGGTCCAAGGCCAACAAGTATGTGCGTCGTTCCAACTGTGCAAGTCGCGCCAGCTTCAGCCATAAATGTGCCGGCGCTTACAGCTTTCTGACATCCATCATGAGCGTGCGCAGATTTGGGCCAACGCGGCGATTTGCCCGATGTATCGGAGTGGATTGGAACGAGAATCAGACCTTGAGCCTTCGACGAAAGTGAAATGTTTTTATACATGGGGGTGGCATCGTAATGTCTATCCTCTGATGATGGAGTCTTCTTGAATGGACAACTGGTCGGTCGTCATCATCGGCGGAGGTCACGCAGGCGCTGAAGCCGCGTGGGCCGCATCAAGCGCACTCGCTGCAGCAGGTGCGAAAGGCGCGAGCGTTTTGATGATCACGATGGATCCCGCAATGGTGGGAGCAATGAGTTGCAATCCTGCAATTGGCGGACTTGCCAAAGGACAGATGGTTCGTGAAATTGATGCGCTTGGTGGAATCATGGGTCGTGCAACCGACGCAACGGGAATTCTTTTTCGCGTCTTGAATGCAACTAAAGGCGCAGCAGTGCGCGGGCCTCGAGCGCAGTGCGACAGACATCACTATCAAGCGGAAGTTCAGCGCTTGATTGCAACGCGCAGTCGAGCGGAAGTTCCCATCGTG
>Ga0209086_10001175_pt1 | contig 21450 bp, 15 predicted proteins | sample M_130207_XF_Meta_FD_187312 | JGI IMG/M metagenome (GOLD analysis project Ga0209086, IMG submission 187312) | Freshwater microbial communities from Lake Montjoie, Canada to study carbon cycling - M_130207_XF_MetaG (SPAdes) (version 2) | ecosystem: Environmental > Aquatic > Freshwater > Lake... | reverse complement strand
GATGCCTTAAAAGACACCAAGAAATTCGCCCAAAAAGCTACCAAATCAGGCGATAAGGTAATCAAGGTTGCATCAGCTGAAATAAAAAAAGATCTAAAGTCACAAAAAAAATAGCCGATGAAAGACCAAGCTAACTCTAAACAAATTAAAGCCGAAAAAATAATTTCACTTGATGGAGCAATGGAAATACTAACGAATCCCAAAAAACTCTTTTGGCTAAACTTTAAAGCTGGCTTTGTTAGGGGTTTTGCAGGTGTACTCGGAGCCGCGCTAGCAATTATATTAATTAGCTTAATGGTTACGAAACTCGGTGGCGTTCCGGTAATTGGTGAATTTATAAAACAGATTGGAAGTGCAGTTAAATCGGCTAAGTAATCTTGCTATAATAGGGGCATAGGAGGGGCAACATGCCGGGTGAAGCTAAAATAATAGAAAACGAAACTGTCGTGCAGGTTCGGAAAGAAGAAGGTTTTGTCGATTTCGTTCACCTGCACAACCATACGCACTACAGTCTGCTCGATGGCCTACAGAAGATTCCTCAAATGCTCGATAGGGTTATTGAAATGGGGCAGACTTCAGTTGCCATTACAGACCATGGTACGTTGAGCGGCAGCATTGAGTTTTATAAGGCCTGTAAGTCGCGCGGCATCCAGCCGATTATTGGTATCGAAACTTATGTCGCTCCTCGTAAGCATACCGATAAGAGTTCTTCAGAGGATCGGAGTCCATTTCACCTAACCCTGTTAGCTAAAAATAGGCAGGGCTACCAAAACCTGATGAAGCTAAGCACCATCGCTAGCTTGGAGGGATTTTATTATAAACCTCGCGTTGATCACGAGCTGCTCGAGAAGTACAGCGAAGGACTAATAGTCTTATCTGGCTGTTTGGGGGGTGAGTTGGGTACACTCATTAGCAACGACCAGCTTGAACAAGCCCTAGATTTGGCCAAGTGGTACAAGAGTGTTTTTGGTAAAGAAAATTATTATTTAGAAATGCAGCCACACACTCAATGGGCACCACAAAAAAAACTTAACTCGGCACTAAAGAAAATATCAAAGCAACTCGGCATCGGCCTGGTTGTAACCGGGGATTGTCACTATTCAACTGAGGCCGACCATTACCCTCATGACATACTATTGTGTGTCCAGACAGGATCAAACGTCGATGATTCCAACAGGATGAAACTTGAGATGGACCTTTCGATGCAGCCAGGCAAGGTTTTTATGGAGAGGTTCAAAGATACACCAGAGGCAATCACTAATACGGTAAAAATTGCAAAAATGTGCAAACTAGAGATTGAGCTCGGCAAGATACTGATACCGCGCTTTCCAAGTGTTCCTAAGGGCGAAACCGAAAAAAGCTATCTGCGAAGGCTTGTTTATATAGGAGCTGCAAACCGGTATAGTGATGTTCCGAAAGAAGACCTCGATAAAATTACAGAAGCCAAGATTAAGCCGAAGCTAGATAAAAAAATAATCGACAGGATTGAATACGAGCTGACTATTATTGACCAAATGGGATATGAGGGTTACATGCTCATTGTGGCCGACCTCATCAACTGGAGCAAGAACCAGGGAATTGTCTGTGGGCCAGGACGCGGTAGCGCTGCAGGTAGTATTATTGCTTACTGCACTAATATTACAGAAATTGATCCAATCAGGTTCGGGCTACTCTTTGAGAGGTTTTTGAACCCAGACCGAATAAGTATGCCTGATATCGATATGGACTATGCCGATGATCGCCGAGAAGAAGTAATAGCTTATGCCACTGAAAAGTATGGGCAGGACAGAGTAGCCCAAATTATTACTTTCGGGGTAATGGCCGCCCGTAATGCCGTCAGAGACACTGGTAGGGTTCTGGGGGTACCTTATGGCGAAGTTGATGCAATAGCAAAAAATATCCCCCCACCCGTCCAGGGCAGACACATACCACTTAGCGTTTCTATCATTGAAAGCCCAGAGTTAAAATCAATCTATACTGGCAACTCAAAGGCTAAAGAAATTATTGATATCGCAATCCAGCTAGAGGGTACCATTCGAAATGCCGGTACTCATGCCGCCGGCGTGGTGATAGCACCAGAACCATTGGTAGAGTACACCCCACTTACCAGGGCTAGTAAGGGTGGCATTGCAACTCAATACTCTATGAACCCAATCGAAGACTTGGGGCTTTTGAAATTTGATTTTTTAGGCCTATCCAACCTTACAGTTATAAAAAATGCCCTAAGAATCATCAAAAAAGTTTACAAAAAAGACATCCAGATAAATCAAATCCCAATTGATGACAAAAAAACCTTTGAGCTGCTTTGCCGAGGCGATACCACCGGTGTATTTCAGCTAGAGTCGGCCGGGATGAAACGCTACCTAAAGGATCTTAAGCCAGATAAGTTTGAAGACATTATTGCAATGGTGTCATTGTACCGTCCGGGACCAATGCAATGGATAGAAGAGTTTATAAATCGTAAGCACCGCCCAAGTCTTATTACCTACGGTCACCCAAAAATGGAAGCAGCCTTGAAGGAAACTTACGGAATAATAGTATACCAAGAACAGGTAATGCAAATAGCCAAGGACTTGAGCGGGTTCACTGGAGGCCAGGCTGATACACTAAGGAAGGGTATAGCAAAGAAGATTCCTGAGGTTTTGGCTAAAATGAAGAAAGAGTTTATTAGCGGGGCAATCAAGAACTCAAAAGTAGATAAGAAGTTTATAGAGGATCTGTGGGTCAGCCTTGAAGATTTTGCGGCCTATAGTTTTAACAAATCACACGCCGCCTGTTATGCCCTGATTGCCGTTCAGACCGCTTACCTCAAAAGCCACTACCCCTCGGCCTACATGGCTGCTTTATTGACTAGTGACCACGAGAATTTAGATCGAATCGCAATTGAGGTAGCAGAGTGTCGAAAACTAGGAATTGAGGTTTTACCACCTGATATCAATGAGTCCTATAAGGAGTTTGCGGTTGTGCCAGAAACTGGTAATATTCGATTCGGACTAGGAGCCGTCAAAAATGTTGGTCAAGGTCCAATCGAAAAGATTATTGAGGCTAGGGCCGGAGATCCGTTTAAATCCGTCGAAGATTTTGCTAAGCGAGTAGATGCGGCGGTTGTAAATAAAAAAGTCATGGAAAGCCTTATAAAGTGCGGAGCTTTTGATAGCTTGGGCGATCGTCATAAGCTACTATTTAATGCTGATAAAATAACTTCCTATGCCAGTAGAGTTCAGAAAAATGCCTTGTCTGGTCAGATTGATATTTTTGGGTCTCTTAGTGCCGACCAGGAAATACCTCCAATCAGCATGGATAATCCAACAGGCAAGATTGACCCTCGCCAAAGTTTAGTCTGGGAGAAAGAGCTATTGGGTTTGTATGTTAGCACCCACCCACTCGACGACTTTAGAAACTACTTTAAAAATAAAACCCAATCAATAACTGATTATAAAAGATCTGATGACGGGAGGCAGGTAGTGGTGGGTGGGATCATTACTTCAATGCGAAAAATATACACCCGCAAAAATGATCCAATGGCTTTTGTAGCTATCGAAACTACTAGTGGCGATATCGAAGTTATAGTTTTTCCAAAGACTTTTGTTAAATACGAACAAGATATCGCTACTGATAATGTCGTAGAGATAGAAGGCAAAATAAATGCCAAAGACCGCGATGGCAACGCTACGGACGAGCTCAAGATAATAGCTGATAAGGTTAAAATATTAAATGCTGATACAGCCCGGATGTGGCTTGCCCCACCCAAGGAGGTTCCAAAAATAGAAACATCGAGCCTATCGATTGTACTCGAATCTATTGCTGACACCGAGCAGTTGATGCAAATTAAAGCCGTACTGGATAGCAACTATGGCGATAGCCCGGTTATATTAGATTTTATTAAGACGGCCCAAAAACTGAAGCTACCCAAGGGGGTTAATATTTCAGATGAGTTGATTAAAAAACTAAAATCAATTGCAGGCGCAGATAATGTGCTTATTGCTACTTCAGTACAGAGCTAGGGCGCTCTCCAAATACTAGTATTATTATGCCTTGCCAGATGTAGCTAGTTGTGATAGAATTGTTGAGTTATGCAAGAAGCTCTAAATGCAATCGAACAGGGTTCTATCAAGAAAAAAATCTCCGACATCCGTGTCGGCGATACTGTTCGCGTTCATCAAAGAATCAAAGAAGGTAAAAAAGAGCGAGTCCAGATATTCGAAGGACTTGTTATTAGCTACAGAAACTCTGGCGGAGTCGGAGCAGTTATTACTGTTCGTAAGGTCGCTTCAGGTGTCGGTGTAGAAAAAACTTGGTTTGTTAATAGCCCTAATGTTGTAAAAATCCAAATCACTAAGCGCAGTAAGGTTCGTCGGGCAGTTCTTAGCTACATGCGATCACGATCTGGAAAATCAGCCAGAATGGCCGAGCGAGATTTTGACAGAAATACTGCTAATGAGTCTGACGAGAGAACCGCATCTCAATTGGCTGAGGCAGAGCAGGCCGAAATAGAAGCCCAAAGCAAGGCCAAACAAAGTGAAGACGAACTTAACCAAGTTGAAGAAAGCACAGATGCGCTAGCTAAAGAAGAGAATAAACTAGCTGGCAAAGATGATGCCACTAACGACGACGCTCCTAAAGATAAGGCTGTCGACGAACAGATCAACACTGACGGCCAAGACGAAGCCCAGCTTCCAGCCGAAGAGTTCAAAGCCGGTGTCGATAAAGTCCAGAAATAATTTGTCTTGAATGCCAATAGCCCCACCTAGGGGCTATTTTATTATATTAAAAAATATGTTATAATATCGTTTCGTACCTTTCAATAGTGCCAACCCAAGGAGTCCAAAGTTGTCTACCTCAAGATCAGAACAGATTAAGGGTAAGCTTCAGGCTTACGATCAAGCTAGTGTCTTTAGATCTATCGAAGAGTTAGGGCTAAGAAACGCTGTCGGTCCACTAGTACCGATGTCGTACGACCCTTCGAAGCCTTTTCATCAGCTGGCCACAGTTCGCTGTGATGTTAGCTCGATATCAAATGAAATGCTAGCGCCTCTAGGGCCAGCTGTGCATCGTAATTTTGGAGTGATACCATCTGCTTGGCGTGAGCATCAGGATATGCTGCAATTTATTGCTGGCGAAATGCTCCGAAGTGGAATGAATTTTACCTTGGTAACGAACCACAGCAACGTGGTTGATATTGCCTTGGTCCTCGGTGCTTTGCGTCTGGAACTGGCTAGCCTAATAGACGGTGAAGAGTTTTCTAGAAACAGCGGGCTAATTATTAGCCGCGGTATCACTACAACTAAAGCCGACCTCAGCAATTTGGGCATTAATATGCCTACCGTTGAAGCGCTCCAGCTCTTTGCTAATATTTTTTTTAGCTTTCCTACTACACCATCCGTTAGAAGCAAAAACTTTCCTGTTGAGCTTGTAAAATTATCTAACGAGCTAACTCGAATTGAGCTGGACAAGTTTCTCCAGCCAGGTGGTCGTTTGCTGGCTGTTGCGCCAAGTGCCTCTAAGGACTTGTTTTTGCGAGACCGTGTTCATATGCAACCCCTGAAAAATGGAACGATGGACATCATGCAAGGCTGGGTTATACCTGTAGCTGTGACACTCGATAGTTCTGAGCCACCAGCTTGTAAGGTCTTGCCTTGGAGGCTGGTCCAGTCTTACGAAGACTGCCATCAGACAATGAGAGACATTGCCCACGAATGTCATCGCCAAACCTTGGTGCCGCACCAATATTATGACAAGCCGAGCCTTTTTGAAGAGGCTAAGGCAAATATCTCGAAACTCCGTCGTAGCTAAATTTCTATTCACCACATCTCCAAAAGGGCTGTGGTGAATTTATTTATATTCACTATTAGCTGTATAATCACTTACATTAAGGAGAAAAGTGTTGAAGGCTAGTATGCGCATGGAAAACTCCCTAAGAAGAAGCGGACAGCTCTTTGTTTGTGGTATCGATGAAGTTGGCCGCGGAAGTTTGGCTGGGCCACTTGTGGCAGCGGCAGTTGTCTTGCCATCTAGCTGGCGAAGGGCTCTGACGGACTCAAAATTATTGTCTGCAGCTAGACGTGAAGAGCTATCGGAATACATCACAGAGAAGTCACTTGGCTATGGTATTGGCTGGGTGGATAATACCGAAGTAGACTTATTCGGCCTAACTGAAGCAGTGCGTATGGCATACCTTCGAGCCCTAGAAGATTTGGAATGTGAGTTTAGCTCAATTATTATAGACGGTAATTACGACTATCTATCCGAATATAAGTTAAGTCAAACAATTGTTAAGGCAGATCAGAAAGTGAGCTGCGTAGCCGCCGCCAGCATTATTGCAAAAGTCGCCCGCGATCAGTATATGCTGGCCCAGAACCAACAGTACCCTGGCTATGGTTTTGAGAGTAATGTTGGATATGGCACCAAGAAACACCTAGAAAGTTTGGCCAGAAAAGGACCCTCAGATTTACACAGAAAAAGTTTTTGTAGGGGGTATTTATGAAAAATACCACCGCGATAGGATCACAGGCTGAAGATTTGGCTGCACAGTACCTAATCAGTCAAGGATACAAAATATTGCAACGTAATTTTAAAAACCGCTTTAGTGAGTTAGATATAATCGCTAAAAATACTGATTACATCTGCTGTGTAGAGGTGAAATACCGCAATACCGATGATTATGGCGGTGGTCTTGGAGCCATATCGGCCGACAAAAAGAAACGTTTGGCCAGAGGCTTTGAGTGCTGGCTTTACGAAAACCCACAATATGCAAAACTACAACCCCGGATTGATGTAATTGCTGTAGGTGGTAATGAACAGATACAGTTCATAGAAAATGCCATCGAATAGCCTTAGCACTCTTGACTGATGTCAAAAGTGCTAGAGTCTCATACCGCTTGCTCACCGCCTTGTAACGCCATAGCTCTAGCTCATTTATTCCGTTTCGCCTCGTTGTAGCTACAGCTACAAGTCGGCCTGAGCCTCATAAACGAGCGAACTATGACGCCACAAATCAATAAGCTATCAATACCAGCCTTAGCACTCTTGACATCGGACTGCTAAAAAAGTACAATTGTGAGTATAGTCTGAAATGAGCGAAACTGTCGGTTGCACTGGTGTACCGACTTTTTTATTCAAGCTTTATCTAGGGCTAACTACAATTTAATAACATTTTAATAGGAGAATTATGCAAAACCAATTTTTATCAGCAATAGAACAAATATGTGAAGAAAAAGGCATATCGAAAGATATGGTTATTGAGGCAATCCAAGCCGCAATAATCGCTGCCTACAAAAAAGACTTCGGCGACAAAGAGCAAGAGGTTAGAGTCGAGCTGAACCCCGATAGCGGCGAGCCAACTATCTTTGTAACCAAGGAAGTTGTTGAGAGTGTCGAAGATGGTCTAATACAAATATCGATAGCAGACGCCAAGAAGCTCAAAAAAGCTAGCGTCCTTGGAGATATGATTGAGTTTAAGGAAGACAACAAGGAATTCGGACGAGTCGCTGCCCAAACTGCTAAGCAGGTGATTGTCCAGCGAATTCGTGAAGCCGAGCGAGATGTCGTATTTAGCGAATTTAGCGGCAAAGAAGGCCTAATCATTAACGCCATTGTTCAAAGATTTGAGAGTGGTAATGTATTTATTGATCTCGGAAAGGCAACCGGCGTGATGTTCCCCAGCGACCAGATACCTAACGAAAAGTATTATCCCGCCCAAAAGATTAAAGTATTTGTAGTGCGGGTTGAGCAAACTAACCGCGGTCCACAAATTGTAGTTAGTCGTACGCACCCAGATATGGTTCGAAGATTATTCGAGCTTGAAGTTCCTGAGATAGCCAACGGATCAGTCGAAATTGCGGGAATCGCTCGTGAAGCTGGAGCTCGTACCAAGATTGCCGTCAAATCCAATGTCCCGGGAGTAGACCCAGTTGGTACTTTTGTCGGAGGTAGAGGCACAAGGGTGCAGGCCGTAATGGGAGAGCTCGGTGAAGAAAAAATCGATATTATAGCATTTAGCGACGATCCTAAGGAATACATTACAAATGCCTTGTCACCAACTAAAGTAATTAGCGTTAAACTAGATATGGAAAATAAAAAAGCCGTAGTCAAGGTACCTGAAGACCAACTGAGTTTGGCAATCGGCAAATCCGGCCAGAACGTCAGGTTAGCAGCTAAATTAACAGAGTGGAATATTGATATCGATGGTGCCGATGAGGCTGGCGTTGAATCTACTGCAAAAGAGATAGTGCCAGAGTCTAAGCCCGCCCGAACGGTCGATCTAGAGGATGCCATAATTGCCGCTTCTAATGAAAAAACTGAAGTTAAAGATGGCAAGACTTCAGCTGAGGCCACTGATGTTAAGACAGAATCTGAAAAAAGTATCAAGGAAGTCGTAGAAAAAGAAGAGGCTCTAGAAGATTCAGAAGATAAATAAACAGACACAAAAACCAAAGTTTGCTAGAATTAATGGAGGACAATAATTATGCAAGAAGATTTTTTAAGCCATTTTGATAGATTTACACAGAATGCTAAAAAAAGCCTGGAGAGTGCAGGCCTTCTCGCAATTAATATGGGGTCGAGCTACATTGGCACCGAACACTTGCTACTAGGAATGCTTAAAGTTCAGGGTTCGATAGGAGCTCGCCTACTATCTGACATGGGCGTCAGAATTGATAACGTCCCCGTTTATGGCAATCATAATATACAGACCTCTACACCGTCGGGGAGTATTGAGCTATCTGAGACAGCTAAACAGACCATTACATCTGCACTTAGGGTTGCACAGCAAAACGGCCAACCCTACGCTGGTACGGAGCATCTATTGCTTGCAATATTAGGCCAAAAAAATTCTCGGGCAATATCTATTTTAAAAGACATGCAGGTCGATCCGGTAGCAGTTAGAGACGAGTTAGAAAAGTACCTGGACTCTCAACCTTCTCAAGTTGAGATACCACAAGGTGGACCAGGCCGTAAGAATTCTAAACAGTCTAAAACGCCTGCGCTAGATCACTTCGGTATAGACTTGACAGCTAAGGCTACAAAAGATTTGTTAGATCCTGTAATCGGTCGAGAAACCCAAATCGATAGAATGATCCAAATTTTAAACCGTCGGAGCAAAAATAATCCTGTTCTGATCGGCGAGCCTGGAGTAGGTAAAACAGCGATAGTAGAAGGACTAGCTAAAAGAATTGTCGACGAGAGAGTCCCAGAGATGCTACTAGGTAAGAGACTAATGATGCTTGATATGGCATCTGTTATTGCGGGCACTAAATTTAGGGGTGAATTCGAAGAACGACTCAAAAAGATAATTGACGAGGTAACTGCTTCGCCAGATGTAATATTATTCATTGACGAGCTTCATAATGTAGTCGGAGCCGGAAGTGCCGAAGGGGCGATTGATGCTGCTAACATCCTAAAACCAGCCTTATCGCGCGGTGAGGTGCAGACTATTGGTGCTACTACTCTTGAAGAGTACAGAAAGCACATCGAAAAAGATGCTGCACTAGAGCGTCGTTTTCAGCCTATTATTGTTCCGGAGGCTACAGTTGACGAAACTGTCGAGGTGCTTAAGGGGCTGCGACCAAGGTATGAGAAATTCCACAGTGTTAAGATTTCCGATGAGGCAATTGAAGAGGCTGCTAAATTAGCAAAGCGCTATATAGCTGACAGGTTTTTGCCAGACAAAGCGATAGACCTAATCGATGAAGCATCATCACGGGCCAGAATAACCCGTTCAAGTACCGACGGACGAGGCAAGCGCCTATCCAAACAGCTCGAACAAAAGTTAATCCAAATTGATGATGCCGTATATAACCAAGATTTTGAGCAAGCTGCTCGATTAAAATCTGAAGCTAGCATTATAGAAAAAAAACTAAATGAAGTGCAGGCTGACTCTAAAAATAATGATAAGGTCGAAGTTACGATAGAGGACATTACCAAGGTCGTGGCTCAGTCTACAGGAATACCCGTTGAAAAATTAGCTAAGTTTGAGACCGATAGTCTTAAGAAGCTAGAGCAGACATTAAAACTCAAGATCATCGGACAGGATAATGCTGTCGATGTTATTGCCAAGGCTATACGCCGTAGCCGCACGGGCATTGCTGACCAAAAAAAGCCCATCGGCTCATTTATGTTTTTAGGACCTACCGGGGTGGGCAAAACCGAACTCGCTCGTGTACTTTCAGAAGAACTTTTTAATGACGCAGACTCGATTATTAAGGTTGATATGAGTGAGTTTATGGAAAAACATAATGTCTCGCGCTTAGTCGGAGCTCCCGCAGGGTACGTGGGCTACGAAGATGCCGGCCAGCTGACAGAAAAAGTTCGCCGCAAGCCATATAGCTTAATATTATTTGATGAAATCGAAAAGGCCCATCCTGATATATTTAATATTTTATTGCAGATTCTTGAAGATGGTGTTTTAACTGATGCTAAGGGTAAAAAAGTAGATTTTAGCAACACAATTATAATTATGACAAGCAATGTTGGTGCCAGAGTCTTGGCGAAGGAAGCTGAAATCGGATTTGCGACCGATACCCCCAAAGAACAAAGAAAGCTAGACGAAATTCACGTACAGATGACAGAAAAAGTTACCAGTGAACTGAAAAAACAATTTCGTCCAGAATTTTTGAACCGTATTGATCATGTTGTAGTATTTAAGGCACTCTCGAAGTTAGATATCGAAAAGATTGCTGAGCTCCAGCTCAAAGATCTTGCTAAGAGACTTGAAGAAAAAGAAGTTATTCTAAAGTTTAAGCCAAACGTACGAGTCTTGCTAGTAGAAAAAGGTTATGATATCGAAAACGGAGCTCGCCCCATGAAGAGAGCGGTACAAAGATTAATAGAGGATAAGCTCGCTAGCGGCATAATTACAGAGATGATCAAGCCAGGCGATATCGTAGAAATTAGTGCAAAAGATGGTGAGGTTGATCTAAATATCAAGGTTGGCGCAACAGTATAGGCAGCTAGCTGCTATAATAATCTATTCGCTATTTGTTCGTAAAGCAGTAGTCGTGTATAATTTATTGTATGTCTAAATCAAACGTACAGTTTAGCTGCCAGAGCTGCGGAGCCAACTCCAGCAAGTGGAGTGGTAAATGCATGCAGTGTGGCGCATGGGATACTATCGTAGAGAGCATCGCCCCAGGATTTAATGGCAACAAGAAGCTAGCTACTCCAACCACTAAAATCGACAAGTTCCACGAAATTTCATCTTCCGATAAAAGCCGAATAGGTACTGGCAATAGTGAAGTCGATGCAGTCTTAGGTGGAGGGATAGTACCAGGCAGCCTAGTACTGCTGGCTGGTGATCCGGGAATCGGCAAATCTACTCTAGTGCTGCAGGTGGCTGCGGAAGTGGCTAAGAAATACAAAGTTCTATATGTAAGTGGTGAAGAATCTGCAGCCCAGGTTAAACTTCGGGGAGCTAGGCTCAAAGGTATGAATACTGAATTTGAGTTTTTGGCGACTACTGATGTAGATGAAGTATTGGCCTATGCACAAACTGGTGGATACCAACTTGTAGTGATAGATTCGATTCAAACTATGGTGAGCCAAAACCTTAGCGGCTCAGCTGGTACGACCAGCCAAATAACCAACAACACTAATAGTCTGGTTCGGCTAGCAAAGAGCACCAACACCTCCTTCATCATTATTGGACATGTTACAAAAGAAGGTAACGTAGCTGGACCGAGATTAATGGAGCACTTAGTGGATACAGTCCTGTACCTTGAGGGTGAACGCTATGGTCTGCTGAAGCTTTTGAGGAGCGTCAAGAATCGCTTTGGAGCTACCAATGAAGTCGGTATGCTAGAGATGACCGAAGCAGGCTTGGTGGCCGTAAAGAACCCTTCTGAGGCCCTCTTGCAAGAGCGTCAAGAGCTTCCAGGGAGTGTAGTATTTGTGGGCATGGAAGGTAGTAGGCCTATCTTAGTAGAAGTTCAGGCACTAGTTAGTCCTAGTGTGTTTGGCTATCCTAAGCGTGTAGCAGATGGGTTTGATATCAATCGTCTTGGATTGTTGTGCGCAGTTATGCAAAAACGCGGTGGTATTAACTTGAGTACTCACGATGTCTATGTTAATATTGTAGGCGGAATAAAGCTCTCCGAACCAGCAATTGATCTCGCAATTATTTTAGCAATAGCGTCCGCATCAAACGGTAAAATTATCAAGCCAAGCACTGTAGTATTTGGTGAAGTGGGTCTAAGTGGTGAAGTTCGGTCTGTCAATATGTCAAATTTAAGACTTCGTGAGGCCAATAAACTTGGGTACAAGAATGGAGTCGTGCCAGCTAGTTCTAAAGGTCAAAATTACCTAGGAGTCAAGACTATAGCTGAAGCAATCAAATCATTAAAATAGAGGAAATAATAGATTTATGTTAGTCGTAGAAGTTATATTAGTAATTGCCTTAGTTATATTTGTTATTACCTACCGCTTAGCTCAATTAAGCGCTCAGAAATTAATACTGGTCGTGATAGGGGCATTGCTAGGTAGTATCATCGGATCATTATTGGCTATTCCGATTTCGGCCTTGCCAGAGCCGTACAAGCAGTACTTGCCGATAGTCGTAACAATTGTTTTGGCTGCTGCAATGGCATCAGTATTTTATTCGCAGCATGATTTCTTAGACAGCTTGATGTCAAAAAAGAGTGATAAAAAAGTAAAACAAGATAAGCCCATGCCCCTAAAGATCAACAAACACGACACTAAAGTACTGGTTGATACCTCGGCTATAATCGACGGTCGAATTGGTGATATCGTTGCTAGTGGATTTATCCCTGGTGCTTTGATTGTACCTAGATTTGTTTTGGCTGAACTACAGAATATTGCCGATAGCGAAGATCCACTGCGTCGAGGCAGAGGTCGGCGTGGACTTGAGATACTAAATGATATGCGACTTAATGATGCACTGCAGCTCGAGATTATAGAAGACGACCCCAAGGATGTAAAAGAGGTAGATCATAAGTTGGTTTACTTGGCCAAAAAACACAATGCCAACATTTTAACCACCGACTACAACCTTAATCGCGTCGCAACAATTGAAGGAGTCAAGATACTCAACATCAACGAACTAGCTAATGCTATCCGGGCTGTCGTACTGCCTGGAGAAATTATGAAAGTAAATGTCGTACAGGCTGGTAAGGAAAAAAACCAAGGCGTAGGATACCTGCCCGACGGAACCATGATTGTTGTTGACGGAGGTGATAAATTAATTGGTAAAGATGTGGATTGCGAAGTCACTAGAATATTTCAGTCTGTAGCAGGCAAGATGATATTTGCCATACCTAAAAATACTAAGGTTAGCTCCAGTGGTCACACCTCTAGACAACCCAGAAAGACTACTAAGTTTACAGCTAGTCCCAGAAATCCTAAGCCCCAAAAGTAATCAGATCCCCCAGGTTAACAGTAAGCCAGGGCTAATTTACCCAAAACCTTACTATGTCGCAGAAGGCGCATCAAGCTATCTGATTCGACTACGCCAACTCAGCAGTGATATCTTTTAGTGTAAAGAATAGCATTTAAGGATAAATAGTCTGTGCAGAGCCGCTGGCTGGTAAAAAACTAGCTTTAATATTGGAGCTTGTACCGACATTGCTATTCCAGCCAGTGCCACTCCAGGTAGCAGGCGAAGAAGACTTACTAGAACCAAAAGGCGCACCATCTACATAGAGTTGAACACTAAAGGCTCCTAAAGTGTAAGTAAATTGGCAGCTACTTTCCGAACAGCTTAAGTTTGCGCCACCGATACCCGTCGCTGTGGCCGTTATGCTATTGCTAGTGCCAGTGTAGTAGCCTGAGTCTGTTACTACAGCACTAAATTTGTGTACTCCAGCCGAAGGCGTGACCGTAGTTGTGAAGGTCGGCCCAGCACCAGACTGTGTCGCGAGAATGTTTCCGTCCATATAAAAGGCAACCTGGCCAATAGGAAATTTTCCCTGTGTGGTAGATGCAGTGATAGTAAAAGTACTGCCCGTAGCTGGCGAAGTTGTTATAGACACAACGGGCTGTGGGTCGCCACACTGATGGACATCGTCTTTTTGCGACGGAATACTGCCGCCCTGGGCATATCCTAGAGAGGCGGCTAGTACTTGTACTGGCGGGTTCCACCTGGGGTAAGAGGGGTCGGTTGGGGCTATCTCGGCCGTTATTAATGATCCGGTTATTTCCTTACGTGCGCCTGCGGGAGTACAATCGGTAGCTAATTTGCCAGAAACAATATCAATAGTGGCTTTCTGGGAATCTTGAGCCTTCTCAACTCGATACCAGCTCGGGAATATGTCTGTTCGTAATTTAGAGCCTGCTATCGGCGACTTGCCAGTATTGGCATCAATAGTTTCTTGCTTTATGCCTGGCGGTCTATCAAACTGCTCATTGGGATCGTCCTTGGTTACCTCACGCATGTACTGATTCCATATCGGGGCCGCAACAATACTGGCAGCTTGGGTCATAGGAGTGTTGTCGTTATTGCCTGCCCAGGTTGCCGTTATGACTCTCTTGGTGAAGCCAATAGTCCAGGCGTCTCGGTAGTCTTCCGATGTACCAGTCTTAGCTGCTACGGTTTTATTGGGCAGTGTTAGTGGGTTATTACACGGAAACGTACCGTTACTACAACGCGCGTTATTATCAGACATAATATTACTTATCAAATAAGCTATTTGTGGATCAAGCACCTGCTTTGGTTTATTGTTTTCAGGTTTAGTATTGTCTTCAACGACTTTGCCGGAGCCATCGGTAATTTTGAGCCAGTAGACTGGATCGTGGTGCTGACCGTTGGTGGGGAACGCCGAATAAGCATTAACCATATCTACCATACGAACTTCTCCTGCCCCTAGAGCCATACTTAGGCCGTATTCATCGACTGGCTTATCGTAGGTAGTTATACCCATATCTCGTGCAGTACCAATAAATTCTGGTATGCCGCCAATATAAAGACCTTTTACTGCAGGAATATTAAGGGAGCTAGCTAAAGCTGTCCTGACAGACTGTACGCCATAAAACCCCCCCGTGTAGTTTTTGGGAATATAAGGAGGAATACCTCCAAAATCGGTTTTGACATCGTATATTGTACTGCCTGGTCCCCAGTTTTTCTTGAACAAACTAGCATATACTACAGGCTTAATTGACGACCCTGGTTGTCTAAGCGCAGCGGCTACGTTATAAATACCAAATTCAGGGTTAGTGGCATCATAACTTCCAACCATTACTAGAACTTGACCGTTATTAGGATCGGCCGAAACTAGTGCGGCGTTATCTCCACCATAACCCCTAACAGAGTTAATATTTTTAAAAACAATCTGCTCGGCTAGTTTTTGTTTTGGAAGATCAATCGAAGATATGACCTTGAACCCACCTTCGTTGACTCGCTTGATGCCATACTTCTCTTCTAATTTTTCACGAACATACTGCACAAAATGCGGAGCTTGGACATTGGCATACGGATTGTAGGGCTTCAATAGAGACATGACATCTACCTTTTTAGCTTCATCGGCTTGGTCTCTTTTGATGTATCCCTGGTCCACGAGTATATCTAGCACACGATCTTTTTTATCGAGCAGGGCCTGCTTATTTTGTCCATAAGGAGAGTAATAGGTTGGAGCCTGGGGAAGGCTAGCCAGAGTGGCACACTGGGCTAGGTTTAGGTCTTTGGCATCGATACCAAAGTATTGCTTGGAGGCAGCTTGAATGCCGTAGGCAGTTGAGCCATAAGGTATTTCGTTAAGGTAAAGCTTCAGGATGTCATCTTTTTTGTAAAGCTGTTCCATCTGTATAGACAAGATAAGTTCTTTGATTTTTCTAGTAAAAGTTCGCTCGTTGGTGAGCAGAGCATTTTTGACGTACTGCTGGGTTATAGTCGAGCCACCACCCTTGCTTGGGTCTTTGAATAGTATGCCCGTAAAAGCTCTGGCAATACCAGCCGGACTAAAGGCGCCTTGCTTATAAAAATTTTTGTCTTCCAGGGCAACCGTAGCATCCTTAATACATTGTGGCATTTGATTGAACTCAATTATGCTGCGGTTTTTATCACCATAGACTTCAATGAGGAGGTTTTCGCCCGTTCGATCGTATATTTTAGTAGTCTGGGCGCTAACACGTGAATTAATCTTGTTCGGGCTAGGAAGGTCTTTGGCGAACCACAAGAATAAGCCAGCCAAAAGAAGAACTGTAACTGCTGCAGTTATGCCATATATTTTTAGAGCCTTTTTGCTCGTAATGACCCGGGTAATATTTTTATAGCGAAACCTGTCCCATCCCTTTACTCGAGGCCTGGAAGGTGATTTTTTGCTACCCTTTGAGATGGTCGTATGCTTCACCACGCGACGGGTAGATTTATTAGCTTTATTTGCTGGTTTGTTTGCCATAAGTTATTACATTAAATTATATCACGACTTAGCTAATAAATTTATCGATAAGTTTGATTACAATATAACGCTATTGTTGGTATAATGTGACAGATATAACTTTATTAATAGCATGTAAATTTGAACACCACTCTTGATATTTTAAGGCTTGATTTTAGCGTCAACTGCAAGCTATTTGCTTAATTTTAATTAATAAATAAACTAATCTAAGGAAATTGATATGAAATCTAAGGATATACTAAATGACCTTCTAACTCGAAATGTCGAAGACCTAATAGTACGCAGCGAACTAGAAAAAAAACTAAAATCTGGTAAAAAATTGAGAATTAAGCTCGGCATTGACCCTACCGGATCAAGGATACACATTGGGCGCGCTGTAGCGCTCTGGAAATTGCGACAATTTCAGGATCTAGGACATCATATTACATTCGTCGCTGGTACATTTACGGCCCAAATAGGTGATACATCAGACAAGTTTTCGGAACGAAAAATGTTATCAAAAGAAGAGGTAGCTAAGAACTTCAAGTCGTACTACCAGCAGCTTTCTGTAATCCTAGACATGGATAAAGTGGAGATGTTTCATAATGGCGATTGGTTTGAAAAGATGCAACTAGATGAGTTTTTTAAGCTTACTAGCTTATTCACTATTCAGCAGATGACTGAGCGAGATAACTTCGCCAAGCGAATTCAGGATAATAAGCCCGTAGGATTACACGAAACACTCTACGCGCTTTTGCAGGGCTATGATAGCGTCCAGATGAAAACAGATTTAGAAGTTGGTGGTACTGATCAGCTATTTAATATGCTAGCAGGCCGGACTGTCCAAAAAGCCTATGACCAGGAGCCTCAGAATGTTATGACCTTTCATATCCTAGAGGGTACTGATGGCCGCAAGATGAGTACATCTTGGGGAAACTGTATCTTTATTAACGACGAACCACTTGAGATGTACGGCAAAGTAATGACCATTCGCGACGATCTTATACCGGCGTATTTTAAGCTGGCCACTGACACACCGATGGATGTGATTGCTGAGATAGAGAAAGGTATGTCGCTTGGCGATAACCCACGCGATACCAAGGCCAGTCTAGCCCGCACTATAGTAGCTCGATATTACGACACTAAAATAGCCGTAAAGGCCGAAAAGGATTGGGAAAACCAATTCAGGGATGGCGAGAAGCCATCTGATATCGAAATTTTTAAAACCAAAAAAGGCTTAGCTGTTGATGTTATTTCGCTAGCCTTTAGTATCAGTAAGTCTGAGGTTCGAAGGCTGCTAGACCAAGGCGGGGTAAAAATCAACGATGAAGTACTAAAGGACAGGGAGCAAAAAATAACCAAAACTTGCTTAGTCCAGCTGGGCAAAAGACGCTATAAAAATATTGAACTCAGTTAAAATTATCGTTTTTTGTTCGTGTTAGAATATAGATATGACTACTAAAAGTTCAGTATCGAGGCTCAAGGGAGTTGGACCTATTTTAGAAAAAGCCCTAGCTCAAGCTGGGATTTTTACAATCGCTGATTTGCTCAATTATTATCCTCGAAAGTGGGATAGCTATTTGGCTATCAAAAGTATTCGCGATATTCAGCCTGGACTAGTGAGTTTTGAGGCTAAGGTTGAGCGAGTAGCAATGCGTATTAGCCATCGCAACCGCAGGCTAACAATTACCGAAGCTGTCCTGAGCGATGCTACCGGCACAATTAAGGCGATATGGTTTAATCAGCCCTATCTGGCACAGACGCTTATCGCAGGTAGCATTTATCGGTTTAGAGGAATCTATGAGTATAAAAATGGCTATATTAGTCTCCAGGCACCATCCTTCGAAAAGCCTTCCAGTCAGCCTTTTTCGCAAGAAATAATACCAGTTTATCCTGAAACCAAGCAGCTAACCTCAACTATAATCAGAAAGCTGATCAGACAATGCATAGATGTCTGCGACCAGCTGGAGGATAGCCTCCCTGGTGTGATAGTAAAAGATCACGAGCTAATCCCGAAATCAGCATCGATTCGTATTTTACATACAGCACAGTCGGGAGCCCAGCTGGATAGTGCCAAACGCAGTATTAGCTTTGAAGAAATATTTGAACTTGTACTAACTGGTCTGGTAATAAAAAGAAATATCAAAACATCCAAAGCTGTCGAGATAGAATATAAACCCAGTATTGCCCAGCAATTTGTAGGCCTGCTTGATTTCGAATTAACCGCAGCCCAAAAAAAAGCTGCCCACACAATCCTCGAAGATATCAGCAAAGACAGCCCGATGAACCGACTTTTAGAAGGCGATGTCGGCAGTGGCAAGACTCTAGTGGCCCTAATGGCCTGTGTGATGGCCAAGCAGTCGGGCTACCAGTCAGCAATCATGGTGCCAACCGAGATACTAGCCCGCCAGCACTTTTTAGGGTCCCAAAAACTCCTTGAAGATATTGGCATGAAGTCTGTTTTGTTCATTTCTGATATGAAAAAATCAGATCGAGCAAGAACACTAGAACTAATTAAGTCAGGCAAGGTCGATTGTGTGATTGGTACGCACGCCTTAATAAGTAGTGAGGTAGAGTACCACAACCTTGGCCTTGTTGTAGTCGATGAGCAACATCGGTTTGGGGTTAATCAGCGCTCAAAGCTAAAGGGAAAGGCAGCAACAATGCCCCATGTGCTTACCATGACTGCAACACCGATTCCACGAAGCCTTGCGCTAGTTGTGTATGGCGACCTAGATGTTTCGATTATCGACGAGCTTCCAGCTGGTCGAAAGCCCATCACGACAAAGGTCGTGAAGGACAAAGACCGTATTCACGTGTATAAGCACATCGACTCACTGATCGAACAGGGCCAGCAGGCCTTTGTGGTCTGTCCGCTGATTTCCGAATCAGATAAGCTTGGAGTCAAGAGTGTCGAGGGTGAGTTTAGGGTTTTACAGCAATCAGTTTTTCGACATCGACGCATTGGACTGATCCACGGTAAGTTAAAATCAGATGAAAAGACGCAAATTATGAGTGACTTCAAAGCTGGCAAGCTAGACATGCTAGTGGCAACTTCGGTTATTGAGGTAGGGGTTGATATACCCAATGCATCAATAATGTTAATAGAATCCTCAGAGCGATTTGGGCTCGCTGCACTGCACCAACTTCGGGGCAGAGTTGGTCGAGGCCAGCACCAGTCGCACTGCTACCTATTTACGCCTAGCGACAACCCGGCTTCGTTAAAGCGTCTTGAAGCCCTCGAGAAGACAAGCGACGGCTTTCGGCTCGCCCAGATTGATTTAGAGACGCGTGGGCCAGGCGAAATATATGGCACTATGCAGCATGGGCTGCTCAATCTGAGGCTAGCCGACATCTTTGACCACCAGCTTGTAGCCGAAGTTAAGCAGGCCGCTACGACTTTTATTAATAAGCATAATCTGTTAGAATACAGCCAACTCGCCGAGAAAGTAAACAGCCTTAAAAGCATAACCTCACTCGACTAGTTTAATTAAAACTATGAATTCAGGATTTGTCAGTCACTTAAGTAGGGGTAAATTTTTAAACTCTATCGGAACGCACCAAAAGTTCGATCGGACAGCTTTTGATTTGCTGAAAGGCAAAATTGAGAAAGGAAAATTTCCGGTTCGATCCATGATACTCAAATTCGAAGGTTCGGGAGGTCCTGACGGGCTTAAATTTAAAGGCAATTATTCGACAGATCACCTGTGGGACCCAGTTAATAAAATCGGTCATTTGCCAGACTGGATTGAAGTACACTATAAAAATCTAGTTGCTGCCCTCAAGGCAGGAGATGAAGCAAAGGCAGCTTTTGAGGCTGGCTTTATGGCCCATTATTTGACCGACAGCCTAACACCGGCTCACCATCTCAGCCATAAATTTATTCTTGAAGAGTACGAAGGCAAAAAATACCGCAAGCGCTGGAAGGTCTATGGCCATAAAGGACTACTCAGTAGTCACGTAGCATTTGAAGCCGGAATCAGCAGTGCCATTATGTTCACCAGCATTAAAGTAAAATTTGATGAAGACCTATTTAATTCGATTCAAGCTCATGGCATCAGACAGGCGGTTCTGGATGAGAGCCTGGCAATATCAAAACATAAAATGTATGAAACTTATCTTGAAAAAGGCTGGAGTTCAAAACTAGCCAAAACTATTAAGGCCACCACCGTTAAGCGAATACCACAGCTCATATCGGCTGCTTGGGCGAGCGCCTACCAGGAAGCTTATAAGACCGACTAAGAGTATGATTTCGGCAAAGATTAATTCGGGTTTATTCGGGGGTAGGGTGCTAGTTTTGCCACCTCAGACAATTACCCGAGCCGTATCTTCCAAGGTTAGAGCTTCAATATTCAATAAGCTCGATGTCGGAGGCAAGTCGGTACTAGACCTATTTGCGGGTGGGGGCACACTAGGGCTAGAGTCATTAAGTCACGGTGCCAAGGAAGTTACGTTTGTTGATGTCTCAGTAGCCGCGATTAAGGCCATTCGCCAAAACGTCATGAGCCTAGGCGTAGCGGACTCAGTTAGCATTATAAAAAGCGACGCCATGAGGTATATTGGTAAAAACCCAGGCAGCTACGATATTGTCTTTTTGGACCCACCCTACAAAGAATTCAGCAATGCTCTGGTCAAAAGCACCTCTAATCTGGTACAATTAGACGGAATTTTGGTTATTAGCTGCTCGAGCAAGTTTAATTTAGAAGTCCCGAAAGAGCTTTCTTTATTAGACCAAAAAGATTACGGCGACACCAAAATTGCATTTCTGACAAAACTCAAATAACAATAGTAAGCCGGGATGGTGGAATTGGTAGACACGCCAGTCTTAGGAACTGGTGGGGTAACACCCGTGGAGGTTCGAGTCCTCTTCTCGGTACCATAAAAAATACTCCAGCTTGTCTGGAGTCTTTTTTTATATGAATTAGAGAAGAGGACGAGTAACCCAAGGTTCGGTGTACGAGGAGCGGAGGTAAAGAACCAAGCTTGCTTGGGTTCTTTCCGAGCACCGCAGGGAGAAGGGCGCCAGCCCGCTGTCCTCTTCTCGGTACCATAAAAAATACTCCAGCTTGTCTGGAGTCTTTTTTTATATGATTCCGCAATCCTTGCCGCATATTCGACCGACACCAAAGCT
>Ga0209086_10001173_pt1 | contig 21464 bp, 28 predicted proteins | sample M_130207_XF_Meta_FD_187312 | JGI IMG/M metagenome (GOLD analysis project Ga0209086, IMG submission 187312) | Freshwater microbial communities from Lake Montjoie, Canada to study carbon cycling - M_130207_XF_MetaG (SPAdes) (version 2) | ecosystem: Environmental > Aquatic > Freshwater > Lake... | reverse complement strand
TTGTTAGCTAGCGCGATAAGATTTGCGTCTGAGGCATTGTTCTGGTTTATGGCAGTTTGCTCGTTTGCCTTAGCGATAAGATTTGCGTCTGAGGCATTGTTCTGGTTTATGGCAGTTTGCTCGTTTGCCTTAGCGATAAGATTTGCGTCTGAGGCATTGTTCTGGTTTATGGCAGTTTGCTTGTTTGCTAAAGCGATAAGCCCTGCATCTGAGGCATTGTTCTGGTTGATGGCAGTTTGCGTCTTAGCCAGAGCCATTATACCTGCGTCTGAGGCATTGTTCTGGTTCACTGCGGTTTGCTTGTTTGCCTTAGCGATAAGCCTTGCGTCTGCAATGGCGGCTTGGTCTACGGCTTTTTTAACACGCGCTGCCTCTTGCGCCCCCTCAGATGCCTCCCGGCGTAAACGCTGCAGCTCTCGATCACCTTCTAGTGTATATCCGGGGTAGACCGTAACTGTCTTAGGGCCAGAGGGAGTCTGCACAACTTTCTGAACCGCGGTGCCTACGTAGGGTTTGGCAGGGACCGCAACGACTTTAGACCCCGAGGGAGTCTGCACAACCTTTGAAGTGGAAACAGTTTTTTCAGTGCCCTGAACCCCGGGGGTGACGGTCTTAGGGCCAGAGGGAGTCTGCACGACTGCAGTCTTAGCAGGCGTTACTGTTTTATTTTTATTGGAAGTTTCCGTAGTCTTGGCAGGGACAATAACTGTCTTAGCGCCGCTGGGCGTCTGCACAACCTTTGAAGTAGAAATGGTTTTCGCAGTGCCCTGAACCCCGGGGGTGACGGTCTTAGGACCGGAGGGAGTTTGCACAACTACCGTCTTAGCAGGGGTGACGGTCTTAGGGCCGGAGGGAGTCTGCACAACTACCGTCTTAGCAGGGGTGGCCTTAGTGGCCGTAGTAGATTTAGTCCCCGAAGAACCGCCCTCGTATTTCTTTGTAACGCTGCGCGGCGCAGCACGCTTCTGTGCCTGCAAGTAAGCCTGTAGGTCGTGTAAGACTTTCCGAGAGTGCATGATCTACCTCATCTTCCGCGTGTTGCCGCATACTAGCACAGGCTAGTACATAAGTTCCATATTAAGTTTACGGAGCTTTAGTTATCTGGCCTACTCCACCAGTCGCTGCCAAACCACTCACATTTACCACAGTTGCAACAGCAATCTTTAAGAACCCACTGACATCCACATAGATAGTTCCCGACTCAAGCCCTGTAGCGCTGGTAGGCACACTGGTAAGCACAATGGTTGTGTTGCGACCTTCGCCGGGGTTCTGCATCTGTTGCATATACTGCACGAAAACACGAGTAACTTCTGCCATATAGCGCCGGTCGTATTCTTTTGGGGGTACTGGAAACGGGATATTGGGGACGTTACGCGAAGCCATATCTACCTCTTTCCATCGGAGCGAACATCGAGGCGCGGGGCTCCAAGACGCCAAGTGACGCCTACACCATCGCTGTCAATACGGAACGTAAAGCTACGGCCCCGCAAGCGAGTAAAGACTTGGTTTGTGAACTGCTCGACGGGGTAGGTTCCTGTGCGGGTGACCGTGCTACCCGTGTACCCTGAAGGCGCAGCGTTGAAATCCGCGCCGGGGAAGTTAGACATTTTCACAGTCATAGTAGCTGACGGCGCAAGCGCGGTAGAGTTCCTAAAAGTAAGGTCGGGGATAACACGCCAGATAAACGCAAATGAGTCTCCATCTCCAAGGTCTTGCCCCGAAGATTCGATATACGCACTGATAGCGGAAGTAGGAGTTGTGCTACCATCGTCCATACCTGACTCATGCAGGTACATATAATTATCAGTTGACGCCGCGATAGGGAAGCTACCTAAATTTTTGTGTGTCCAAGCTGTGCGAGCCATGGAACCGTAGTACCAGATACGCTGTTGATAATTATAGACAACGTAAGAATCGTTCTCAGAGTTCGTTACGCCATCAGTGACCGTGTTTGATGGGTAGAACCACCATATTTCGCCGTAGTTAATGTTTACCCCAACTACTATTTTTGGTGTTTGATCAGAGTTAATACGCGAAAACACGTAGTCCTTTACATCGCATGGAACCTGCGAAACAACTCCGTTATAGACGTAGAAGTCACCCTCCCCCATCCAGTACACGGCATCGTCGACTGCAATAGCAGCGTTAGGACTCGTGATAGATATGTTATCAGATAGCATCGTAAGGCCAAAAATGAATGGAGCCCCAACGTACTGCAGCGCGTGCACAGAGGTATCTGTGATAACGAGTATCTGTTGTTTAGTTTCGATTGCGGTAACAATAAACGAACCAGACCCAATACGTAGGGAACCTGCGTCATTCGTAGGCAACGTCCGCCACTCAGTAATACTTTCCGTGGCGCTAAACCGGATAAGCAGCGGGTCTTGCGTACCAAGGCTAAACTCATCATCGCACCCGAAAGCGATGATATGGCGGTCGTTATCGCTTACTAGCACTTGCTTAGCGACAGTTGGGGCTGTACCTACCGCACCCGTAGGTGAGTAAGGTGCTATTAGGGTGGAGATATTAACAGCACGGGGGTATGGGGACGAAGTATCTTTTACCCAGTAATATATACCGCCATTACGCACATTTATCAGTAGGTTTTGACCAAAGTTATCATGCGTCCATAGCCGAAGCTGCGAATCTGCGGTAGTAGCCGTGTAGCCCTCGCCCCAACCTTGCCTACCCCATACCCCTACACCCCAACCCGTACCCGAGCTGGCTGTATTTAGGCCCGTGTTAATCTGATAAGCGCCGACTGTTAAAGCCCCACCTGTGCCCGTATCAGCGGTGGTGGGGAACGTGTACGTAGGGGATAACCCAGAAGATGTCGCTATGGAGCTTATAGAGGATACGGTACGGGTCTCAATGGTGTACGTCGACGAGGAAATAACTGAAGTAACTTGATATTCTTGGTTAAGGACCACGGCAGTAATTGCGCCTCCAAGAGACGCCGCGCCGCTAAACGTCACAAAGTCAGTTGCAGCCGCGCCGTGGGCGGTGTCTGTTACAGTAATGGTAGCGCAGAAAATACCTACACCGCTCAAGTGCGCAGCCGCCGTTGTGCCTTGCTGCCCGCGAAGGAGCCCTGTCAATGTGTTACCAGCTACGCCAGAGTACCGAATCTGCTCGGAATCAATCTGAACAATTCCTCCACTCGTGGGAAACCCTGTGGCAGATGCAATGGTTACAGTAGTATCTATAGCGGTTATGTTCGCGCTTAGTGTACTTTTTGAAGCAGCAAATGTCACCGCACCTGCGGCGGTGGTTTCCCTAATAGGTGTGATATCGTTGTATGTACCGTTACCAGAAACGTAGTATTTTTGAGAAGTACCGAGTCCTATGTATTCGTTGGTATCAAGCGCCACCCACGGATGGATAGCGCGACAGGTTCCTAGCAGAACTGCGGTAGCATTAAAGGGTTGCCAACCGCCAATCTTTTCGGGGTAGCCCATACGGAAACGGACTTTGTCAACGTCCCACCAGCCGCCCTCATTTGCATAGCCTGTGGTTTCGCGGTTTAGTCCCGGCTGGAACTGAAGCTTCATTAACGGCATAGCAGCCTCCTGTTGCCGGGATTATACCTTACGCCTTGCGCTTAGACCACACAGACCATGCAGCTACGACCATTGTAGAAACAGCCCCGCCGATTGTAGCGGCAGTTTCGTTGTCAATCACATTCTTTCCGGCCAAGTAAGCCACCAGAGCGGTCACCAGAGTGCGGACGATGCCGCCGATTTCACTTGAGTTCATTTTTCTTCCCCATATAAGCGTCGACATGACGCGGATGATTGCGGCGTTAAAGGGTACAGGCTTTTCATCTACAGGCACAGTTACGTGCATATCAGCAGTAGGTGGCGTCAGAAACAATGCTATCTCTGCTTCGCGGCGATTGATCAAACCCTTTTCAACTTTTCCGTTGTCTTTGTTCCACATCCTGAATGCAGCCGCCGCTTTATCTTTGTTACCTGCGTTCAGTTCGCGCAGCGCAGTAGATTTTGCAAAAGCGTCTGGGCCGATGTTGTACGTCAATGACACACAAGCACCGCGCTCGTTTTGATTAACCTTTGCCGTGATTAGCGCGTCAACCTTTGCCGCAAACTTATCGACGCCTTGACGCAGCAACTCTTCTGCCCGCTCTTGCGTAATGGTCATACCCTTAGCAGGATCAATACCAAGCCCCGCCGCCGCTGTAGTGCCATAGCCAATAGTCCACACACCGCCACCATCTTGATAGGCCGTTAGCTTGCAGCCTTCCCACTGTTTTATCAGGTCAAGCGTAGCTTTGTTCACGCTCATCGCGGTAGCGCCTTATGGATTTCGTCAAGCTTCGTCATTATTAATTTAAAGCTTTCTTTTGCTTCCTTGAACTCGCGGTCATGGTTCTCTTTGACCAGAGCGTGTTCAGCCTTTACCACAGCAAGTTCTTTCTCATGCCGCTGGGTCATCATATAGTGCGCCCACATAGCACCAGCCAAAGGCAATACAGCAAACTGCAAAAGGGCCTTAATCATGTCAAATATACTTGGATCAGGCTGCATTACGTCGACACCCCTTTGATGATAGCGAAGTTAACAATTGGGGTATCCGAAGCTGTACCAACCACCGATGCCATTGTGATTTGAAACGAGGTTGTCGCCGTAATGGCTGTAACAGAAGCAACATAAGTGTTGGTTGCGCCGCGAACAGACAGCACAACTGTATCGGTGACGGCAATGCCCGTGTTTGGCACGGTGAACGAAAAATAAGTTCCGACAACGGCTGTAGTAGTAAACAAAGTAATTGCGCCAGATTTCTTTGTGCTAGTGGTAGGCGTGGTTGTTGTGCGACTTGTTAACTGCGTTACGGCAGTGCCTGCGTTAGTGGCGTACCCAACACCCCCCGTGCCGGAAGACAGCAAACTAGTAGATGCTGTGGCGGTGGTAAACGCACCTGTGGAAGGAGTGGTCGCGCCAACCGTGCCATTATAAACGCCGGAAGTAATTGTCGGGCCAGTGCCCAAAACGGTAGCGCCTGAGCCAGTAGATGTGGTAGCGCCCGTACCCCCGGAAGCAACAGGAATAGCGGATGAAAGCCCAGTAATAGAACCCCCAGTAATAGTAACACTAGATAGTGCAAATGTTGATGTAAGATCAACGACCGCGGCTGTTGCCCCTGCGCCATCGCAGTACACAATTTTGGATGTGCCAGTAGTAAGCGTTACCGTGCCGCCTGTGCCTTGCGTAAGTATAATGCTGCGAGCCGTGTTATTTTTGACCAAGTACAAATGCTGCGCGGTATTTGGGGAAATTGTAACCGTGTTGGTGGCGCTAGGAGTACCACCTAGAACAAGGACTTTGTACTGCCCTTCGGATAAAGCCCCCGCAGAACTTGTCGTGAGCGTGTATGTTGTGCCCGTACCTACAGAAACCGCGCCTATCCCGTTCGTAAGGCGGTCAATAATCTGCAGGTTGGTGTTTGTTGTAGTACCCCAAGTTCCTGTTTGATCACCTGAACCGATGAGTTCCATACCACTGTTCGTTGCGTAAGTGCTCGCCATGTCAGTCCCTCATGCACAATTAAGCCACTATACGTAATACCGAGATTCTATGCAACACTTACCCATGGGTTTGATGCGCTCGGGACTATCGTACTATAGTTGGGGTTTTGAGTTGGTTGTATTGGACCCCAGACAAGAACATTGGAGACTAAACCAACCGCAGATACGCCCGTAGGTTCAACAGGCGCGGTTCCAGTTATAGATACAGAATCAACTTCACCCACCGCGGCCACACCTGTGACGCTAACATTTGTTGTCGGCATTACCGTTACGGAGTCAACTGCGCTGATTCCTGCGTTTCCAGTTACAGAAACTGTCACGCTAACTGTGTTTATGGCTACAGTTACAGTTCCAACAGAGCCAGTGGCGGAAACACCGTTGACGGGCACACTTTCATACTTTGCAACTATTGCTGTGCCGATTCCGCCTGTGGATTGTACGCCCGTAACAGTGGTAAATATGCTAAAAGCAACAGTTACAGCGCCAACCGCGCCAGTAGCCGCTACGCCAGTAACACTTGCTAACGCGGGTGGTGTATAACGGATAACAATTATGCCGCCAATACCAGCACCAGAGGTTACGTCAAAACTAGTACCAAGAAGAGCAGCCCCGCCGCCACCGCCGCCATAATTTCCCCCAGAGTAACCTACAGTAGTAACACCGCTAGCGCTAACTCCACCGCCGCCGCCGCCGCTTCCAGAGTTTGCTAAATCAGCCCCATTGTATCCATTTGCGTTGCTGCCACCAGCCCCACCAAAACCAGCTCCACCAGACCCTCCGTCAGAAGCACCATTTCCTATGGTGACACCACTATCCCCTGCGCCTCTCGGTCCACCAGCACCACCACCTCCAGTGGCAGAGCCTGCTGCCCCACCAGCACCACCACCCGCGCCGCCAACATACTTTATGCTACCAATAGCGCCTGTTAGAGACCCGCCAGCACCACCAGATGAACTTCCAGAAGTAGACGCAGCGCCACCAGAACCGCCATTTGCTGCGGCTAAAGATGACGCTTGTAAAGCATTCCCAAACCAAGTTGCCGTGCCAGCGTTTCCGCTTGTGCCTCCACCGCCTGCAGCAATTAGTCTAGTGACAGCAGCGCCACCTGTGCCTATTACGTAGGGCACTGACCCAGATAGAGTTTGGTTACTCGTCCTTGAATACCCACCGCCACCACCACCCGAAGCAGTCCTCTGACCTGAGACTGTCCGCGCAGCGCCGCCAGAACCCCCGCCACCAATAACTTCAATGGTGTTTAGGGTGTTGTTCCAGTCGCTGGGCACCGCCCACGATGTGCCAGAGGTCAGCACTATTGTAGTGACATCCGGATTTACCCCGACATCATCCGCGATGGGAGCAGACGCTAGTGGGGAAAAGCCAAGCATTTATATGTCACTCCACTGGAGGGGTGAACGTCTCGCCATCGTACAGCCAGCCAGAGCCAACCTCAGTCGGGGCTGTCAGCCAGTCAGCTAGGTTTGCGCGGTATGTGTCATTAGGAAATGGGATGTCGCTGAGCAAGAAAGCCTCGACCACAACCCCAGCTTCGACCCGTGCTTTGACTATTTGATCCATATTAAGTCCACGGTCCATAAGTGGTTGCAGTTGCGCTAGTGCTGATGCGGCGGCACATAAAATAACTATCTGTCTGCACAATAGCAGCAAGGGCGGTAGTTAACGTAAAAGATGGAATGATCGTGCCAGCAACAGAAATTCTAAACGTACCAGTAATTAGTACACCTAGAACCTGTGAGGTCGCCGCTGTAACAATAGCCGTGTTTGATGTAACGCCTGTCCAATAAGAACCACCGCTAGCTGCACCTGCACCGATAGCAGCATCAAAGCCGTTTGCCGTTGACAATGCCGAAGCAACTGTAGCAGTGCCCGCGCCCAAAATACCAAACGCCCCATTGCCTGACGTACTAGACATATTTGTCAGATACAGAAAGGCTTCGTAGCGGTACGTCCCAATAGGCAGTGTCAACGCACCATTGGTGCTGGCATTAAACAATTTTTGCGCAGCCGTGCTACTTGTCAGCGTATAAGTTGCATTTTGCTGTATCCAGAACTCTTCCTGAATATCTTCCGCCCCAACGGTGACATAGACCACAGCAGAGCCGCTTAATGAAAGTAAAGACCCAGTACTAGACGATGTGAGTGTGCGCGATAGGGTCGTACCAGATGTTGTATATACACCCGTACCAATTTCCCAGTCTATGCCATCTTCAATCGTGTAGCGCACAACGTCCGTGTTAAGTACACCTGCCGCACCAAAAGTCTGAAAATTGCTAGACGCCGAGCCAAGCGTAATTGTGCCTGTCCCCGTGGTCGCTGTTGTCATTTTTGCGCGGTTGACGGTTCTCATTATGCGATCCGAATGATGGCCGTTGAAGATGTGGCGGATGGGAACACAATGGTGAATGTACCAGAAGTAGAGGTCTTGTCAGAACCAAAGTCCAAGATAACCACTGTAGGGTTGGTCAAGCCAGCCGAAGATGTGGTGTTTGGCGTAGTATTGTAAATCATAGCACCGCGAGCGGTGATAGTTGCCGTGGTGAAGTCTAAGTCAGCAAAGTCAGTAAACCCTGTGGTTCCTGAGTTTGTAGCAGTAATGTTGGTCAACGTACCGCCACCAGCAACGTAAGAGCCAGACGCGCCGACCTCGTTAGTCGCCGTGTAAGCAGTGGTAGTAGCGTCAAAAGTTGCGCTGCTGGTGTACAACGCAAGCTTAAACACATCACCCGTGGTGAGAGTGAAGTCGTGACAACCTTTCAAGAGTTCTGTCTTGAAAGACGTAGCCATAAAGTTGCCCGTGAAAGCCATGTCAGATCCTCCTGATTAGTTCAGCAAGGTCGGGGTGACCCGCATCGTTAAGTGCATTATACACAGTAGTACGGTCGTTGGCGATAGCGGTGTGCATATAGAGGGCCACCACCTTTTCAATCTGCTGCCGGAACGCTCGTGCTTGTTCCTTAATGGCAGGGGGTGCAGAATCTGACACGTACATTAGCTTGTCTGCACAGCGCACTGCCAATTCTTCAGGTGTAAAGCCACGCCCGCTAGTCGTGTGAACTTGCACAATCGGGGTATCCCGCGGAAATTCCATAGCTCCAGAGTTCATTTGTTAATCCTTATTTGTCCATCGCGGTAGTCATCACGCTTGCCACGTACATCAATCATGCCAAGGTCCCTAAGCGCTGCCTGATACCGTTCTGCGTATTTAGCCGTCAAATCTGGATCACCCTTCATAAAGGTATAAGCCTCGATAAGGCTACCGTACAAGAGGGTAGCTTCGGCGTTGTCACCCAACCACGATGTATTTGTATCCACAATGGACGGCGGGTCGTAGAAGTAGTGAAGTTCAACTTGATACGAAGCGTCTGGGGTTGGGCCTACAATAAAATTACCAGAAGTTGTGGACACACTTTCCCCGTCAAACTGGGCGTAGTACTTTGGCACCCCAGAGGTAGACGGAGACGGATAGGCTTCCCGCATGAAATTCACATCTTTATCAAGCAGGTATTGGTAGCTACCGTCCCCGTCTATCACTGCGAGAGAGAACACAGTAAGAAAGTCAGTAGGACGAGCAAGGTATTTATCCCCGCTCGTCAAAGTACCCAGAACGTTTTTACGGAGTTCTGGAATCATCACTGCGCGGTATATACGTTCCTCAGTCTGGCGAACAAACGTAGGAATATTCGACACAAAGGTCGATTCCGTGTTTTCCGTGTAGTCCTGTATCGCCTGACTGAGTTCTGTGTAGTTCATGGCTTAGTATTCCTTCGCCCCAGTTTTACCGCGGGTAGCACAACCAGCGCCGCGGACCATACCACCCTTAGCTTTCTTCACAGCGCCGCCTTTTTTCATGGGTGGAGGAGCAACGACTGTAGGTGTGGAGGAGGTGGAGGGGGTGGAGGAAGCGCTAGCGACCATAGGAGGGCCCATAGGGCGACGAGGGGGCATGGGGCCCATATTTGGTTTTGGGGGGCGCATACCCGGCATACCGTCATTGGGGCCTTCAAAAGCAACGCGACGAGGGCCTCCGTAAGGAGTGCCCATACCTTCGGGAGGGCGAGTTTGATTCATGCGAGCAAGTACTGCTGGATCTGCAGTGCCACCCATAGCTTTTTTCACAACACCACCCTTAGCCATCTTATTGGGAGCATCGTGCTTCTTGTCGGCAGCAGATGCCTCGTGCTGCTTCATGGTCATGCCAGACTTCTTAGCCATGGCCTTGTCTTCGCGCATATCCTTAGCAGAGCCTTCTTTCATCTTAATAACGCCGCCCTCCTTGTATTGCGCCGCAGCGCCTTTACGACCCGTCATAAGCTCCTTCATGCCCTGATTGTACCTACTGGTATCAGTTTGAGTTGCGGCTTGATCCCGCAACGCATCTGTTTTGTAAGTGCCACCAAGACGGGTAATAGCTGTACGGGCGCTGCGAGCCTCTGAGTCAGTCAACTTGCCGGAGTTCAACTGATCTGTATAGTTCTTGATAGCCTTTTTTGTGCTATCCATTGGCGGACCTGCTGGCTTGCTTCCCGGAGGCGTATCGGGATCAAGCGATGTTACCGTAATGTTTGCAGGTTTACCTAAGCCCTGAAGCTTCTTCTTACCCGTCTCACCAGCAATGTTTGTAGAATAGGAATTACCCTTCCAAGTGAACTCACCGCCAGCCCCTTGGGCTTTCCGTGCAGCGGCAAAAGCTTCCTTAAAGCTAGCCTTGGGAGCCTCAACCGTTGGTTCGCTACGCGCCTTCTTCTCAGCCTTGGTGAAGAAGTGGCGAGTCTTGAACCCGGAGTTCTCGTCGTTGTTGCCTTGGACCCACTCAAAGTCCACGCCTTCCTTGTAGTTGTCGTCAGATTCGTTAGCCATGTCTTGACTCCTAAGTAGTGGTTACAGTTACAGTTCCAACAGATCCTTCAGCGTATTGTATAGGGTTCCATACAGGATTCCATCCCCAGATAGCGTTTGCTGCGGCCTCTGCAGTGTCAGGACGCGGGTCTTTCAGCGCCTGCGGGTCATTGATCTTGAGACGCCCGATATACAACTGCGGATGGTCAGGATCGACAACATCTTTACCGACACGAAAACCCGTGCGCCGTCCAAGCTTAATTTCCCAGACAAGTTCGCTCAGCGGGTAACGAAACCCAGTGAGGTCGCAGAATCCAAAAGCTTTACTGCCACGGGCGTATGCGGGCATCTTAGTTCCCCAACATCATGGAGTTGAACGGAGTAAACATAACCGAAGAGCGGTCACGATCTTCATCAGCAGCGAGCGCAAACTGCTCGTCGTATATAGCTTTAAGCTGCGGTACTAAGGGCATAGACTGGGGCTTTTTCATGGCGAGGTAATACGCAAGGCCCGCCACAAGGGCAGGCACAAAGCGTGGCGGAACCGTAGTTGTATTCCCACCGATACCCGAAGCTAGGCCATCAATCCCTTTGAGGCGGTAGTACGCAACTGTGTACGGCTGAGTATTGTCTGGTACGGGCCATAGGGTGAACGTGGTGCTTGTAGCAAGACGCTGCACAAAGATCTGTGTAGGACGGCCCGTGATCAGCTTGTTGGTCTGTTGCGAGTAGGTAGAGACGCTAATGCGCTCTAGGTAAGTATCTACCTGCGATGTACCTGTTCCTGTACGTAGCTGATGTTCAATCAGATCAATTGTGTCTACCGGGAGCGTGTAAGTGGCAGTTCCAGAAGTCAGAGCTTGCGTACCAGACTCGATAGTAAACAAGTTCAGGCCCCGGTTCTGCCACTCTAGGGTGAGCAAGTTAAGGCTGCGGCGGGCCGTCTTCAGGTCATAACCCGACTGCATTTCAAGGCCAGCGCGTTCGTAGGCTTCCTCAAACAGTTCTGGCAGATCAGGTACAACAACAGCCATGATTACTTCCTAAACTTTGCCGTCTTGGCGGCAATTTTCTTCGGTTGTGCAACGAACTGCTTACCCGCCGCAGTGCCAGCACGTTTTGCCTTTGTAGTCGCAGCATACTCTGAAGTTGTTAGAGATTCACGCGCTTTCTTTGGCAGGTAGCGTTCTCCGGTGGGTTTTGGCCCGACAGTAGAGTTTTTACCGCTTTTTGTGCCCCAATCCTCTTTACCCCACTTAGATAGGGACTTCTGCCCTGAAGTCTTCTCACCAGTGTACGCGCCGCCTTTGCCTTTGTAGATCTTTCCGGCAAGCTGCATGGCCCGAGCGGAATGCTTTCCGCCCATCTTAGCCTTAGCTTCATACTTGGACTTTTCCCACAAGGCTTCGTTTGTGCGTCCCATGCTACTTCATCTTCTTGAGGGTTACTGCAAGGCGAGCGCGTTGGCCCAACTTACCCGGTTTCTTAGCCGCAGCAGCAAGTTTCTTTGCTGGAATGGGTTCACCCGGCTTAGCCTTCAGCGCGGAGCGCAGGGCCCCGGGCTTCTTGATAGCGCCAGCAATCCAATTCTTTGCCATCAGTACACCTTTGCGCCAGATTTACCACGGGTAGCGCAGCCGCAACCGCGAACAGAACCGCCTTTTTTCATCGTCCGCACGGGGCCGTTCATGCTGGGCATAGGGGGCATACCCTGAGAGTATGTTGCGGGGTTAGTAGGCACGATGCGCGAGGGGGCATTTGTAGCCATTTTCATGCCACCCTGCTGCGCCATATCAGCAATGTCCCGACCACGCTGGTTTGTCATATCCGAAGGGGTGGGCATCCCACCCGTAGCCATCTTCTTAGCTTTCTGGCGGTTGCCAAAGAGCTCTTTTGTCATGCTGCCGCGACCGATTGCCATGTTATGCTCCTACACCTACGTCTACCAAATTCAGCATTTCCAAGCCCTCAATGATAAAGCCTTTCTAGTTGGCTTTCCTTTTTCATCTTTCATAGGCCCGGGCATTCCTGACATTCGGGCACAAAAAGACTTGCGCCGTGCGGCGTCTTTAGGAGTTTTCGGGTTTGGGGCGGGCGGCTTCAACCCCGGCTTACCGGGATTGGCCTTGTTGTATGAGGCACGGCCCTTGGCGTTGAGACCGCCAGAGGCACTCTTACCTTCTTTGCGGGTCCAAGCAGGGGTCTTAGCCATAATACACAGTGACACTGGTGACGTTGGTCAGGACTGCGTAAATATTTGAGCCGCAGAGAACGCCCTCGCCCGGAATCAAGTTATAGAATGGTGCTGGGGTTGTGGTGCTTGGGATGTCTAACTCAACCAATGTTGTGCCCCCAGAGCCTCCATCCTTCAGAACCAGTTTTCCAGCAAGGGCTGAGGTAGGGCAGATCGAAAAAGCCTTAATGCGGGAACGGTTACCAAAAACAGAACCAGAGGCAGTAAGGTATGTAGATTTTACGTCAGTTTGCATCGACATCGAAGTCTCCTAAGCATTGGGGATACGGCCCCACTAGGGGGCCGTTCTATGTCAATTATGCCAAGTCTTGTGCTTGGATGTAGCGAACCGTGATCGTACCAACACCGATACCTGTGTTTGCTGACTTTAGCCAAATGCGAACATCTGTAGTGCCAACGTCATCCCAAGCCGCAGCCAAAGAGCCGGGGGTAAGCGAGACAAGGCCCACAGTCATAGCGGTAAGCGGAGCAAGTTCGGTTGCTGTTGCCGAGGTTCCAACGCTCATGGTGTTGGTGGTGTCCCAAGCAACTGTATTTAGCATTTGGATATTTAGGATGTGGCTATTTGCAGGAAGGACAATTACGGTCCCAAGTGCAGTTGCTGTGCTTGCCTGAGTCACCGCGACAGTCTGAGCCATCACTACGTTGCCAACGTTTCGCACGTTAGACCCAAGCGTAGTACCAGTAGTATCAAAGATGTTGCCAGCGCGGATCGGGCCAGAGAATGTAGACTTACCCATTTTGGGTTCCTTTGCACAATGAGCCACTCTGTCTGTGCAGGGTCCGCTGGGTGCGGTCAGGGTGGCAATTAACCCAGTAACCAGTGCAGTGTACATGGTAATAAAACAAAAAGAAAGGGCCGCATAAAGCGGCCCCCTCAAGCAGTTTATTAGAAAACGTAACTCATGCCCCAGGGCAACCGTAAATTCCCAACGGATCTGACACCCCGAAACTGTAACGCTCACGAGCCTTATAGCGAACGTTGCCAGTATCAAAGTCCCCGTCCATTGCAGTCGTCATAGCGGTACGCACAAAGTGCTTCATGCCATTCGGAACGTCAGTGGTCAGGAACCAAGCGTCATTGTCGGTGAAGTAGTGGTTGATAGCATAACCACCGGGGATTGCACCGTTGTTCCGCAATGCGTTGATGTCATTGTCGGCGGTCCCCACACGCTGTTCCGTCTCAAGCAGACGGGTAGCGATGAACTGCGAGGACGACGGAATGATCAGCTTGCGCGGGCGAGCAGCAATCAGCAGACCACGTTCGTCTTTGAACGCAGCGATGTCGATTACGGCCTGCTCGAGAGCAGTCTCATTCAGGTCAACGTCAGTGGTGGGGCGGTTGGAGTTAGTGATACCCGACACTGTGGGGTGCGCAGTGCTGAACAGAGTAACACCGTCACCAGAAGTGAAGGTGGTAAAGCCCGTGTTCAACAACGATGCCGCCTTGACTTGCTTCGTGTAGGCCATGGCGCGAGCCAAAGCTTTCGTGTAGCGAGCCGACAGCGAATCGTACAGGTTGTCTTCCATCGCTTCTTCAGTGATGGCGAAACCCATAGCCACGGTCTCGTGCGTATAACGAGCCGTGAACGCTTCCTGTGCGTTGTCGTAAGTGATTGCAGAACCTTCGTTTTTAACAGGAGCTGCTCCAAAACCGGATAATTTTTGCTCCTCCTCGAATGAACGTTCTGAGTTCTCGGTATCATAGATTTCCGTGTGCTCGTTTTCGTACTTCTTGTATTCCAAACCGAACAGAGCGTTCAAACCGGGAAGAAGTTCTTTGAGAGCCTGTGCGCGTGAAATTGCCATTGATCAGCCCTCCTATCAAACGCCGAGCGAGTTGTAATAAGAATGAACACCTACGTTCATCTTTACGACGAACTCAGGATAATCATCCGACTCAGTACCGCGAACAACGTCAACAATACGCAGAGCGAGAGTCGAAGTTGCAGCGAGCGAAGCACCGTTAGTTCCAACAATCATAACAACGCTGGAAGCGCCCGTCGTGGTGTTGCCACCCGAACCAAACGAAATCGCGGCGTTCTTGCCAACAGCGCCCGGCCAACCAGAGCCAGCAGTGCCAGAGTTGAAGGTACCCAACGCGGCGGACCCTTTGATCTGGAACAACGCGTCCGGATCATCCATAACTTGGATGAATACCTCCGTACCAGAAACAGAGTTGGTAACTGCGTTAGCTGGCAGATATTGGTTCCAAACGGGTTGTTTGGTGCCAGCGTTTACATAACGAGCGCCGACCAAAACACCGATGATACCCGCAGTAGCGTCTGCAGAGGTAGCCGGAATCTTGGTAGAAACTGGAGTTACGGTAACAGCCGAAGGCTGACCAGCCGACGACAGGACGACGAGGTCGCCATTGAAGATAGCTGCGGAGTTGTTTGCAGCAACTTTGTATTCGCGGATTACACCGCCATTGTAGGACTGACCGCCGATAAGATTCAGTGGTTTAAATCCGTAACCAGTAGCAACAGTAGACATATGTCTGCTCCATGCTTAGTGCGGAACTAGATAAGGTTAACCCTTACCAAACGTAGTGCGGGACGAACGCTCTGGCGCGAGGACAGGCATTCGTGGGTCAGATTCGCGGAGGTAGTTACGATCCACGGCTTCCATCTGAGCTTGAGCTTCAGCGGCTTGGCCATAGGTACGGTCCTCTGCAAGGTCGGCAGAAATTGCACAGAGCAAGAGACCACCGACTTCAATGTTCTCAGGAAAGCGCGAGTCGATATCAGTCATAATATGCAACTCGGGAAACTCAATCGCCTTTACAGGCACATAGCCCTCACGGAAACGTTTGGACACATTCGTCATATCACCCTGACCCAAGGCGGCTGTGCGAACCCAACGGAATTTCATTCCGGGACGGGGCTCGGGGGTCGGCAACATAGACTGCCGCTTCCAAGAACTTTTACGCTCTGTGGCTTCGCGGGACTGTGCGACACGTGGTGTACGTTCAACCATTATACGATTCCTTAAGGAGTTGCGCCGCATAAACTTCAGGTTTTAGACCCAGACGCTTGGCGAGTGCGACCTGAGTAGAGGTCAAGACAACTTTGCGGGGTGTAGAGTTGGTCTGACGACCAGCAGGAGCCACCACGGAACTCATCTGACGACGAGGAGTCCTATCCTCAGTTTTCCCATCGTCAAACTTATCTGCAAACACGCGGCGAACCGATGTGTTTATTTGATTATAGTATTCTTCGCTATCTGGCGCAACACCTTGCTTGACAAGACGTTCATGCACGCCATAAGCAAAGCCCGTCATCTCCTCGTCGTCACCAAACCACGGGTTTTCTTGAGCCCAACCCTCTGCACGAGACGAGGGGCGTGGAACTGAGGGACGTCGCGCGGGGGCTTGCGTCTGTTGTTCTTGTGTCGGACGCTGCGGGCGGAATGAGTAAACACGAGATTCCTCGGTCTTCAAATCCATCATGCGAGCTTGCGCTTCAGTCAGTGCATCCCCATCACCAGACTCGTAAGCCGCTTTGAACTGCGCCTTAGCCTGTTCAAGCGCTGTACCAATGCGCTGCTTAGCCTGATCAAGCGACACATCTTCTGTTGCTTCCAGACGGCGGGCCATATGGTCCCGTTCTGCTTTTAGCTTTAGCGCGACATTGATAGCTTCTTCGCGTAGCCGCCCATCTTCTTCCCGAGCACGGCGCTCGGCATGGTAGTCATACTTTAGTTTGTTGATGCGTTTCTTAACCTTGTCGGAATACCCTTCAAGATCTTCGTCATCGTCAGACGCCCCCTGCGTACCCGTAGCTTTCGGCTTACCGCGGTCAGGTTCTGGCGTATCGTCGATGATTTCCAGCTCGATATCGTCGCCTTCGTCATCCATTTGATTATCGGTATTCATGCGCGGCTATACCCCCTTGGGTCTTCGACAACTGCTTCCACAGTGTCATCATTGATAAGACGGAACTCTTTACCCGACACTTTAAAACGCGTGCCTGAGTAAGAACGGAAGATGATAAAGTCGCCTTCAGCGCAGTAAGGGCCATTTGGGAACTTAGCTTTGTCCACGTAGCACTCTGAACCGAGCTTGATCACGTACCCCACAACGGAGGCCGTTTCTTCTTCACGTTTAAGTTTATCGGGGATAAATACGCCGCCCTTGGTGGTGTCACTTAGCTCGGGCACTGCGATTAGGATGTGGTAACCCACTGGGTTAGGTAGCTTCGCAAGGACTTCTGCGTCATCGACTTTGTCAGCCGTATACATTTTAATCTCCGCAACAGTTTTAGGTACTGTAGTTACCTTGCGTGGAACTACTCCACGATGCAGTTAAGTAGTAAGCTAAGTTATCTTACAGTTCAACATACCTTTTCTCTACGTCTTTGATATCTGCTTCAGTGTCGTTCAGTGCGGCATACTCGCCTACCAAACGGCAGTAATCCTCAAAGTTCTTAGCCCCGCCAATGGCGAGGCCCTCCTCGATATGCTTCTTACGTTCGCTAATGCGCCGCAGTAGGGCCAGAAAGATATCACTTTCCATTTGAGGTATTCCGTAGCGTATCCATAGCTAGCTTAGCTCCTTCAAGGGCGTGCTTATGGTGGTTATTCTCCCGCTGCACGCCAACCTGAGCGCCAGCACGTTTGTTTTCAGCCGCCAAACGTTCCCGCTGCAACTCGATGTTTGCTTGATTATTTTCGGCTGCGAGCTCGTTTTTGTACTGGTTATTCTCCCGTTGTATACCAACCTGAGCACCAGCGCGTTTGTTTTCAGACAGTATCCGTTCCCGCTGCAGGTCGATGTTTGCCTGATTGTTCTGCGCCATGACCTGAAGCTTCTTCTCTTCAAGCTGCAACTTACCTTGAACTTGCATCTCTTTGATCTGCAGTTCTTTCTGTTGAATCTGAGTTAGCGGGTCTTGCGCGTCTTGCTGTGCCTGCTGCTGGGCCACTTCAAATTTGCTCTTCTCCAGCAGTTTCTGAGCGGCTTGTGCTACAACTTGCGACAGTTGCACTTCGACATCCTCGGGGAGCTGTTCTTCCTCTGCAGGCAGCGGCACGCCGAGTTGTTTCTCGATACCTTTGCGGTACGCCATAGCCAGATGCTCGTTGATGTGGGCGAGCGTGGCTGACTGGATAGCCTGTGCAAACGGAGACTGCCCAATCATCTGCTGTAGTTTGGGGTCTTGCATCGCAGCCATGTGCACGGAGATGTGCGCGTCATGGTCTTGGTACAGGAACGCTTTGATCGGCTCTTGCTTCAGTATTGCCATGTTCTCCGTAACTGGGTCTTTCGGCTTCATATCTGAAGGCAGCTTGATGAGGCTATCTGCGTCCTTGATACCAAGAACTGTCAACATCTGCTGGTGGAGTTTTCCAAGGTCGTAGAGCTGCGGAGCTTGTTGTGCTAGCTGCAGTGCCGCTTGGTACTGCATAACCCGCTGAGCCATAGTAGCAGCGTTAGGGTCCGACACTGGAATAATGTCAACGGGCCCACCAAAGTCCTCTTGGCGGTTGAAGTCGCCCTCAACCTCGTAGTCATACTCAGGAGGCATATACTCTTTGATGATACCCGCTAGCAGACGAAGTTCGTCTTTCATTGCAGCGTGCAAGCGTGCCTGTACCCCTGACATAACCTTTAGGCTACGTTCGAGGATGGCAAGTGTCGTACCTACAGGGGCTTGGCCTCCCATATCACTAATTTTAATGTCGGCTACGGAACCGATACGCCGACCTTCATCGACCACATTTCCAAGCAACGTATAGAGGACAGAAGAGGGTTCCTTATACGGCATAGGAAATAGAGAGTCGCGGAGCGTACCGCCTGCAACGTCTGCATCGCGCCACTCACCGGGCATCAGCGGAGTGTTATCCCCTTTGATACGTAAAGAGCGCGACTTTAGCCCTGCTGGGAGATTTGACAGGGTGCCAGCGTCGATGAGCTGCCGCAGGATCGACGTAGCCGACTTCGCTAAACCACCAATAAGGTGGATCAAACCCGTGCCGTAGAACCCCATACCCGGCAGATACGGGTAGTGCACTACGTGCATACGCTTCTTCTTCGCCTCGTCATCGGCGTACCAATTCCGGCGAATAGACAGAATCGTCTTAGAACTCTTGTCGATAGTTACGACATAAGGCAGGGCAATGCCATCTTCAGAGGCAAAATCACCCGGTAAATCAATGTCCACGTGCATTTCTAGGATAAGATAGCGGTCATCGTCGGTCAAATATGTGGGATCTTGGCCGTCAATTTCGTCGTATTTCTCGTGAATATCGTCACGATCTGGCTCAGGATCAGGCAAATCTACGTCCCGATAGAAGCCCACAGCCTGTAATTTTGCAATTTCATTGGCCGTTTTACGCATCACGTGGGTGAATCGCGGGCAAGTACGTAGGTTAGAGGCCCCATAAGACGCTACCAAATCCTCCGCAGGGACAAAAATAGACACCGGACGCTTCTCTACAGGATCAAAATACAGCTTTTTGAAGGCAGAACCTGCCAAAGGCAGGCGAAACAGCATCTGTTCCATCTCGTTACGGTAGTCAGGCATTATTTCCGTGATCTGGTAGTTCATCTCCTGCTCAACCCGGTACGCTTGGCGCGTTTTCTCTGGGGTAATCTTGCCTACAATCTTACTACGTGCAGGGCCACTGGCAGGCATCAACTCGCCCATAGCCTGCGCTTGAAAACGTACTACCGCTTCGGATAGCATCGGGTGATACACTCCAGATGCCCCAGACCACGGCTGCGTGCGGTCTTCAATCTTCATGCCCAGCAGGTCTAGACCCTTTACATAGGCCATGGACCACTCTTTGCGGCTGTTCTGGTCGGCAAGGAACCCATCAACAAGGTCACTTGAGACGCTACCAAGGTCAGAGTCGTCCATAAACTCCGCTAAGTTTGCATCATGGTCTGCAGCGTCTTCAGAATCAGTACCACCGCCAAAGTCAACGACAATACTGCCGTCTTCTTGCTCGGTTGTAGTTGCTTCGGTGAAGTCAGCGATTGCCACCTCAATATCGTCCGTTCCTGACGAAGCCATCAAGATATCTGACGGTGTCATAGGCTTAGAAATAGCCATGTAAGCAGCTCCCTACAAGTTTAAAGACACTATAGCAGCATTGTATGTGTTTTAGGAAGGGGGATGATGATTGGTTGCGGGAGAAGGACTTGAACCTTCGGCCTTTCGGGTATGAACCGAACGCGCTGCCACTGCGCCACCCCGCTACTAAGGTTTACCGCCCCAAAATCACTCCGTAAAGCCCCAAAGCAGGGCATAGTGTGCTATATTCGCACGTAGAATCTCTTCTTCGACCCGCAAATCGTAAGGAATCTTAGTGCCGCGCAGCATTATACCCTCTTTTACCACGGCTAAGCGCTTTTTCATGCGTACATACTCTTCCCGCACCTCTGTCGGCGGGGGCGGGACTAGCTCTTCAAACATTTGGGCGAGTTTTCCGCATATTTGTACCTGCCGTCGTAAACGTAGGCTTTGTGGTGTTCAACTTGGGCTTACGCGGCACTTTTGTGGGCTTTGTGACCCGGGTCCCCCGGGTTGGTTTCATCAGTCCTGCCATTTTACACCTCAATAATACTCTACCCGGCGCTGATACGGCAGCTCTTCGTCACGCTCGTCGGTCGGAAGCCGGATGAAACCGCCTTGGCGGAATCTTAACAGAGCCATCACTGTCGAGTCTACTAAGTCGTCATGGCTAGCAAACGGAAATCCTGCCAGCTCCTCGACAACTTCCTCTGCCCAGCGGGTCTGCGGCACCCACACAAGCCCTGACGAAATAATATCCGCAACAGAGTTCAAGCGGGCCATCTTGTCGCCTGTGCCACGGTGCGGCGTAAACTCTTGCACGAGGATGCCCATGCGGCGAAGCTCCTGATATATAGCCGTCCCCGCAGACTTTTTCTCGACGATGAAGGCATCGGGCTCCCACTCTTCATTCTCCTCAAGGCACAGAGCTTTGAGCTCAGGAAACTCCATACGCCGCTTGATAGAGTTCAGCAGGATTATGTGCTTCTCGTCCCGTGCGTGCTCATTAGCAAATATGCCCCATGTTGTAAGGGCCGTGTAGTCGGCACGATTGTTAGTCTCGGCAGCGGCGTCCAAGGACATAATGATGTACTCGCATTTTGGCGGGTCTTCGTCTTCCCACCACTGCCACCAATCTCGTTTGACGATTGCGGCCTCTTCAGCCGTGGGCTGCTGCTGGTACTGAGAGTTCCACTGAAACACAGGCATAGACGCCTTAGTCCGTAGCAACGCAGGTATGTCAAAGAACTCTGGCCAGAGCGCCTTCTGGACGATGTCCATGTCGCCCGTGTTTTCGTTAAACACTTCCTTCTCGAAGATAGCAGGAAACTCAATCACCTCGTACTGATCTGAGCCCTCGTTCTGGGTCATGTCGCGGATCACGCGCCCAGTCAGGTCATCCATGTGCCAACGAGTTTGCACGATAGCCACACGCCCACCGGGCATCAGACGAGTACGGGCACCGTATGTGAACCACTCATATGCCTTCTCGAAGGCTTCAAACCCCCCGTTCAAAATCGCTTGTTCCGAGTGTGGGTCATCAATCAACAAGAGGTCAGCACCGCGGCCAGCAATAGAACTGCCGATACCACAGGCAAAGTACTCGCCCCCAAAGTTTGTGTTCCACCGCCCCGCAGACTTACTGTCCGTGGCAAGCCCCACGGCTGGAAAGATGTTTTTAAACTGTGTGGTGGCTATGAGGTTTCGGACCTTTCGGCCAAAGTCCACGGCTAGGTCCGTGGTGTGGGACACCATCATCACCTTCTTACCCGGATTCCGCCCAAGAAACCACGCA
>Ga0209086_10001170_pt1 | contig 21492 bp, 15 predicted proteins | sample M_130207_XF_Meta_FD_187312 | JGI IMG/M metagenome (GOLD analysis project Ga0209086, IMG submission 187312) | Freshwater microbial communities from Lake Montjoie, Canada to study carbon cycling - M_130207_XF_MetaG (SPAdes) (version 2) | ecosystem: Environmental > Aquatic > Freshwater > Lake... | reverse complement strand
TCGCCCCACCTCCCCCTTTTTTGTCTGCGCTTCCCTCCATCTTCCGCACGGTCCGTATGCGCACTCTCCGACACCCCGGGGCACGTGGGCTACCATCTCGGCATTGCCATGGACAAGGGTCCGAGGAGGGCGCAACGATCATGACCACCGACAACGGCACGGCCGATCACGGCACCACACATCGCCAGATTGACGCCGGGATCATGGATCCGTCGACTGATGGCGACCTGTTGCGTCACCACATCCTCGACTTCCGGCAGATGACGCAGTTTGCCGAGGCACCGTGGATCTTTGACCAGGCCGATGGCGTGCGACTGCGCGATACCGATGGGCACTGGTACATCGACGGACTCTCGGGGGTCTTCGTGGCCAGTCTCGGGTACGGCAACACCAAGGTCATCGAGGCAATCGAACGGCAGTTGCGCACCCTGCATTTCGCGCCACCGTTGCACGGGACCTCCATCCCCGCCCTCGACCTCGCCTCGCGCCTGCGACGCCTCGCGCCGGAAGCGATGCAGGGCCGGCATGGCCCGGGAATCAAGATCCTTTCCGGCGGGTCCGAAGCGACCGAGGCCGCCCTGAAGCTCGCCCGACAGTACTGGAAGCAGGCCGGGCACCCGCGCAAGTACAAGGTGATTGCCCGCTACGGTGGGTACCACGGCGCCACCATGGGATCCCTCTCGGCCACTGGCGGTTGGGAACGCAAGAGTGTTTTCGAACCCCTCGTGCCCGGGTTCCTGCACCACCATCAACCCCACACCTATATGGAAGCGTTCGCGCACCTTCCGGCAGACGAAGCCGCCGAGGCCGCCGGATTGATGGCCGCCAACATGGTCGGCCGGATGATCGAGAACGAGGATCCCGAGACCGTCGCGGCGATCATCGTCGAACCGATGTCGATCAGTGCCGCCGGGTTTGTCGTGCCAATGGCGAGTTACTACCGTCGCCTGCGCGAACTCTGTGACAAGCACCACGTGCTGCTGATCTACGATGAAATCATCACCGGGTTCGGGCGCCTGGGCGAGTGGTTCGGAGCAAACTTCTACGGCGTGGCGCCAGACCTCCTCTGCTGTGGCAAGGGAATGGGCGGAGGCTACGTGCCGGTCAGCGCGGTGATCATCGCCGGGCACGTGTGGGAAGCCTTCCTTGGCGATCCCGCCGACCGGCGCGAGTTCCACCATGGCCACACCTTCGCGGGGAACCCGGTTGCCTCAGCCGCCGGGTGCGCCGCCATCGACGAGATGGAGGAGCGCGACCTGCCCGGCAACGCCAAGGCGCAGGGGGCGTACGTGCGCGGCCGGTTGCAAGCCCTGCAACGCGAGTTCCCGGATGTCATTTGCGATGTCCGTGGCGGTGGCCTCTTGCAAGGATTTGAGTTCGATCGGGTGCGCTACCCGAAGTCGACAAAGCCGGCCAAGAAGTTCGAGGCAATTGCGCGCAAGCACGGCTTCATTGCGCGGTGCGGGGACGAGTACGTGGCCTTTGCACCACCCTTGGTGATCGAACGCGCCGACCTCGACGAACTCCTGAACCGCGCAACCGACGTGTTGCACGAGATGGTGGGATAGGGAAACAGGCGCACCACTGCCCTCTCCCATCGCCACGGGGGAGGGCCACGCGAAGCGTATTTTCATGCTGAGTAGGGTTGACCCTGGTCCGCGGGCATCCCTGCCCGCATTGACATAGGTGCGGTGTTCACGCACCACGCCCTTGAAGCCCTCTCCACGCATGGCTTCCCTGGGGTGTGCGACCGATTCCGCATCCACGGCAACAGGGTGGCGGTGTCACGCCTCGTAGGGAATCCCGAGGGCGTTGCACAAGGCGCGCATCACGAGGTCCCACGTGTGGCACTCGAGTCGACCGGGCATCAAGGCATTCTTCGTGAGCGCCACGGCCAGGTCTCGCGACGGGCTATACATGGAGAGTGATCCCCCCAGACCGGTGTGTCCGAACGAATCGGGCCACGGCGACGGGATCACCACACCGCACTGCAGATGGGGTGACCCGCCGATGATGTACCCGAGACCCATGCGGCCAATCCATTCGACGGTCGCACCATCCGCGCCGAAGTAGGGCACCGTTGCACCGGCAATGGTTTCCGGCGTCAGGAGGCGCACTCCAGCCAGTCCCGCCTCACGCATTGCCCCGTAGTGGCGCACGAAGTCCCGCGCATTGGCGATCATGCCCGCCGCCGGAATGCACCCGGCACGCATCGCCGGATGGTTGAACCCCGTCGCGGCACCTTGCAGGGAAACTCGTTCCTCAGCGGTGATCCCCGCGTGGCCCAGCGATGGCGATGGGTCACCGGCGACGTGCAGTGTGGCAATCCGGTCGGTCACCGACGGGTCATTGGGCACCCCGCAATGGAGGTCGTGAAGCCCGAGTGGACCGGTCACTTCGGCTCGCACGACATCGGCGAAGGCGTGGCCGGTTGCCTCCTCCACGACGCGACCGAGAAGCGTCCCGAAGGTCAGGCCGTGATAGCCCATTGATGCGCCCGGCGCCCAGTCGGGTACCGATTCCTCCAGGTTGCGCCCCGTGGCTTGCAGGCTTGGCATCGCTTCCGACGGCAGGGCCTTGAAGTCCTTCAGGCCAGCCCGGTGCGAGAGCGCATGGCGCACCGTGATGTTCCCCTTGCCGTGCGCCCCGAATGCCGGCCACCACCGGGCCAAGGGTTCATCGTAGGCCAGGACGCCCCGTTCCACCAACCGGTGCACGACCGTGGCGGTGACCCCTTTTGACATCGACCACACCGTGAAGAGGGTGTTGGCATCGACGGGACGGCCCGTCGCCGGATCGGCAATACCCGCGAACGTGTCAACGACGACCTCGCCCTGGTGGATGGCCGCAACTTGCAGCCCGGTCTCGCCCAAGGTGGCGATTGCTTGGTGGAGGGCTTCGGTGACCGCGGACTGTGCGTGCGGGTTCATTTGATGTACCTCTCGGGGTAGTGCCGCGGTGACATCCACCGGGACAACTCCGCCGAAGCGTACAAGAATCGCACGACGAGTCCCGCACATCCCCACCACCACCCCGCCTGACTTGTATGCGCCTCGCCAGGCAACGTGTGATCGGCGGCCGCCTAACCCTCAGGCCAGTGGTCGGTGCACGGGAACAGGTCTGCCTCAGTACACGCTAGGGATGCGCGGAGCGACCTCCTCGGCGAGAAGGCGCATCGACTGTCCCCAGTCGTCATGCGGACTGCCTTCGTGGCCGATGACCAACAGCGTGCCGAACCCACCGACGTCGTCGTAGAGGGCACACAACTTTCTGGTGACTTCGTCGACATCGCCGACAATCCAGAGGTTGTCGCAGAGGTACTCGATGGTCACCGCTTCATCGGGCATCGCCGGGTCAATTTTCGGGGCAATCATGTTGCGCCCCTTGCGCAGCAAGGGCAGGAAGTAGTCGCGCCAATCGCGCCCGATGATGCCGTCAATGACCGCCTCGCGCGCCTGCGCCGTGGTCTTGCCCACGAAGACATCACGGCAAATGCGCCAGTTCGCGCGGTCGGCAGGGCGCCCCACGCGCGCACCGGCTCCCGAGTACGTGTCCCACTGGGCGATGAGGGTCTTGGCCGGCACGATGTTGATGCTCATCGGGATCCAACCGCGTTCGCCGGCAAGTGTCAGCATGTCCGACTTTGGCCCAACTCCGGCTACCGCGATTGGCGGGTGCGGACGCGTATATGGTCGGAGGTGCAGGCTCAACCCGATGTCGACCTGCGGTTCCGGCACGCGGAAGTGCCACCGGTCGTGGATGTGTTCGGCAGGCTTGGGATCATCCCAGAGGGCGAGGACGGTATCCAGGATTTCGCGCGTCAGCGCCCTTTGCTCAAGGCGTTCGGTATCGATGCCGAAAAGCTCGAAGTCGCCCGGAAACCCACCCGACCCGACCCCCCACGCAAAGCGTCCGCGTGCCATCTGGTCGAGCTGCCCGATCCGTTGCGCAAGCATCAGCGGATTATGGTTCGGCAGGCATGAGACACCTGTGCCGAGATTGATCTGCGTCGTCCGGCCGAGCGCCTGGGCAATGAACAGGTCGGGGCAGGGAATGTTTTCCCATTCCGACGTGAAATGTTCACCAATCCATGCCTCCGAAAATCCGAGGGCATCGAGAGTCTCGATCTGTTCGAGGTCGCCGGCCAGGGAGACCGCCAGGTCGGTACCGGGCGGGTGAAGCGGCATGTTGAAGTACCCCAGGCGCATCGCCAGATCTCCTTCGGGTTTGCGACCGGCCGTCCTGCCACCCATCGGCACCCCCGCGCACAGGCTACTTCACAATCACTTGTTGTGCGGGATTCCGGTCCCCTGTCACCTGCACCGGAAATTGACCACCCTACTCCCAGTGGCTTCCATTCCCTGCCCATCCCCCAAGAGGGCGTTTTGGCGATGACCAAAAACTGTCCGGATCAGGCAGGTCTCTCCAGCGCCCCAAGACCGTCGGCGGGGGGGTCGACGAACCTCACCCTGGAAGCGTCGTCGCCCTCACCGGCCCATCTCTCCATACCCGCCATCTTCACCGTTCACCCAGCGGGAGAGGGGAGAAAGCCATCCCCCGGCACTGATTGACGTACGCTTCGACCAGTCAGGATCATGCGCCTTCCAGTCATGACCAACCAAACGTGGCGCTTGGCACTGGCTGCCAGTGCGTTCCTGTCCGTCGCCGTACCGGTGGCGTGGGATGCATCCGGGCGTATCGAGGCACTCTGGCCGGTTCGCAATGTCATCGCGCATGACGTCGCGGGCATCCTCACGGCTGTCGTACCGATGGACATTCAGTCGGCAGACACCGGGTCCCTGCGCGGCACCGTCCACGACGATGGTGGACGTCCAGTCCCCCGTGCAACCGTCCTCGTAGCCATGCCGGACGGATCGGTCACCGAGGCCCGGACCCTTGCCGACGGCACCTGGACCCTGACTGGCATTCCCGTTGGCAGGCATCCGGTCTGGATCGGTGCCCCCGGGTTCGCACCGGTCACCATGATCCATCGTGCGGATGCGGGACTCACCGGACGTCTGCGCGCATGGTTCGAACCCGGTATCGACGTCGCAAGCGGGATGGCTGCTGCCGGGACACGCGTCGACGTGGTTCTCGCCCCGGAAACCCCGCCGATACCCGTCCCGGACACACCCGAAACCGTCATGGATGCCACCGAGGCCACGCTTTCGTGCGAACGGCCCGTCGCATCCACCGCCCGTCGGTCCGACGTCACGATCCCCCAAATGGGTGTGCCATCCGGGGAGATCTTCCGGTACCGCACCGACGCCGCCACCGACGCATCGCAACCCGTCGTGCGACGCCCCCTCCTGGTGGTCTACCCCGGTCCAGCATCGCAGTGGGAGTGTGCGTCGATACCTCTGGCGTCGGCCGGATTCGAGGTGATTGCCTACGGTCCGCCGTACACGTTCGCCATCGAACGCGAGATCCGGATCCTGCGCCTCCTGCTTGCCTCGTTCGGCACGGCCGATCCGGCCGACCGCCATGCGGAAACACGACCGATGCAAACGCGCCCGGCAATCCTGGCCGGCAGTTACAGCGCCATCCATGCCCTGCGGGTGGTGCAGGACACCGGCCCGGGCACCATCGGCGCAGTTGTCCTGATGGGACCTCCCGTCGACCTCCTGGACCTGCGCCACCGGTTGGAGACTGGCGACTACCGGCCACCATTCGGTCTCGACCGCGCCCTGATCGCCCTTGGCATGCCTGACCGCGAGGTGGCGAGACACGCCCGCTATTCGGCGCGGTTCCACGTCACGGCGGCGCATCCGCCCACTTTGGTGATCCATAGCCGGTCCGATGATGTGGTGCCGGTGGCGCAGGGGGAGGCCTACCTGTCCGCCCTGCGCGATGCCGGGGTGGCTGCCGAGGGCATGATCCTGGACGGTGGGGGCCACTATCTCCTTTCGACTGGCGGTGGCGAGGCCGATGCCATCCTCTCGCGCACCGTCTCATTCCTGATGACGCATCCCTGACAGGTGTGGGGTGGCACGTTCCCGCCTGGTTCGCGGGCATGGCTGCCGGGATCTGCCCGGGACGTGCCTGCTCACGATTTGCCTGCGGGTGGCGTATCCCTAGTAGACCGGGAGATGAAGCCCACACACGTCACTGTTGGCACGTGTCACAAGTGCCGAGTTCGCCGACCTTTGTGAATGGGTGGCAGACACGTGCACGACGGGAGGGAGCGATGATCGAACGCGACGCGCGAGGCCGGCCGGTTGGCCCTCCCCCCGAGTGGTGGCGGGCGTCACTGGCATGGCGCGAGGAGATGGCGCAACGCGAGTTCGAGACGCGGGTGCGTCGCGCATACCAGTCTGCCGGTCGCCGATGCGTGTGCGACGGTCCCTGGGTCCGGTATCGCCCGGTCAGGTGTCGCCGGTGCCCCCTGCGCGGCGTGATCACCTCTCCCGACGACGTGCCGTGACCGCGACTCAGTCCACCGAGTTCTCGCGCACAAGCTTCACGTACATTGACCGCGAAGACGACGTGGAACGGATGGTGGGAGTGCCTGAACAGGGCGCCTGCGCACCCCTGCCGGCCTCGACTCGACGCTCAAGGAGTCGATGCAGGTAGCATGGACGTACCTCCTCGAAGGATTGCCTCGGCCTGACGGAAGCATTGGCACGCAAAGACGTGGTCGCCGAGGCGATCGATGTCTCCGGCGGGCGCGCAGAGTGTCCGTGTGCGGTGGCGTTCTTCATGGCGATGGTGTCGGCAGCGACGAACCGCCAGGTCCAGGCGGCGACAGTGGTCCTGGGCGACCTGACGATCCTTGGGAATGTGAAGGGCTTGGGTGCCATCGCCGAGATCATGGAACTGGCCTACAGGAACACCTGATTGAGGGACTTGAGGTAGTGTTCTATAGCGACGTGGATCGGACAATCACGCGCGTGCTGGACATCGGGTGAGTTGCGCCCGCGATAGCCTTTGCCAAGGGGTCGACCCCGGCACACACAGGGAGGGGACATGGCCGTCGCGCGGGCATACGTCAACCCGGAGGTCTTAGCGTGGGCGCGAATCCGCGCCGGAGCCGCGATCGGTGACGTCGCACGAGCCGCTTCGGTCGCGCCAGAGGTGGCCCACGCATGGGAGAACGGCCACCGCTCCCCCACCTTCACGCAGGCGCGCAGGGTCGCCAGTCGCCTTTATGTGCCGTTCGGAACGCTGTGGCTTCCTGAGCCGCCGAATGAGGACCCGCTCCCGCCTGACTTTCGCGCCACGGGTGGCGCACGTACGCACGCCCCAAGCGTCGCGTTGCGTGACGAGATCGCACGCGTCCGGCTCCTCCAAGCGTGGTACCGCGACTGGCTCGATGAGCACGACGCCGCTCGGTTACCGTTCGTCGCTTCGGCCGACATCAACGATGCCCCGGATGCGGTAGCGTCCTCTATCGCCGCCACCCTTGGCGGCCTCGAGGCCATCCGTACGAGTTTCGGTGGCGAGGATTTCGTACGTGAAATCACGCGGGCATGTGAACGCGCCGGTATCGTCGTCATCAGTAATGGCGTGGTCGGCCACGACACCCATCGCCCGTTGTCCGTCGACGAGTTTCGGGGGTTCGTCCTCGTCGACGACCTCGCACCCGTTGTTCACCTGAACCGACGCGACGCACCTACCGCCCGGGCCTTCACCTTGGCCCACGAGTTGGCGCACGTGTGGTTCGGCCAGTCCGCGATCGACCGCCCGGACGGTACCGACGATCCGGCGTCAATGCCGTCCCGAGATTTGCTGTGGCAGGTCGAGCGCGCCTGCAACCGTGTGGCGGCGGCGTTGCTCATGCCCGAAGGCGCAGTCCGCGCGCATGCGTCGATCACCGGTCCCGCCAACGACGTCATCGCATCGGTAGCCAACGCCTTCCGCGTCAGCCTCGCCGCGGCGCACATCCGCCTGGACGGCCTCGGCATCATCTCCGAACCGTGGACACCGTTGGCCGGCGAGTGGTCGGATACCGGTCTGCGACCTGCTGAGCCGTCTGGGGGCAACTTCTACCGCACCGCAGTCGTCCGCACAGGTGCGCCCATCATGCGGGCCCTCCTGGATGCCGTCGATTCTGGTGCCCGAAGTGTTGTTGAGGTGACCCGCCTGCTTGGCGTCGGACGCGACAAGGTGGATGGGTTACGGGCCTCGCTTACCGCGAGCCGTGCGTCGTGACGCCGCGGTTCTGGGTCGACACCAGCACATTCATCACGCTTGATCGGGAGTACTACCACCACGACATGGCGCCAGGGTTTTGGTCGTTTGTCGATCAGCAGGCCGAACAGGGCACCCTCTGCAGTTGCCGAACCGTGCATGACGAAATTGCTGTCGGGTCGGACTGGCTTAGTTCGTGGGCAACTCAGCGGTCGGCTGTGCTGTTTCCGCACATGGAGGCTGATCCTTCCGTTCAGGCGCAGCTCAAGAGGGTGACATCCTATGTGTATTCCTCGTACGACCATGCGTTTGCATCGGCGTTCGTCGATGGTGCCGACCCGTGGCTTGTGGCGATCACCCTCACCTACGGCGGCGTTCTGGTGACCGAAGAGACCAGGCGCACACAACCGATCGGGGCACGCCCGAACCGCCGCGCCTCGGTGAAGTTACTGGATGTCTGCGCGGAGTTTGACGTTGCGTTCGTCCGCGGTCACCACGCCGCGAAGTTGCTAGGCCTGCGCTTGGTCCTTGACCCAACAGGGCGCGGGTGAGGTAATAGCCCCGCGCCCCACTCCGCCTACCCCCTCACCGGCAACGGCCCACTGAACCGCGCCGATGGGTCACCGCAGAACGGATCGACTGGCGATACGCCTTCCCATGCCTCTTGCCCAAGGAGTTTCCGTGCCACCGCGCGTTGCCAGGGCGCCTGCACCGTGTAGGCATTGACGTACGTCCCCAGTTGCGGTGCGTCGTTCAGCAGATACGGTTGCCCAAATGACACCATCACCGTCGGGATCTCCGCCCAGAACCGGATCATCGATCCCCGGAACCCGCCACCGTGCAACCGGCCCCAGTCGATACCGTGCCCGGTTGCGGCGATGGTCGCCTCGCCACCCAGGAGGTAGATGATCAGGTCGGTGTCGGCCGGTGTCGGGAGTGACGCCTGGTCATACTCGCGCACGTCAAAGCCTGCCTCGCGCAGGACGCCAAGGAACGGTTCGTACGACCGCCGGGGCATGATGGGCATGAGCGGCTCCGGGTAGTCGCCGATCACGACCACCCGCGGGTAGCGTGCCGGTTCGAGTGGCAGCAACCCCTCCTGCTGTTTCACGAGGGTCACCGACCGGCGCGCGATCGTTTCCGATTTCGCCACATGCGCCGGATTGGCAAGGGTGGCGCGTGCCTCGTCAAGGGTCGCGATCCGTTCCGACACCGGCTTGCGGTGCAACCCAAGCGCCGCCTTGAGTGCCAGGACGCGCAGGCAGGCCTCCTCCAGGCGGGCTTCCGAAAGGCGACCGGTGCGCAGGCCCTCTTCCATGAGACGGGCATCCACGCCCTCGACCGGGAAGAGGAAGATGTCGCACCCGGCCTCGATGGCCAGTGGAACCGCGGTCGCCCGGTCGGCCCACCCGGTCAGGCCGGCCATCGGGGTCGCATCGCTCACCACAAGGCCATTGAAGCCGAGATGCCCGCGCAACAGGTCGGTCGTCAGGCGTCGCGACAGCGAGGCGGGTTCGTACAACCAACGGTCGGAGTCGGTCCCACCCATGCGCCGTTGCCACGACGGCAGTGCGATGTGCGCTGCCATCACCGTCAGCACGCCCGCCTCGATGGTCTTGCGGAAGGCGTGGCCGGACAAGGCTTCCCATTCCTCAAAGGCGAGTGGGTTGATCGAAGTCAGCAGGTGCTGGTCACGTTCGTCGAAACCGTCACCCGGCCAGTGCTTCACCGAGGCCGCGACCCCGGACGCCTGCAATGCACGCACGTACGCTACCGCGTGCGACACCACTGTCTCGACATCGGACCCATATGAGCGGGTGCCAACGGCGGCGGCACGGAAGCGTGCATTGATATCCACGACCGGTGTGAATGACCAGTTGAAGCCCAGCACGCGCGCCTCGGAGGCGAGCATGGTGGCGATCTCTGCGGTCAGGTCCGGGTCCCCGCAGGCTGCCATCGCCAACTGGTTTGGCACCGGAACCATGAAGGGGAAGGACATCGGACCGCCCTCCAGGTCGCCGGAGACAAGCGGAGGGATCTCCGATTCCTCGAGGGCGATGCGGGTTGCCTCGAGGCCTTGAGCGAGATTCGGCCCCATGAAGCGGTGGATACCGCCCGGCCTTGTGGCCATGATCGACCGCACCGTGCCGGGGTCATCGCCGAAGGTGGCGTAGAGCATCAGTTGCCCGATGCGGTCGGTAGTGGAGAGACCGGCGAGGGTCCGGCGCACCCATGCAATGTCGTCCGGTGCGAGGTTGAATGGTGCCCGGGACAGTGAGGCAAGGGTGTCGGGCGCGGTAGCGGACATGTGTGGATCTCCTTGCACATGACGATACCTGACAGTTGGGTATACGGAACTGCGGGCAGGGATGCCCGCGGACCAAGTGAGTGTGCCCGGTTAGGGTCAGACGGGTTGGGGTACTTGTGATTCGTGTTCGCGCAGGGCGACGGCGATGCGGGTCAGGGTTCGTTCACCGGCGCGTCGGCCACGTTCGGCCTCGGCAAGCAGGCCCCGCGAGACCCCGGCAATGCGCGCTGCCTCGGCCTGCGAAAGCCCAAGCCGGGTACGCCATTCCCGCAGGATCAACGGTGTCATGATGACTGGATTTTCGTCACTCCCGATCACCGCCTGATCCGGATGCACGCCATCGTCCTCAAGGTGGAGGACCTCCGGTTCGGGTGATGGTGGCCACAGGATGCCGTGAAGGTACGGGCCAGTCTCGGATCCCGGGGTGCGGGCAACGTCCTCAGGTGTGCCAGTCGCAAGGATCCGGCCACCCCCGGCACCCCCCTCGGGACCGAGGTCGAGGATCCAGTCGGCGCACTTGATGACGTCAAGGTTGTGTTCGATCACGACGACGGTATTCCCGGCATCGGTAAGCCGTTGCAGGACATCAAGCAACTTCTGCACGTCGGCAAAATGCAGGCCTGTCGTCGGTTCGTCCAGGATGTAGAGGGTGCGTCCAGTCGCCGGCCGGCAAAGTTCCCGGGCAAGCTTCACCCGTTGCGCCTCGCCACCCGAAAGCGTGGTGGAGGCCTGGCCCAGTTTCATGTAACTGAGGCCGACTTCCAGAAGGGTGCGCAGGATGCGGGCGATGGCCGGCACGTTCTCGAAGATGTCGACTGCTTCCTCGATGCTCATCTCGAGGACGTCGGCAATGGTCTTGCCCCGGAACTTCACTTCCAGGGTCTCGCGGTTGAATCGCTTGCCCTTGCAGACTTCGCACGGCACGAAGACGTCGGCAAGGAACTGCATCTCGATGCGCTTGACGCCGTCGCCCTCGCACGCCTCGCAACGGCCTCCCTTCACATTGAAGGAGAACCGCCCGGGCTTGTAGCCGCGGATCCTGGCTTCGGGCAACTGGGCAAAGAGTTCGCGGATGCTGTCATAGACGCCCACATAGGTGGCCGGGTTGGAGCGGGGGGTGCGCCCGATCGGATCCTGATCGATGGCAATGACCTTGTCGAGGTGTTCGACACCCTCAAGGCTGTCGTGGGCACCGGGGCGCCCGAGTGAACGCATCAGGCGCTGTTCGAGGGCCTTGCGCAGGATGCCGTTGACGAGCGACGACTTGCCAGACCCCGAGACGCCGGCAACCGCAACGAAGCACTCGAGGGGAAAGGAGGCGTCGATGTTCTTGAGATTGTGTTCGCGGGCACCGCGGATGTTTAGCCAGTGGTCGCCCGGCACGCGACGCTGGGCAGGAATCTCGATCTTGAGTTCGCCGGAGAGATAGCGGCCGGTAAGGGACTTGGGATTGCGCGCGACTTCGGCGGGCGTGCCGGCAGCGATGACCTCGCCTCCGTTGACACCGGCGCCGGGACCGAAGTCGATCAGGTAGTCGGCGGCGAACATCGTGTCGAGGTCATGTTCGACGACGACGACGGTGTTGCCGGTGTCGCGCAATGTCTCGAGGGTCTGGATCAGCTTGCCGTTGTCCCGCTGGTGCAGGCCGATGCTTGGTTCGTCAAGGATGTACAAGACGCCGACAAGCCCGCAGCCGATCTGGCTGGCAAGACGGATCCGCTGCGACTCGCCACCGGAGAGGGTGGGGGCGGCGCGATCCAGGGTGAGGTAGTGCAAGCCGACGTTGACCAGGAACTCCAGTCGGCCGCAGATCTCCTTCATGAGTTCGCCCGCGATCATCGCCTCCCGCTCAGGCAGTTCGACCGTCTGGAAGAAGCTCAGGGTGTCCCCGATGGAAAGATGTTCCAGTTCGGGAAGGCGGCATCCGGCAACCGTGACGGCGCGGGCCTCTGGCTTGAGTTTCTCACCGTGGCATTCGGTGCAGTTCTGCTGGCTGAAGTAGCGCATGTAATGGGTGCGCAACCCTTCGGACCCAGTCTGCTTCAGGAGGCGCTTGATGCGGTGGGTGATGCCCTCCCAGGCATATTCCTTGCGCGACATGAAGGCACTGGCGGGTGCCGCCGCCCCGGCCGCGGTGGTGCCCCACGCAATCTTGACCTTGTCGCCATCGGACCCATTCATCAGCAAGGCACGATGGGCCGCCGAGAGGTCTCGCCACGGCACGTCCGTGGGAATGCCGAATCCTTCGAGGATCTGGATGCGGTAGCGGTCACCCCATCCGGTGCCACTCTCCTCATCCTGATCGGCCCAGGCGACGACGGCACCTTCGCGGAGACTGAGGGTCTTGTCGGGAACCACCAGGTTCTCGTCGACAACCATCATGTTCCCCAAGCCGAGGCATCCGGGACAGGCCCCGACGGGACTGTTGAACGAGAAGAGTTGGGGGCTGAGTTCATCGAACGACAGGTTGCAATAGGCGCAGGAATTGCGTTCGGCAAAGAGGAGGTCCCCGGCAGCCGCCTGCATGCCCTTCAATCCGCCGCCCGAAGCACCGTCGGCCGGGGCGGACGCGCGTTGTCCCCACCAGCGACGCATTGCCATGGATGCCGACGCGAGGGCCGCGCCGGGCGAGGCAGTGACCCCCTCCCCGGCCTGGTTCACGGGTGATTCGCTCTCAGGAGTGGCTGGGACAGGTGTGACAGTGCCGACGGGTTCGGCCGGTGCAAGCACCAGGTTCCCCTCACCCGTGCGCAATGCCGTCTCCACCGAGTCGGTCAGACGTTGACGGTCGATCGCATCCTCGGGGATCACTCCGTCCGGCCCCGGTTCGGGCAGGCGGATGCGGTCTATGACGATGTCGATGACGTGCTTGCGCTTCTTGTCGAGGACTGGCGGGCTGTCGACCGAATGGACCTGACCATTGACACGCACGCGGGCAAAGCCGTCACGTCGGGCCTGCAGGAAGACATCCTGGAACTCACCCTTGCGGTTGCGGGCGATCGGCGCAAGGATGAGCCACTGGCTACCGGGTGCCTGCGCGAGGATCTGATCGACAATCTGTTCCGGGGTCTGCGCGCTGACGCGTCGACCACATTCGGGACAGTGGGCCTGACCGACCCGGGCGTACAGGACGCGCAGGTAGTCGTGGATCTCGGTGACGGTGCCAACGGTCGACCGCGGATTCTTGGATGCCGACTTCTGTTCAATGGAAATGGCCGGCGAGAGACCGATGATTGCGTCAACGGAAGGCTTCTGCTGGTTTCCCAGGAACTGGCGCGCATAGCTGGAGAGGCTTTCAACGTACCGTCGCTGACCCTCGGCGTACAAGGTGTCGAAAGCGAGTGAGGACTTGCCCGAACCGGAGACGCCGGTGAGGACCACCAGGGCATCGCGCGGGATGGTGAGCGTGACGTTCTTGAGATTATGTTCGCGCGCACCCTGGATGAGGATGTGGTCTGGACGCATCAACGATCTCCAAGTCCTGCCCGGTCCGCACGCACCACCGACGCTGGCGGAAGTGAGGTGATGCGACGGATGGGCAAGCCATCGCAAGGAAGTGCCTTCGTATTGTGACGTGTTGCGCTTCACATCGGGTATTCCCGCAGGAAAACCCTGTCAGTTCCGATCATGTTCGGAAACGACATCCGCACGCGCATCGCGACCCGCTAATCTCTACCGCAACGTATCGGTGCCGGGATTGGGTTCCCGACGGTGGGCGTTACCCCCGGAGAGATGCCGGGAACCAGTCTTTCAGAGAGGGCCCCTTACCGTGCCGGTCAGACCGACAGGCAGCGGGCGCAAGGCAATATTGTGAACGACGTACAGAGCCGACCAGACGAGCGACAGGTTGACGTGCAACGCGTCGGCATCAAGCGCGTCGAACTGCCGTGGCGGGTGCAGGAGCGTAGTGGTGGCGTGCAGACGGTGACGGCGATGACGCGCCTTTCCGTTGACCTGCCTGCCGAATACAAGGGCACCCACATGTCCCGCCTCGTCGAGATGCTCGAGGTGTGGAAGGACGAACCCCTCTCCCCCGCAACCGTTGCCGGACTGCTTTCGGCAACGCAGGTGCGACTGGGTGCAGTTCGCGCCCATGTGGGTCTCACCTTCACCTACTTCATGACGAAGGCAGCCCCGGTCAGCCAGCAGCGCAGCACCATGGGCTACACCTGCCAGGTGGACGCCACCGTGGATGGTGACCAGTTTGACCTGGTCATCGGTGCGGACGTGCCGATCACGACCGTCTGCCCTTGCAGCAAGGAAATCTCGGTGGCCGGCGCGCACAACCAGCGGGCATGGCTGCGCTTGCGTGTGCGTCCGACAGCCGATTCCACCCTCACCTTCGAGGACCTGATCCGGCACGGCGAGACCCTTGGCAGTTGCGAGATCTTCCCGCTGGTCAAGCGCGCCGACGAGAAGTTCGTCACGGAACAGGGCTACTTCAATCCGAAGTTCGTGGAGGACGTCCTCCGCGATGCCGTTGTCTGGCTACGCGCCGACCCGTCGGTTCGGTGGTTCGAGGTGGAGTGCGAGGCGGACGAAAGCATCCACCTGCACAATGCCTACGCCTACCAGCAGGAACCGGCCGGGACAACTGGTGCGGGGACAATCCCGGTTGCCTCAGTGCTTGGCATGTCGATGGTGACTGGCAACACAGCCTCCGTATCGCAAGACCATGCCGTCGCTACCCACAGTACGGTGATGGCGCACGACCGCGCCTGACCAGTCTTCCGAACCCATCCCACCCGCAATCCCCCACTATGAGGGTCATTGCGGTGGGTGTATGCTGGCCATCCGGCTCAAAACCGGACGGTCTGGCATGCGCCGGAGGAACGGGAGAGGACGCACGTGGCGACATTCGTGGTGGTTCATGGCGCCTGGGGTGGGGCGTGGTCGTGGAACAAGTTCGTGGTGCCACGTCTCCGGGCTTCGGGACACACGGTCTTTGCGGCCACGCTGACGGGTCTGGGCGACCGCACGCATCTGGCACACCCCGGCGTCGATCTGGATACCCATGTGCAGGACGTGGCCAACGTGCTGTTCTACGAGGACCTGCACGACGTGATCCTGGTGGGCCACAGTTATGGCGGGCGGGTGATCACCGGCGTGGCTGATACGTCGGCTGATCGTCTGGCGCACCTGGTCTATCTGGACGCCTTCGTGCCGACGCCAGAGAACCCGGGAGGAACGACCATCTCGGCGGCGTCACAGGCACGGATCGATGCCGAGGGTGACGGATGGCGCAACCCGCCGGGTGATGCTCCGCCGGACCAACCCTCCGAGATCATCGAGTGGGCACGTCCACGCCGGTCATGGCAACCGGTGAAGACCTTCACGCAACCGGTGCGCTTCACCAATCCGGTGCCAAACCTTGCACGCACCTACGTGTATTGCTCGGTGGGCAAGGACCCGTCCAGTCCATTCGCCAAACTGGCCTTGCAATTGCGCGATGACCCGGCGTGGACCTATCACCAACTGGAGACCGGGCACAACCTTCACTACACCGCCCCCGACGACACCGTTGCCATCCTTGCAGGGATCGGCGACGCGCAGGACAGGGGCGCGTAACGCCGTACGGGTACGAGGATGTGGTTTCCCCCACTCCCGCCAAGGTGGGAGTGGGGGGCCAACGTGGTCCGTGGTGAGACCCACCTGGGAACGGCGGCGCCTTCGCGGTCAGGGTTACACGGGATGGGGACCGGGTTTCCGCTGGGGTGAGTTGGACCCTGGTCCGCGGGTATCCGTGCCCACATCCTCCTTGTCAGTCCCGTGGCACATTCCCGATGCGGAAGCCTTCACACCGGCAAGTGGGCACGGGTGCTGCCTGACGGGAGATGTCTCGGCTGAGACCTGGGTGCGAACCAGAGGGGTTCTTGCGGGCCAACCGAGGTGCATTTGAACCGGGGTGGGGGCTTGGCGAACCCGCAGACCAAAGTGCCAAGAGGGCGCCGACGCTCCAAGGATGAGGTTCGTGGACCCCTGCCCAAGATCGATCCTGGGCAGGGGTCACCATCAACCACGGCCGACGTCAGTGCCCGGCGCTGCGATGCAGATCCACGGCCGGGATGTGTGCCAAGCGGTCCATGAACGAGGTCCGGATGGCTTGGGCACGTTCGGGGGTCACACCCTCGAAGCGGGTCGTGATCGCCGGTTCGGTGTTGGAAGCACGGACCAATCCCCAACCACCATCGAGGACCACGCGCGCACCATCAAGGGAGATGACCTCGTGCACCGAGGCATCATGGGCGAACGCCTCCTGCAAGGCATCGATGACAGCGAACTTGGCGTCATCGGCGCAGTAGAAGCGCTCTTCCGGCGTGGCGTGATACCGGGGCAGATCAGCGACAAGGTGGGACAGTGAGACCGGTTCGCGGGAGAGGGCGGCCAGGAGGTTCGCCCCAGCGAAGGTGCCGTCATCGAAATCGATGACCGGATCACCAAAGAAGGTGTGGCCCGAGAGTTCGCCGGCGAGGATGGCGTTGGTCTCGCGGCGGCGCGCCATGATGTTGGGGTAGCCGGTGCGCGACATGACCGGCACGCCACCGGCAGCGGTGATGCCATCGATCAGGCCCTGGGAACACTTGACATCGAAGACCACACTGCCACCGGGGTGCGTGCGCAGGGCGTTCCGTGCCAGGATGACAAGGTACTGGTCGGCCCAGAGGATTTCGCCGGCGTCATCCACCACACCCAACCGGTCGCCATCGCCATCCAGGGCAATGCCCATATCGGCCTTGGTCTCCTTCACCTTGGCGATCAGGTCGCGCAGGTTCTCGGGCTTGAGGGGATCGGGCATGTGGTTGGGGAAGGTGCCATCCGGCTCGCAATAGAGGGGAATGACCTCGCACCCGAGGGCGGTGAAGGTCTGGATCGCGACCGGACCGGCCACGCCGTTCCCGGCATCGACGACCACTTTCAGGGGGCGGGCCAACTTGATCTGTGTGGCGACGTAGCGCACATAGTCGTCCACGACATCATGGTGGTCGTGGGCACCAGCGCCGGCTTGGCGGAAGGTGCCTCCCTGCGCAAGACGGAACAGGTCCTGGATATCTGACGGACGCAATGGGACGCCGTTGGGCAGGCCGGCCTCACGCTTGCGCGCTTTGAGCCCGTTGAACTGCGGCGGGTTGTGACTGGCGGTGATGCACCCGCCACCATTGGTGTGGAGGGTGTTGACGGCGTAGTAGAGGAGGGGAGTTGGCACCTGTCCGACATCAATGACGCGGGCACCGGTGTTGCGCAGCCCCTCGATGAATGTGGCGGCGTACCGTTGCGATGAGAGGCGGACATCGCGCCCGACAGCGACCGTACCCGGTTCGCCGTCACCAGCGAGGAAGGTTCCCAATGCGCCGCCAAGACGGCCAAGCACCGGTTCGGTGAAGTTCTGATCCACGAACCCCCGGATGTCGTATTCGCGGAACATGGTCTGGTCGACGGCATGAGCATCAGGTGTGCCGGCGGTGGTCACGATCTGTCTCCTTCATTCGAGGCGCGTTGCGTGCCGGAGATTGGCCCCATCACCCCTGATTCACATGCTATTCGCATGGCTTGCCACACCCATTGTTTCATACGTTCTGCCCGGGCCACCCACAGTCGGGAAAGGGTCTCACGGCCGGGGCGGTCGCCGGTGCACCCACGGTATGCGCATGGTGTCCCAGAAGACCAGGAGGGCGTGCCCAAGGGTCACCCGCATCCGGGAACCACCGGCGTTGGTCCACTGCACGGGAACTTCGGCGATATGGTACCCGCGCTGTTGGGCAAGGTAGAGGACTTCCACATCAAAGATGATGCTTCGGATCACGCTTTCGGCGAAGAGTTCGCGGGCGACATCACCGATGAAGAGTTTGAAGCCACTCTGGGTGTCCTTGACGCCGCGGACGGTGACGGACCCGCGGAGGATGCGGAACGCCTTGCCGAAAAGTTGGCGGTAGAGGGGTTGGCTGCGTCGCATGTCGGTGCCATCGGGTTGGACACGCGACCCGATGACGATGTGTGCCCCGGCATCCAGTGAAGCGAGAAGGCGGGGGAGTTCCTCGATCGGGGTTGAGAAATCGGCGTCGGAGAAGAGGACTACCTTGCCCCGGGTCGCGAGGATGGCATTGCGGAGGCCGGCACCCTTGCCCTGGTTACGCACCGACCGGAGGACACGGACGGCACCGGGGAAGCGCGCGCCGATGCGTTCGGCCACCGCGGCGGTGTCGTCTCGGGATCCGTCATCGTTCAGGACTACTTCGAAGGAGTAGCCCTGTGCAGTGAGGAAGTCAAGGGCATGGGTCAGCGTTGGCGGCAGACGTTCGGCCTCGTTGTAGGCGGTGATCGCCAAGCTGAGGTACGGAGGCGAGTCGCCCGCGGGCGCCGATTGCATCGCCCGGAAGGGTAGCAGTGCCGACCCATCACCTCACCTCCACGGCACGATTTGCGGAGGCTTCGCCGGTATTCCCGGCGAGAGGCTGATCACCGGCTAGGTCCCGTCAATGATCAGCTGCACGCGCGTGCCGGTCTCCTTCTCGGCGGCGGCCAGTGCCTCGGACAACGGGGCGCGCCCCCACCTGGACAGCGCAAAACGGTTTTGCACCCGCACAGTGATGACTGTCGCGCCGTCGGATGCCGAGGTGCCTTCCTGTGGACCCCCAACAGTTTCGCTGGCAATCGCCCCTGACCCCAGCCCTTCATCCCTGACAGGTAGACGCTGCACTTGCAACGGTGCGACCCATGCGCCGTATGTGGCGGGTGTGAGGGATGCCCTCAGTACCTCGCACAGGTTGGCGAAGCGGTCGGGTGCCGTCGCCCCGGGGGTGGGTGAAGGGTCTTCCACGAACTCCCGCATCAGGCCGGGCAGTTCTGCCGGCTTGGACGCATTGTGGCCGGGAACAGGCGAGGGTGCAGAGACCTTGCCCGGTGCACCGCGGGCAAGGTCGGCCAGGATCCGGGTGGCGAGTGCCGCGGGCGGATCGGTTGCCAGTTCCCCACTCGTACCGGAACCCGCCGTGCCGGTCTTGGCCTCCTCAACCGGGCCATGATTGCGGACGACCGCAGAACTGCCGGATGGAGTGCCAGTACGTGGGGCATTGAAGCCATCGACGATTGCTTGCGCGAGATAGCCACCCGGATTACGCGGCGCGATGATCCCTGCCTGACCAGACCGTGCGCGCACGATACGCTCGCGCAGCGATGCCACTTGCGTGTCGATGTGTGCACCCGGATAGGTAGCGACAAGGCGCTCGGCCCGTGACGCGGTGATTCCCATCTCCACGAGGGTCTGCACTCTTTGCGCGAAGACCGCGGAGGCGTGATCCCCACGGCCTTCACTCGCCGGGGATGGCGTCGGCACGGCGGGTGGCTCCGGTACCTCACGACCATGACCTGTCGGGGAAGGCAGGAGAAGCGTCGCCGGCATCCGAGGTTCATCGGGGGTCTCTGGTTCGGATGTTGGCAGGACACTCCCCGCACGGCGTCGGGGCCGGGCATCAAAGGCGGGATCAAACGCATAGCACGCCTTCTCGCCGGCCCCTGGACCACCCGCCATGGGCAGGTACTGGGAACCGGCCAGATAGCCGGTGGCACGCAGTTCCTCATGCGCTTCCGAAAGGCCCACCTTGATGTCGGACTGGAAGCGGTACTCGAGGCCAAGGACATCGGCGAGGGTGCGCAGGCCGATCTCGAAGCTGCCGCGGCTATTCCGGACCTTGTCGAGGTAGCGGAACAGGCGTCGCGAGAGTGGGCGGGTCAGGTGGAAGTAGTAGGTGGTATCGAGGCCCTTCGTGTAGCGCCGCTCGTAACTCTGGACGAGAGGGCTACCCAGACGGGCAAAGGAGACTTCCATCGGTCGGGCAAGTTCGACGCGTCCGGCAAGCGGGTCGCCATCGAGGGCCGCGATACGTCGTGCCGTCGCCATGGCGGCACGTTCGTAGACGCGCACCTCTTCCAGGATGTGGAAGGTGAGGCTCAGTCGTTCGGTCGGCCCGGTCCGTTCCCGGTCTGGTCCCATCAGTGCCGGGCGGTAGAAGGCATGTTCGGTCTGCACCGTGGCACCGGCAAGGCGAGCCAGGCCCTGTTCGATCAGTTCGTACCCCCGGCCGGAGTTGGAGATCCCGATCACCTGCGCCAGCCGGTTGCGGGTGAACCGGATGCGACCGTCAGACGGCAGTCCCTGTTCGGTGAAAAGGACCAGGAGGGCAACGTACAGGTCCTGTTCGAACGGACCCGGCAATCCCAGACCCTCGGTACCGCGCACCGACCAGACCTGTTCGTGGGTCTGTCCGTCAGGGGCCGGCCGGGTGCGGACATACCGGAGTTCGGTGCGCTTCGACCGGCGTCCCAGTCGGAACGCGGGATATTCCTCGAGGTTCATCTCCACGATTGCCGATATTGCGGGCCCTTCGGGAGGGTCCGTGGACAGCGAAGATTGGTCCCGAAGCACGGGAATGGAGGCGGTGGTTCCTGACATCGGTAATTTGCTCATCATCACGGAACCTGCGCCTGTTCTGCCGGATTTGGTCGGTCGATCCAACCCCAATTCACTGCGTCACGGTTCACGGACGCTTTGCTTCGGAGTCTCTGCCGCTGCGGCCGCGTCGCCGGATCCCAAAGACATGGTGTCCCTTTGTATAGCCGATGGGAGTCCTTTCCTCGCCACCGCAGCAACCGCCCATCTCTGGAAATCGGTGACCAGTCTCCAGTCATGGTGCGACTCTTCCCCGACAAGGTGCGATGCACTCCGGCAGGGGTGCGAATCATCCCGGTCAAAGTGCGACCAGATCCCCGACAAGGTGCGATTGATTTCCCGACAAAGTGCGACTGGTCTCCGGGTTGCCACACCGCAGTCTCCAGACAAAGTGCGAACAGTCTCCATGGATGTCACACGACGCGGCCGCACAGATATCGCGCGATTGTCTGGAGGTTCACCCTGTTGTGTCGCATCCCTGCCAATGCCGGCATGGTGGCACGTGGAACGTGGCCGGTGCGGATATGCGAGGTGCGAGGAGTGGAGACCGGCAAGCGAAGAACCCAAACAACGGATACTTCGCATCTTGTCTGGAGACTGTGACGGTGAA
>Ga0209086_10001168_pt1 | contig 21504 bp, 16 predicted proteins | sample M_130207_XF_Meta_FD_187312 | JGI IMG/M metagenome (GOLD analysis project Ga0209086, IMG submission 187312) | Freshwater microbial communities from Lake Montjoie, Canada to study carbon cycling - M_130207_XF_MetaG (SPAdes) (version 2) | ecosystem: Environmental > Aquatic > Freshwater > Lake... | reverse complement strand
AGCAGGCAGCGGCGAGGAGCCGTTCCTCCAGCGTGTCAGTGAAGTCGAAGCGGCGGTTCGTCCAGATGTCGGGGACCGGACGCGGCGGAAACAGGAAGACCGCTCCGCCGTAGCTCGCCTGACCGATGCCGGGGCCGACGAGATTCTCAAGGTAGTTTGTCGCGAACAAAGCGAGGGTCGATTCGTCGTGATGTTCGGCGTGCCAGGTGACTCGCCACGGATAGTCGCGCGGATCGGCGGGGCTATCGAACAGCATCACGACGCAATCGAGGCTACCGCGTGTGGGAGGCAAGACCTTCACAAACAGGTCGCCCGTGTGCCAGTTTCGCAGCGTCTCGCGGATGTCGAGACCATCTTTGAGGCTGGTCGTGAACTTCTCGCTGCGAGCCAAGTCGGTGCCGAGCAACCCCAGTGCGGCGTCCTTCACATGCGTCCGAAACCGTTCAATCGAAACATCTTCGGGCGGCCAACTGCACTGGTGATACGGGTTCCACTGCATCTGCCACTCGTCCTGTTGCGGCTTCGGCGGCTGCGGTCTCAGTTTGCAGGACCGCCATTCGATGGCTTGCCCCGGCAGGCGGCTCTTCAAGAACGCGACATCGCCGTTTTCCAACCGACCGCGGTGGATTCCCAAGCGAACGAGCGGATACGCCAGCATCTCTTGGAACGGGTACAAGCTGGCTGTTTGAGCCAGAGAGATGGCGAACTGATCGCCGCCGATCTGTTGGGCGGCGACAATCAACGTGTAGAGCGTGGGAGTCAGTCGGCGTTCGAGCAGCGTCAGGTTGCGGACGTATTGCAGGTAGACCCGCAGCAACTTGGGCGTGATTTTCCGTGCCCGTTTGCCGAGATCGTGTTTGTAGTGATCGCGAGCAGCGAGCAGCATCGCCTTCACGCCATCGATCGACAGATTTTCATCGGCCTCAAGGTCGGAGCGGGCGAGTTCGTAGAGACCCGTGATAAACGGCAGCTCTCCGAGTCCGAAGAGCAGTGTGTTCGGATCGGCCTGAAAAATCTCGGTCTCGGAGACGAGATCGTGCCGAGTGAGCGCGGGCGTTCGTTCGACAAAGGCTTCGCGCACCCACGGCCAATCGACGATCGAACAGACGAACAGGACTCGCTCGTACTTCGCTTCAAGCTGCCGCAGCCGTGCCGCCATGTGCAGCACGCGTTCTTGCGGTTGCCCTTCGTGCGGGCGGTCGAGGCACGGCAGCACTGCCGCCGCGAACTTTTCAGACGAGACCTGCTTCAGCGCGTACGGATCGGGCAGACCGGCGAGATAGCTGTCGAAGATCGACGTTTCGAGATCGACGAAGGCCCGCGGCATCCGTTCTTGCAGAGCGATTCTCAGAGCCGTGATGACTCCCTGACACGGGTCGATCGGAACGTAACTGAACGTTGTGTCGCAGTCGTCGTCCATTTCACCCTGTGCGTCGTCGTCGTCGCCAACCCAGTCCTTCGCGGAGATGTCCTGTGGCTCCTCCTGCATCACCAGCGTGATGCTCGGCAGCGACGTGATCGCTTGCTCAACATCGTGCTGAAACGATGGCGGCAGCGGCACTGCTAGGCAGTCGAATCGCTGCGACAACATCACCCGCCGGACTTCAATGGCGAAGTCACCGCTGCCGTGAATGATCGGCAGGCAGAACACGCGGTCGCTGAATTGAAGGACGGAGGAAAGAGACATTCGATGCTAGCCGTTCAGTGGAAGAGAACGATTCTTGTGGAATGAACCACCATGATGGAGGGCCGTGCAAAGTGAGAAGTGCAAAATTCCAAGGGAACGTTTCCTCCTCGTCATTTTGCACTGAACACTTCTCACTTTGCACTCCGCCATAACTTCTTCGCACGATGCGCAGTACACGATGCGCAGTAGTTGCGGACAAAGAATCTATTCATCGTCTTCGTCATCGCCGCCATCGTAGTCCGGATGGAGCGGATCGTCGGGGTCGAAGAAGAAATCGCCCAAGCCCATCGGCATGGTGTTTCCGCCAAGCGATCCCTGTCGCCGCTTGGCCGCTTCGTTCAGATCGGTCGCTTCGGAACCAAGGCAGTTGATGAGAGCCTCCTGCCAGACGGCATCCTTGCCAACTGGATGCGTTTTGTCTTGGGCGAGCCGCTTCATCGCATACCGCAACACATTGATGCCGTCGCGCGTCGAGAAGTCGAGATTGAGTTGATGCGACTGCTGAAGGAACTCGACCGTCAGATTGAGCATCTCGGCTTCGGCGAACGGCAGGTGGTAACGCAGGATCGCCAGTTCGTCATCACGATTGGGATGGCCCAGCGTGAGTGTTGGTTGCAGGCGGCTGAGGATGTAGTCGGGGATTTCAAACGTCGATTCGTCATCGTTCATCGTGACGGCGCAGCGAAAATCGCGATGCGCGCGAATCTTGATTCCCGCCACGATCGATTCCACATACCGACGATGATCGAGCAGCGGAGCCAAGCTGGCCCACGACTTCTCGTTCATGCGGTTGCCTTCGTCGAGCAGCACGATGCCGCCGCGAATCATCGCCGTCACCAAGGGCGAAGCGTGGTACTTGATCCGCCCGTCCTCAGCCAGTACCGGCGTGACGAGCAAGTCTTCGGGACGCGTGTCGGCCGTGCATTGGTAGATGTAGAGATCCTGCTTCCGCACCCGGCCGGCCGCGATCCCGAGCGAAGTCTTGCCGATGCCCGGACTCCCCACGAGCCGCGGTGCGAGTGGCAAGTCTTTGTCATCGACCACCAGCCAGCAGGCCAACAGTTGATGCAGCACTTCGCGTTGCCCAATCCATTCTCCCGGCGATTCGTCGGGCTGGCTGAGGTGCAAACGGACGCCACCAATATCAATGTGATTGCTCGTGTGATCGCTCATGGAGTGGGACGTGCTTCCAACAGGGGACAGAGTAGCGGTCGGCAGTCGGGCGTGATGCTAGGTTTTGTCGGATACCATGAACAGCGATGCCGCTCCGGTGGGAGTGGTTCTCGTTGTTTGCATCAGAATCCATCTCGAAAAGCACCACGACGGGCACTGGAAACAGAGCCTAGCAGACGTTCACCGCCCTGTGATAGAAGCTGGGCAGAGATCGCATCAGGGCCGTTGCCTGCGGAGTGTCAGTCTCGTAAGCCGGGGCATCCAAATTATTGAGGAGCCGGTCCATGAGTCGCTGTCGCCAGAAAGACGGGGAACAAGCCGGTTGTTGACGAACTGAATGTCGGCCGAACGCATTCACTCGCGATGAGACGGTGCCCACCAGCGTTCCCATCACATTTCAACGGAAGCAAGCGTCCATCCGCAGCAAACTGGCAGACGCCTTCGAAGTGGCCGTCAATGAATACACCAAGCTGGGTGCGGACGCCGAAGCCAAGCAAATGGTGGACGCACTCAAGGCACATCATCAGTTCGATGAGTTGGCTGCGATCCGGAAAGCGCTGATCGGGGCATGGCATTTGAAACTCGGCAGCTACACGTCGAATTTGATCTTCCACGCGGACGGAACCGTGGCTCACACGACCGCAAAGAAGACGTTCAAGTGGGTGATCGACTTGGATGCAGGCCATGTGAAATGCAATTTCGGCGATGGACGGGGCGACACCATCAAGCTCCCTTTGAACGAAAAGGGAACAACCGGCATAAATGTGAACGGTCACGAATTCGTCGTCACCAAACAGAAGTAGCGATGTGAGTCAGGGAAACTGCCCGGAGGACTGGTGTCGGCGTCCCGCGAATTCGCAGAGTTCTCGTCACTGAGCCGGAGTGATCGGCACCCAAATTCATCGGGTGCGTTCTCAAGGAACGCTGGCGATCCAACTCTGCACGGCTTCCATCGCGGCGACGAGGCAATCGTGGGCGCGGCGTTTGTCGGCGGCGAGGTCAGAAGAGGCATTCGCGCGAACGAAGCCGTAGCACTTGATCTTTGGTTCCGTTCCCGAGGGCCGGACTGCGAGTGTCACTTCGCACTCTCTGGCCGCTCCGTCCAGTGGCCATGTGGCGCGGCCTTTGAAAATGAGCAGGTCGCTCGCGGGAGCAGGCACGTCGGCGGACTTGCTGTTCTCGGGAAGCGAACGCACCTCGTGCCGTTCGTAGTCTCGCACCGAATTCCAAACCGCCGGTCCCATCGTGCAGACTGGTGTGTTGCGGAGAGCCTGCATGATGCGAGCCACTCGCGCGCGGCCGCTCGAACCGGGAGCCATGATCGAGACGGTTTGCTCGACGTAGACACCGTGCCGCACATGGAGTCGATCGAGTTGATCGAGCAAGGTCTCGCCGCGCTGCTTGAGTTCGGCTGCCAGTTCGAGCACGTAGATCGCTCCGATTGCGGCGTCTTTGTCGCGACAGTAGTTGCCCGCCATGAAGCCAATCGATTCTTCCGTGGCAAACACGAATTTGTCGGGGCCGTGGCGGTCGATCTCAAACGCGATGTGCTTGAAACCGACCAGCACATCGCGGACGACTTTCACTCCGTAGTGATGTCCAATCGCGGCGACGAGTGGCGTGGTGACGAGCGTCTCGATGATGAAGTGGTCGGCTGTCAGCGTGCCATTCGCCGCGCGATGGCTCAGCACATGGTCGGTCAACAACGCACTGAGTTGGTTCCCGGTGAGACAGACATATTCGCCGGATCGATCTCGCACCGCGACCGCCATCCGATCGGCATCGGGATCCGACGCGAGGACCAGTTCGGCTCCCGTCTGCTTGGCGTGCGCGATCGCGGGGCCGAAGACTTCGAACCGTTCGGGATTCGGCAGTTGATCGGGGACGTTCGGAAAGGAGCCATCGAGCGTGCGCTGTGGCTCGAAGATCGAGACGCCGTCAAAACCAAGTTGCTTCACGACGCGATAGACCGACGACTCGCCGACGCCATGCAGCGGCGTGTACAGCGCGGTGATGTCTCTCGCTATCGAAAGACTTTGGAGACAAACGGCTCGCGTGTAAGCCGCGTCCATGCTCTCGCCCAGCAGTTTGATTCGCCCGTCACGCACAGCCTCCTCGAAATCGACGGACGGAATTGTGGTGGCGACATCGACGCACGCGATGATCCCCGCATCGTGCGGCGGCAGAATCTGGCCTCCCGTGGACCAGTACGCTTTGAAGCCATTGTCCGACGGCGGGTTGTGCGAGGCCGAGATCACGACGCCGGTCTGACAACACTCGGCAATCACCGCGAACGACAACTCGGGCGTGGCGCGCGGTTCGGGGAAGTAGAAGACTTGGAAACCATGTGCCGCCAGCACGCACGCCGTCCGCTGCGCGAACTCACGCGACCGATGCCGTGAATCAAACGCGACGGCCGCGTGCGGCTTGCTTGTGCCCTCCCCTCGTCGGGGAGGGTGAGGGAGGGGGGAGGCTTGTTGCTCACACCAACGCTTCACGTAGACCGCGAGACCGTGAGCCGACTCGGCGATAGTCCGATCATTGATCGTCGCGGAACCGAAGTCGCTCATCGGCCCGCGCCGACCGCCGGTTCCAAACGGAATCCGTTCCCAGAAGAGGCGGTTCAGTTCGGCAAAGTCCTCGCGCTGGACGAGACCAACAAGTCGCTCGCGGTACTCGGCGTAATGCGGTTCGGTCAGCCAGCGACTGAGATTGTCAGCCGCCTTGCGCGTGAGCAAGCTCGCACCCACAGCCGCTTCGATCGCGGAGAGAATCGATTGAAGCGAAGTGTCGATCATGACTGAAAACTCCAGCGAAGGCTCCGCTTCAGACCAAAGTGGCTATGCCGCTCCCCTGAGGGGCACTCGTGAGTGAGGAATGGTGGGCAGATTGGCTTGGAGCCTCATCCACCTCTCCTCTCAGTTCGCCTACTCTGTGCCTCTGCGTCTCTGCGTCTCCGTGATAAACCGTCTTCGATGACGTTCCAAAAAGAAGATTGAACCACCGAGGCGCAGAGGCACAGAGAAGGCAAGCAGAGGTCTGTCCCTCAGTCGCCATCATCGCTCCGCGTGATGGCGACTGAGGGACAATTCCAATACACGACGCCGCAATCGCATCATGAGTGATCTCTGGCGAGATTTGAAGTTGCAGTTCACTTGAGCACAAGGTGACCAGAGCTTTTGGCGGGCAAGTCTGTATCTTGATCGTGTCAGAAAACAGAGGTGATCCGGTGCGCGGACTTTCCGTTCGCGGGCCACTTCCCACCGGCGGCCCGTGCCGCGTTCCTCGTCCGACTTTCTCAGGAGCATTCATGATGAGTCTCTCACTGTCCACGTTCGCCCCCGTCTTGGCTGCCGACTTCGCCGTGTGGTCACAGAACCTCATGTATGCCGTCTCGGGGACCGCCGTGTTCGGGCTGTTGGGAATCGTGTTGCTGCTCGTCGGATTCAAAGGCTTCGAGTGGATCACGGGGCGGCTCGATGTGGAGAAGCAACTCTCCGAAGGAAACTACGCCGTGGCCATCGTCGTCGCGGCGATGATGTTGTCCGTGAGCTGGATTATCGTGCATTCGATGTCGTGACGGGATTCGCATCCCGTCGAAAACGTAGAGCGGGCGGCTCGCCTGCTCTCTTTTCCAGTTGAAAAACACACGCGGGCCGCCCGTGCTACGCTCCCTCGCGGATGGCTGCGTGCGGTGAGTTTGTTTCCTGCCGCTTCCGTTTCGTTCGCTCTGTGTTTCGAGTGGAGCCTCAACATGCCTAAGAAAAGTTCGCGCGTTGTCCTCACGTTGCTCGGATCGGCCGCATTGGGAGTCGGCTGTTCGCAAGCTCCGCCCGTGCCTCCTCCGGCCGACTCGTTTGAAGCCCAGGTCGATTTGGAGAAGGAGCCGGGCGAAGAGCAACCTGCGGGTGTCGCCGGACAGACGGCTGCGACTCAGACTCCTGGGACCAGCCACTCGAGTCACCACTATCACCGTGGATCGTCGCTCTGGCCGCTCATCTTCTGGGGGACGATGTCACGACCGTCCGCGCCGATGTATCACCCCGGCCCGCAGCCTCGTCCGGGAACCGCGTCGTCTGTGCCACGCGGCCCTTCGCACGTTATGCCGCCGCCGATCACGCCTCACGCGAGTACGCACTCACCGTCGCCTCACGTAACGCCGAGTCATTCGCCAACGACGCACTCGACGACCACTCACAGCAGTCCGTCGCATACCGGTTCGACTTCCCACACCAGCAGTCACGGCTTTGGCTCGACCGGGCATTCGGTTTCGGGAGGGTCGTGATGTATCGCAAGCAGCTCGCGCCGCGACTCGACTGGCAGCGGATCGTCGAAGACCAGGGTCTCGACTTTCATACGATCGACGGTGATCTCTATTGGGACGAGTCGGCGTACTACGAGTTTACAACGCGACAGATCGACACGCTCGAAGCGGCGACAAACGACCTGCACGCGATGAGCATTGAAGCCGTGCAGCACGTCCTCGACGAAGATCGACTCGACGAATTTCAAATCCCCGCCGCGCTGCACGAGTGGGTACGCGCGAGCTGGGACCGCGACGACCCGAGCCTCTTCGGACGCTTCGATCTCGTGTACGACGGCGTGCGTCCGCCGCAGATGCTCGAATACAACGCCGACACGCCGACATCGCTGTTCGAGGCGGGAGCTATCCAATGGTTCTGGCTGCAGGACGTGAACCGTCACGCCGACCAATTCAACAGCATCCACGAACGGCTCGTCGAAACGTGGTCCGAGTTGCGTCAGACCCTGCGCGGTCCAATCCACTTCGCCTCCGTCGAAGATCACGACGAAGACTTCGGTAACGTGCGGTATCTGCAGGACACGGCCGAGCAGGCCGGCTGGATGACCAAATACGTTGCCATCGAACAGATCGCGTTCGATGCGGGGACGAACCGGTTCATCGACGAAGCCCGCTCGCCGATCAACACGCTGTTCAAGCTCTACCCGTGGGAATGGATGGTTCGCGAAGAGTTCGGATCGCACCTTCCGCTAACGACCACACGCTGGATCGAGCCGCCGTGGAAGATGCTGCTCAGCAACAAGTCGCTGCTCGTCGTGTTGTGGGAGTTGTTCCCCGACTCGCCGTATTTGCTCCCCGCCGCGTATGAGCCGCTCGGCCCGTCGTATGTCCGAAAGCCGTGCCTCTCGCGCGAGGGAAGCAACGTCACGATCTTCCGCGACGGACGCCAGATCGACGGCACAACCGGTCCTTACGCCGACGGCCCTGTCGTCTTCCAACAGTATCGCGAACTCCCCGAATTCTCGGGCAACTTTCCCGTTATCGGCAGTTGGATCGTCGGGGGCGAAGCGTGTGGCATCGGCATCCGTGAAGACCGCTCACGCATCACCCACAATATGAGCCGTTTCATCCCGCACCTGTTCCGTTGATCGCGCCACGATGTCGCCGCTCGCGTCACTGCACTTTGCCCGACACGGCACGAATCTCCCGATGGCCACTCCAGAATGTTCTGAGGCCGAGTGTTCGACTCGTCAGATCGTCCAACTCTGAACGCCATCGACATGCCGGGCTTCGATCTGCGGCCGAGTGGCTCCGGCGATGAGGCGGATGCTCAACGGGACGACTTCGCTGACAAGGACGTTGCCGTCTGCGACCGATGATTTTCCGACTGAGACCAGCTCTCCATCGATCAATCGGAACAGTTCGAGCTGCCAGGGAGCACGATCCACAATCAGCAGTTCTCGGGTGGCGACACTGGCGTAGAAGTCGAGCTTCTTGCGCGACTTGTCGTTGTCACTGACGATCTCAATCGCCAAGTCGGGACCACCAAACCAGTGCGTGTTGCGGTTCTCAGCCGGGTTGTCGTTGAGGAAGACGGTGACATCGGGCACACGATAGTTTGAAGTCCACTTTTCTTAGCGGTCAGAGATGTTGCCGCCGGGGTAGACGTTGCCCAGTCCGGCTCGCTTGACGACCAGCGTCAGGATGAAAACGAGTTCCGCTACGAACTCCTGATGCACGTTATCTGGGTCGGTCATGATGATGTATCGTCCGTTCCAAACTTCGTCCTTGCGGTCCAAGCCGAGACGGCGACGACGATGAATGATGCGCCGCACTTTGTCGCGATTGGTGAGCAGCAGGTCCATGGCGAATGGCTTTCATTGGGGCGGCAACGGCTCATGCCTCGATTGACTCGTTTAACCGTGTGGGCAACGCGGTTAAACGAAATCAATTCCCCGATCACGCGAACAGTTCGGTGATCGGCTTGGTCCCGAAGTCAGCGAGTGGGAACGGGCGACCGGCGGGACCGGGAAGGTGATCTTCGACGTTGAAGCCAAGGCTGTGGAAGATCGTGGCGACGACTTCGGGGGGCGTGACTGGTCGCTCGGCAGGATAGCCGCCGATGGGGTCACTGCGGCCGACAACACGTCCGCCCTTCACGCCGCCTCCCGCAAAGTAGACCGTCCAGCATTGAGGCCAGTGATCGCGGCCTCCCGCCGGGTTCACGCGCGGTGTTCGGCCGAACTCGGAAACGTTGCAAACCAGCGTGTCGTCGAGCAGTCCGCGCTGAACGAGGTCTTCGATCAGAGCACTGTACGCTTGGTCGTACATCGGTGCGACGATGTTCTTCATCCCCTCGATTGACGTGAATGGCAGCGTCCCGTGGATGTCCCATGTCACTTCGTTGAAGACCGTCAGGAACGTGTTGATCGTAACGAAGCGGACTCCCGCTTCGACCAGCCGCCTCGACAGAAGGCAGCACTGGCCGAACCGGTTCATGCCGTAACGCTCGCGCACGGACATCGGCTCTTTCGTGAGATCAAAGGCCTCACGCGCCTGCGTGCTGGTGATGATCCGGAAGGCGGACTGGAAGCTGGTATCGAGCAGCTGTGCGTTCTCGCTCTTCTCGAACCCGGCGACGGTCCCATCGACGACCTCGCGCAGCTTGCGACGGCGGTCGAGCCGCGCTTCCCCGATTTGCTTCGGAGGCAACAGATCGGGAACCACGAAGTCTGGTTTCGACGGATCCGCGTTGAGGACGAACGGATCGTGAGCCTTCCCGATGAACCCGCCCGCTTGTCCGTTCGGCAGGCCACCACCACCCGACCCCATCAATTCGGGAAGGACGACAAACGGTGGCAGGTCCGACTTGCGACCCATCAGATATGCGGTGACGCTGCCAGCGTGAGGCGTGTTCACGCCGCCAGTAAAGAACCGACCGGTCTGCATCATTTGCCAACCGGCATCGTGAACGGCGGGTGCTCCGTGATTGCAGCTCCTCACGAACGAGATGTGATCGGCCAGCGCGGCATGTTTCGGAAAAATTTCGCTGATCCGGATGTCGGGCGATTTGGTCTCGATCGACTGGAAGGGACCGCGAATTTCGAGCGGTGCTTCGGGCTTGGGGTCGAAGGTGTCGAGCTGACTCGGCGCACCGAGGTTGAAAATCATGATGCAGGCCCGGTTGTCCTTGCCCGGTTTCTTGCCGGCCTCCGCAGCTTGGGCCTCCATCGCCGCGAGGTCCGCCAGAGTCAGGCCCATCGCCCCGAGAGACCCAACCTGCATGAAGTCACGCCGAGTGATGCCATCACATGTGTGAGCCGTTCCTCGTCCTGTCAGATTGAGCATGAGTCATCTCTCCATGTCAGACCACGGAATTGGATTGCAATTGCCCGCCGCACCACTGTGGTGCAGATGCCAGCGTCCGCCATCCTCGCCGTTGAATGTTCGGATGGATTCTAAGCGACTCAGAGAGGCCCCCTCAAGCTGAGGCTGGAAGGCGAGCGGAAAGAGTTGCCAACCCCACATCAACCCGAAGTGTGAACGAGGACTTCACCCTCGTTCACACTTCGGGTTGGTGTCTTCGGAAAATCATTTCTTGCCACTCGCCTAATGTCGGATGAGTCGCATCGAACGGACACTCAAAAAAAAAGGCGGCAACCTCTACTGCTAGAAGCTGCCGCCGCTGATCGAATCAAATTCTACTGCGAGTGACTAAAGCGAATCGTCGCCCAGCAATCCGACATCAACCGTTGTCGTCTCGCACTGACCTACGGGTTCGCAGAGTTCTTCGCGAACAATGTTCATATTCCTCGGCGCTTCGATGCCGATACGAACTGTGTTGGGTCCGATGCGAACGATCGTGACCGCCACGTTGTCGCCGATCAGGATTTTCTCGCCGGGCTTTCGAGAGAGAACAAGCATTCTGGCCACCCCTTCCTTTGTTCAAAAACCTTCCCTGTGTTTTCGAGCGGCCGACCGGGTCGATTGGCCGTCATCCGTAACTCACCGCACCAGTCTTTGCATCTGCTCACAAAGCCCACAGAACGCACGAGGCACTTCACGAACATCACCCGAACACTGTCATCAACTGGACTACGTGCTCAGGAAGATAACACCCTTGCGGCCGGGATGTCTAGCGTCAGCCGCAGGCGAGAGCGACCTCTCGGCATCACCAGCCAAGACAAAGAGGCGACTCATGAGACACCTCCCGAATCGACTCTGTAGCCACCTACAGCGATGCCTGTTTGGCGGGCACACCACGACTGCCTGCATTTCAGGCAGTCGTGGCTAGTTCGCCGCGTCCGCATTCACACGCTCAATTGCTGATTGAACAGAACGTCCAAAGTCCCTTGCTGACTTGATTCTGCGGCCGAGCGGCTGGATGCTAGGCTCCTTAGGTGATCACCGTGAAACTCACGGTGGACGCAGTGCGAATCGTGATGAAACAGTCGGCAGGGGTAGTGCGACCATGGTGAAAGTTGGCATCGTAGGGATCGGGTTCATGGGCTGGGCTCACTTCGCCGGAGCCACAAAGATTTCCGAGACAGGAAAAATTTTAGGATCGAAGCTGAAGGGGGGAGCTGTTACGACCGTCTGTTCCCGCAGCTTGGAGAAGCTCATCGGGGACTGGACCTCAATCCAAGGCAACTTTGGGCCACGTGGTCCGATGTTGGACTTGGAGAAGATCAATGCCTACGACAGGTTCGAGGAGATGCTGCTTGATCCGACAATCGACTTAATCGACATTTGCCTTCCCAATGATCGTCACGAGGAGGCAGTGATCGCTGCACTCGAAGCGGGCAAGCATGTGCTGGTTGAGAAACCCATTGCCGTTGATCCGAAGGCCGCTGACAGAATGGTGGCCACCGCCAAGAAGACAGGGAGGATGCTCATGGTCGCCCAAGTGTTGCCGTTCTTCCCAGAGTTCAAGTTCGCGGCGGAGGCGATTGCGTCAGGTGTGTACGGCAAGTTGCGGGCGGCACATTTTCGGCGGGTCATCTCACCGCCGAAATGGTCGGGAGACATGTCGGATTTCCGCAAGCTCGGTGGCTGGGGAATCGACCTGCACATCCATGACAACCATTTCATCAGCTTGGTCTGTGGTGTCCCTCAGCAAGTATTCTCGCGAGGAATTTTGGAGGAGGGTTTTGTGAACCACGTTCACACTCAGTACCTCTACAACGATGCGACAGTCGCGGTGAGTGCCGTCAGCGGAGGAATTGCAGCGGAGGGACTCGCGTTTGGACACGGGTTCGAGATTTTCCTTGAGAACGCCACGCTGATGTACAGCGCGGGGACAGTGGGGGGCGAATGGTGTCCGGATCGTCCACTGACCGTGATCGAGAAGGGGAAAGCCAAACAGCCGAAGCTGAAGGGCGGAGGCGAATGGTGCTCGGCGTTCACGGCGGAACTGCAAACGGCTGTTGATGCCGTGAAGACGGGTGAGGTTCCAAGACTGCTCTCGGGGGAATTGGCTCGTGATGCACTGAAGCTGTGTCACGCCGAGGCTAAGAGCATCGCGACAGGGAAGCCGGTGAAGGTGTAACGGCGAATGGCAATCAGCATCGGACTCGAAGACCCCCACCCGACGCACGAGCGAGGGCACGATCCTCGTTGACCTCGGCGGACAAAAAAATGCTCGACAATCTTCCGGTCCTTTCTCACAAGCACGGCGATCTCACGATCGAGGGTTACTCACGTGCGGCCGTGCAAAGCTACTGGCGCATCCCCGAATTGAAGGTCGGCTTCGATTTAGGGGGCAGCCCGTGGGACTTCATTGGGACGCCGACGTTCTTCATTACACATGCTCATCTCGATCACATGGCCGCGCTACCGGCCTACGTCGCGCGGCGGCGGATGATGAAGATGGAGCCGCCGACGATCTACATTCCTGAAGAGGTTGTGGAACCTGTCGATCGGATGCTGAAGTCGTGGCAGAAACTCGACCGCGGTCGGATGATCTGCCAACTGATCGGTGTCCAGGCGGGTCAGGAAATTGAGTTGTCTCGCGACCATGTGGTCACGGTCTTTGCGACGACTCACACCGTTCCGTCGGTGGGATATCTCATTTGGCAGCGGCGACGGAAATTGAAGCCCGAGCTTCAATCGCTCACCAGCGATCAGATTCGCGATCTGCGGCTGAGCGGAACGGACGTGACTCACGAATTGCGCACGCCACTTGTCTGTTACACGGGCGACACGTCTCCACGCGGCTTGGATGAGTACCCACCGGCCTTCTCAGCCAAGATTCTTATCTCCGAGTTGACGTTTTTTCGGCCGGAACATCAGCGTGAGAAGATTCACAAGTACGGCCACCTCCATCTGGACGACTACATCGAGCGGGCCGACCGGTTCCAGAACGAACTGATCATCGCGATGCACTTCAGCGCCCGCTATCCGACGCACTTGATCGAGAAATCGGTGATGCGACGATTGCCGCCGCAGTTGCGCGAACGGATGAAGCTCTGGCTGTGAGGCCGCATCGCCTGTTGAAGCCACCGTAGGCGGTTTCTTCGTAACGACCGTTGCTGCGGCGAGAACCATCACGACCCTAACGGCCGGAGTTTTCGAGCCGGTCCTGCTGATCGGTCACGTGTGTGGCGAAATGCTAGCGCTGTGAGCCGGTCTGTTTTTGACGTGTTGTTTTTGCGACGTATATGCCCTGTAGGTTTCGTTGCGTTTTCTCATCAAGCGTTGGAACGCTGTGACTGGGAAGAGGCCACCGGACGTGCCCCGTCCGTGCGACGCTTACAGGAAAGACGACATGCAGTCCCACATCGCAAAGCCTCCCACTCGCAGCTTGGCGTACACCAAGTTCTCAACACCGCTGGTGTTGGAACCGCCTCAACATTGCGGCCTGCCGACCATTCGCCTTGGCTTGGGCAGGCATTTGCTCGGCACCGACAGTCAATGCACAGTGCGAGTCCGCGCCGACAATGTTGAACCGCGCCACGCATTGATCGTCGTGAGTGAACACCGGACGGTGGTAAAGGCACTTCATCCGCAGACGTGGATCAATGAGGGACCAGTATCGGAGATGGCCTTGCGACCGGGAGACCGCTTGAGTCTCGGGCCGCTGACATTTCGTGTTCGTGCCGCGCGCGCCGATGAGCTAGAGGGCTTTGAAGCTTCAAACACGGGGACGTTTGACGACGATGGCTTGTTTCCCAGCGATGACTTGTTGAATCGCAATGCCTCGACAGGACCATCGTGGCGGGTTGGAACTTCGTCGGGGCAGGCACACGCGTCACCTCCATCGAGCGAGCTGGCTCGGAGCATGTTCCGCACGCTGGCACCGGCTGTCGCCGTCGAAGCAGTCGAACATCACCGCGTGGAAGTTCTGATTCCGGTGGAACGATCGCTTGCCGCGCATGGACATGGCGTCGGCGAGACGCCCGAGAGCGGGATCGCTGAGCCGAAGGTCGTCGCGCCCGTCTTTCATTCACCCGTCGTGATCGTGCCGTCGGTGGCGTCGTCGAATTCGACAGGCGCGATTGGTCACGTTAAGGCGTCAGCTTGGGGAGACGGCGTCACGGCTGGAGTCACCGGTTCTTTTGAACCCGTTGAACCCGTGCAGCGAGGTGGCGCCGGCGCTGCGAGACCGACTTCCACTTTCGTGTCATCAACACCGGCTCTCGATCTGCGGTTGGACGAGATTTCGCACAAACTGGCTGAGTTGAATCAACCACTCCCCGAGCGACCGAGTACTCCCGACGATACGGCCGCGCGCCTCGATTCGTTGGCCATCGGGCGTCGCGACGTTGTCGAGCAACAAGCAGAATTGCGAAAGCGTGCGGACGAACTGGCTCGCCAAACGGAACAGGTTCAGGAGCGGATTGCCCGCGTAGAAGAACGCGAAGCCGAAGCGCAGCGACAGCATTTCCAGTTGATTCACGAACACGAACAACTGCGAATCACGAAGGACGCCACGCGACGGGAACTTGAGGAAGAGTACGCTCGCCACCAAAAGCTGTGGCAGGAATGGGACACCTCCTATCGCCGCACGTCGGCCGAATTGAACGAACAACTCCAATCGCTGGAGCAACGCCGCGCCTTGCTGTCGGCCGACGCCGATCGCCTGAACCTCGAACGATCCGACATTCAGCGAACACACGCGGAACTGGAACGGGATCGGCGGGAACTGGCCGCGCTGCGATCGCAATTGTCGAATGATCATCTCACGGTGAAGTCTTTGCGGATGGAGTTCGCCGGTGAACGGCAGCAGCATTTGGCCGCAATCAAAGAGCGTGATGCTCAAGTCGCTCAGGAACGTCTCGCGACCATCGCGATGCAGTCGGAGGTTCTCGCGGCTCGGCAGCAGTTCGAACGAGATCGCGCCGAATTGATGACCGAGCGCGTGGCAGCCGCCTCGATTCGCGAGCGGGAGCGGTTTGAACTCACCGAACGCCGTGAGCAACTCGAACAAGAACAGGCTCGACTCCAAGCCGACCGCATCGAACTGGACAATCTGCGCCGCGCGGGCGAAGCCGCGCGCACACGCTTTGAAATGGAAAACGCAACCGTTCCGTCGCAACCGTCCGCCGTAACCACCGATGACACGGAACGGACTCACACGCGGGAACGACTGCGCCAGGTTGAGGCCGAACTGTTGCAGTCGGGGCAGCAGCATTTGGCCACGAATTTTGTGGCCGCTCCTTTCACCGTCGGAACTTTGGAAACCGGCGCACGTGGGCTTGGTCCCTCTGAAGCCGAAGTACTGCGCGGATCTGCTTCACAAAGCGATGCCGACGTTCACGAGCCGTTTGTTGATCCGTACGCCAATGTCGATTTGCCGCCGCTCGTCGTGGGCAATCCGCAATCGGCCATCGCTCAAACCGGTGACTTGAACATCGCCGAGCCTCCCGCATTCAACGCGCTGGATTGGGAGTCGAGCTATGGAATTGACTCGAACGACCGTCACGAATCCGTCGCGGGCGATCGCTTCGTCGATCCTTACGCCGACGTGCAATTGCCGTCGCTGGACCTTTTCCATCAGACGGTTACCGTCAATCAGACGATCACCGTTGTGGAAGAGAGCGACGAACTCGCGCAGCTTAACAGCCTGTCGAATAAGTCGTGGAGTACGATTTCATCGTGCTCATTCCCCGATGAAATCGGCCACGTTGGAAACGTGCCCCACGCTTTTCAGAAAGTTGTTCAGTTGGACTCGCCTGACATCAGCGAATGGGCGACCGATCCGACTCACGCACTGCAATCGCAGGCCACGTTCGACGACGACACGCAAGCCGTGGCCACGCAGGAAGAGAACGTCGCCGATGAGTATGAGCCGATGCCGCTCGTTCTTTCGTCACCCGACGGGGAGCGTCCGGATGACGAGTCCTTGGGCTTAAACCTGCCACCGAGCGATGACACTCTGAGCGGCATGTCACAAGACCACATCATTCCAAGTGAAGAGTCCATTGGCGGCGATACCCAGTACGACAACGCCGTCGTTGAGGAATTGGAACTCGACGACACTGGCGAAGACGACGAAGACGCCTCGAACTCATTGCCATTCAACACGGTCTCGATCTCGAACTCGAGTCCATCGTCAACCGGATCAGAGCCGAAGAGCTACCGTTTTTGGGAGGACGATTCGCTCTACGACACGTCGCAGTCGGCCACCGAAATCCCGGCATTTGCTTCGTCTTCCACTGAGCGCATGAGCGACAAGCAATCCGCTTTGCAGGGAACGGCCCCCTTGAGTGTCGCCGCTTCACTGAATCCCGAGCAGGCGATTCCCAACGGTGAGTCGGAAGAGAATTTCTCTAGCGGAGACTCCGTTGAAATTTGGTGCCGCTCATTCGACACGACTGATGCCGAGCCTGCCGCCGAACGAGAGTTATCCGAGACGAACGACACCGCGACGGCAACATTGGACGAGTCACTCTCCATCGACGAGACGCTCGCCGAGGTCAACCGTGTCTTCGGTGTCCTGCTTCCCGCCACCGCGAACTTTGAGTTTGAACCAGCGATTGGCAACGCGGCGGAGACCGGGTGCGCGGCGCAAGAGTCGTTCGAATTTGACGCCACACAATTTGACGCCGCACAAACGGTGTGCGAACTCGTTGATCAAGATCAGGTCGAGACTGAAGCCGAGATTGAGTCTGCTGAGTGTGGGCAAATCCAGACGGATAACGCGCTGCTCGAGTTCTCGGAAGTTGCACCCGACGAAGCATTGCAGTCGGACTTCACACCTGTCGAGTACGAAGTCAGACGTGACAACTCACGGTTCTCCGAAGGGGCAGCCGAGTGCACTCAGTCAGAGGACTTGAGTGCAGAGGCTTCAGAAATGGAGTTGTTCTCGGTCGAGTCTTCCGTGCGAGAAGCGATCGACTTCGAGTCGGAATCGGTCCAGTCAGACATCCCGACCACGGAGTCCGCTGTGGCCTCGCTCACGGATGAAGAACACATGGCCCTGGAACTGACGGACATTGAAATCCCCGTCGTCGATTTCTCCGCAATCGAAGCGGCCTTCGCGGAGTCCTGCTTCACCAAGCCTGCTGTCGAAGAATTCCTCATTCCCGAAGTCACAGACACGGAATCCGAACCGGAACCCGAGATCGGATCGGCATGTGGAGCGAGTGAGCTGCCCGCCTGGTGGAAGGAATGCGAATCCAGCGAGATTCCCGTCTGCGAAGGGCCACGCTACGAGGACGATATAGCACGCGAAATCGCCGAGGGATTGATCGCTGCGCCCGACGGCGGCGCGCCGCCACAACAGCCGGTCGCGGAAGCATCGAGCGATCCTCTGGCGAGTCTGCGCGCCCAGTTGGCGCAGATGTTCGACATGAAATCAGCAAGCCCCGCCAGCTCCGAGGAAGACGGTCCGGCGGAAACCTCACTTGACGACGATCGATCCGACGACGAACGGTCCGACGATGTTGGCACGTTCGCTCAGGCGGGCAGTGACCGCGAATCGCCCGAGTCGTTGAATGAATCGAGCCTCGCAACCAGCGACGAGGAAAACACAGCGGACGAGGTCCTAGCGTCTCACGAAACGAGTGAGACCTCGACAGAGTCCAGTCCGATTCCCGAAGCGTCTCAGGCCAGTACGTCCGTGGCCGAAGACGAAGATGACTCCGTCGAAAACTACATGGCGCGGCTACTGTCGCGGTCACGCGGTGGCGCGACTGTTTCGCCCAAAGAAGCGAAGTCACTGGCGGTATCCGCAACCCGTGCTTCGGGCGCTTCCGCAGACGGACCTGCTGCGGCAGAAGAGATTCCGTTCGATCCTGCGGATCGCTCGCACTTGACGGCCGGACCGAAACACAAGCAGGACCGACAGGCCGTTCGAGACCACTTGCAATCATTCCGACAAGTGGCCCATCAGTCCGCCCGATCGGCTCTGGCGAGACACACCACCAAGCTCCTGCTTTCGACGTTGATCGCCAAGACAGTCTTACTGGGCGTCTCGACTGCCGCAGCGGCCTTCTATTTCGGAGCGCCACTCATCGGCTGGCCGACCGAGATCTGGAATGGTGCCGCCTGTTCACTGGCCGCGCTGCTCAGCGGGATGGAGTTCTACCGCTCCTGGTCGAAATTCCGGCAATCCTTTTCGCACGGCAAGTCACCCAATAAGAAGGCTCCGCGAAGTGAGGTCGCCGAGATGACACCTGCCACTGAAGTAGCCGTAAACGATGTGGTTTAACCGCGTGGGCAATGCCCCGCGCGTCGATCGGTATGGAAAGCCGTTTCACCTTCAAAGCGCGGGGCGTTGCCCACGCGGTTAAACGACTCAGCTGTCCCCGGCGATCTCGTCCGAGATGTAGTACTCGTAGAAGAACCGGCCGATCTGGTCGCTAAGTCGTGACAGATAGCGTGCCTTGAAGTTGGTAAACGTCTCTTCCGACGTGCTGATCGGTTGCTGAGCCGGATACTTGGAAATCTTCTCAGCGGAGAAAATCTTCTCGGCCTCGCCGCTGTCGTCCATCTTCCAGACACTGACGATCGCTTCGGCTTGGCCACGATAGAGGCTGGCGCTTCCCTCTTCGTAAAGCGAGAACTCGTTGAGATCGACGTAGACGACGTACGTCGCTTTGAAGTACGCGCCGATTTCTTCCGGCTTGTCCCAGTCCTTGTTCTCTTCCAGCCAGCCCTTCACATAGTCGGGCGGCACCGTCTTGATCTTGTGTTCTTGCAGCCGAAACGTGACGTACTTGGCCAGCTCGTGGTGTACGTTCTCGAAGCCGTACAGCACCTCATTCGGTGCGAAGCAGACGACAGCGACGGTCACTTCCTTGTCGGTCATCGACTCCTTCGTCTGCGCGTCAAACTCCGGCTCCACGGACGGCGGCCCGCCAATCAGATAGCCGAGGAACAAGACGTAGCTGCACCCGTTGAGCATGGTGCATACGAGCAGTGCCGCCACCAGTAAACAACAGCTCCTCGCGAAACTGTTCTTGGTCGATCCGATTCTCATGGCAGAACCTTTTTGTAATGCGCTGTGCGGCATGAATGATGTCAAGGTAGAGAGCGGTTGGGCACGTGTCGGTCTTCTCTGGTCCCCTCGCCCCGGCTTTGCGGGGAGAGGGCGAGTGGTCGATCAACTTTGTATTGCGGGGTTCATCACTAGCCCGACGCGCAAGCGAGGGCTTCACTCTCCATAACGGTTTGCCCTCGCTTGCGCGTCGGGCTAGTTGTTGTCAGAAGTCCGTTCCCGGACGATGGTCATAAAATTTCTGAGCCAACTGATCGCAGACGCGATCCACGTAGTCTTTTTGAAACGTCAGCGAGGTCTTCGTCTGCTCGGAGATTGGTTGATGCGCGGGGTAAGTCGATGTGAACTCGTTCGAATAGACGGCGTGAGCAAAGCGCTGCGATCCCGCCGATTCGACCTTTGACACGCGGACGAAGCCGGACGAGTGACCGCGCATCAGCTTCGGGCTGTTCGGTTCGCGAAATCCAAACTCCTGCACGTCGAGGTGCACGATATAGTCGGCTTCAAAGTCCTGAGCCAATTCGGAAAGGTCCGAACCGACGGTGCCGTGCTCGTCCAACCACTTGGCGACGAGATCCGGGTTGATGACCTTCACACCGTTGTATTTCATGCGGCGCGTCACGCCGTCGATCATGTCGAACTTCAATGTGGCCAAGTCCGACTCGACCGAGTCCGGTGTCGTGCAGACGACGAGAACCGTCAGCTTCCCCTTGGCAAGGTCTTCGCGCGTCATCGCACGGAATTCAGCCGGGACCATCGGATCGCCCGTCAGCATCTTGCCGAACATGACTCCCAGCGAGCAGCCAGGAAGCGAGCAGGCGAGCGCCACACACAGCACTCCCCCCGCAGTCCTCAGCCACAGGCGACGTGATCGCAGGGAACGTGTTCGATGTAATGTGCGCTGCTGCATAATGGCGATCCTTCGCCCAACGGTCAGTAAAACAGGAAGGTCGAGTCTCCGACTCGGCTCTCACCAACACGCACCCGAAGCGTGAGCGAGGAATGCCTTGCAGACAAACCCACTTCTCACCGCGTGAGATTCTTTCTCGCTCACACTTCGAGTTGATAAGTCCAGAACGATTCTTGCCGACGAACTCAACCCTCGATCACCAGTCCCACCACAATCTCCACGCCCACAGTGCGGTCGAAACCCCACCGAGTGCGATTACCAAATACGCGAAGAACGGCAACGGCTCATCAACACACCACAGGCGACCTTGCACCGCGCTGAACAGACACCACGGAATCATCAACGCCGACACGGCCGCCAACAGCAGCCCGGCCGGATTGACTCGGCCTGCGGTCAACAAATCACCACGAACGAAATGGGAAAAAGAAGTCGTCATCCCGCAGCCCGGACAGGGCTTTGAGAAGAGCGTGCGAAAGGTGCATTCGGGTAGCCCCAACTGACGGTGCGTGCCATATCCGCGCGGGTCCGGTTCGAGCGACCGAGCCATCGCAAAACCGGCCAGCAGCAACATCGACCAGACGACCAAAGCCGTCCGCCCGACGCGCCCCACCGGAGCACCATCAAATTGAGGAGTCATCGACATGAATTTGGGAGTGGCCGGTTGATAGTGGCAGTTCCAAACGGGAACAAGATCGTCCGCAGAGAATCTACCGCTCGACAGCCCACTCCGCAGCGAACAACCGCCATTCCTGATGGCCTCTGGCCAGAACTGCCGCTGAGACGACCGAATCATGTCGATAGCGACACCAACTCGAAGCGTCAGCGAGGACGAACACAGGGCCATCGCCTGTTTCAACGTAGAAGTCCTGGTGGGCCGGCGCGGCGAAGCGCCGCCAGTCCCACCCTGGCCTGCGCTAAAGTGTTGAAACTGGGGTTGGAGTATTGGGGGTGTTTTGTTCCGATTCGAGTCGGTGTTGTGAGTTGCGAGGCATCAGCGGGCAGGGAGGCTTGTGATGGACACGACGGATCGA
>Ga0209086_10001167_pt1 | contig 21506 bp, 16 predicted proteins | sample M_130207_XF_Meta_FD_187312 | JGI IMG/M metagenome (GOLD analysis project Ga0209086, IMG submission 187312) | Freshwater microbial communities from Lake Montjoie, Canada to study carbon cycling - M_130207_XF_MetaG (SPAdes) (version 2) | ecosystem: Environmental > Aquatic > Freshwater > Lake... | reverse complement strand
TCTTGATGAAGCTCAACGCGAGTTCGCCGCAGTTCAACGCGCACGTACCGCCATCGCGGAAGCAGATCGACTGGTGGATGAACTGGATCGAAAGCCTGGCCCGTGCGTGGCGGAACGCTGTCGGATCGGTGAGTTGTTCCTGAAGAATGAGAGCCGTCTTCGCGGTGAGTTCTGGCTGCGCGATGCCCTCAACCACGATCCAAACTATGCTCCCGCGCATCGGTTGTTGGCTGAACATTACCAACAACTGGCGAAGCGCAATCCCGCTTATGCCGATGTGGCGGAGCGGCATCGCCGAGCGGCGGCGGACTCTGTTCCGCAGCCATCGACAGCACCGCCATCCGACACTGAACGAGTCCTGCCATGACGAACCCAAGCAAGATCGCCAAGTCCACGGCCAGCCTCTTGGCGGGCATGATGGTTGTCTGTGGCTGCTTGCCGGCCAGCAACACGCCGAACTCAACGCGATCTCAGCCGTCGAACAAACAGGCGGCGGCAGTCGCCCCCGAGTTCAAAGAAGTCGGTACGGAATCAGGGTTCACATTCACATACCACAACGGCAAAGAAGCCCAGCACAACGCGATCTTGGAGTCGTTGGGTGGCGGCGTTGGGATATTGGACTACGACCGTGATGGTCGGCCTGATCTGTTTCTGCCGAGTGGTGGCAAGTTTGAAGCGGGGCCGACGATCGTGGGACTTGCGTCCGCGTTGTTCCGACAAGTTGACGAAGGGCGGTTCGTCGAACAAAGCATTTCTGCGGGAGTGGCGACGCCGAAGCAGTACTCGCACGGCGTGGCCATCGGTGATTTTGACAACGATGGTTTTCCGGACGTGCTGGTCACGGGCTACGGAACGCCGACGGTGTGGCACAACTGCGGTGACGGCTCTTTTCAGGATGTCACGTCCCCGAGTGGAATGATCGACCGGGCTTGGAGCAGCAGCGCCGGGTGGGGCGACGTAAATGGTGATGGGGCACTCGATGTGTACTTCGCGCATTACGCCGACTGGTCGTTCGAAAACCACCCTCGTTGTGGAACGGCGGCTCAGCCCGATGTCTGTCCACCACGTCGATTTCAAGGGCTGGATCATGCCCTGTTTTTGGCGAACGGAGCTGGTTCGTTCGCGGATGCGACGGCGAAAGTGGGACTCAAGCCGAAAGGAAAGGGCTTGGGAGTTGTCCTCGTTGATCTCGATGACGACACGGACCTCGACATCTATGTCGCGAACGACACCGATGACAACTGGCTGTACATCAACGATGGAACCGGGCACTTCGATGAGACCGGGATGCTCAGCGGCACCGCTGTCGATGACAAGGCCCAGCCGAACGGCAGCATGGGCGTCGCCGTTATCGACTACAACACGGACGGTCGAGTCGATCTCTGCGTGGCGAACTACGAGGACGAAGCCTTTGCGCTGTATCAGAACAACAGCGGAGGGCTGTTTTCCCATGTCAGTTCCAAGACCGGAATCGAAGCCATCGGACGGTTGCAAGTCGGATTTGGAACGGTGACGGGCGACATTGATGGCGACGGTGACGAAGACATCGTGGTCTCCAACGGTCACGTCATCCACCACCCGCTCAACGCGCCGTTGAGACAGGAGCCGCTGATCCTGCTGAACGACGGTCGGTCCCGATTTGAACGGGCCACGATTCCACCCGACCAGTATTTCTCGCGACCTCACATGGGGCGCGGCTTGGCACACGGCGACTTGGATGGCGACGGCGACCTCGACTTGGTTTTTGCCCACAGCAACGAGCCGTCTGCAATCCTAATGAACCAGAGGGAAGCTCACGGTCGCTGGTTGGTGGTTGACCTGGTCGGAACCGTTTCGCCGCGAGACGGAACGGGGGCGAAGGTCGTGCTGGAGACTTCGCAGGGCAAGCTGATCCGGCACGCCTTTGGTGGTGGCAGCTATCTCTCGGCCAGTGCGCGTTCACCGCACTTCGGTTACTCCCGTGAGATGACTCCACGCGGCCTCAAGGTCTACTGGCCATCCGGGCGAGTCTCTGATCTCACGCTTACTGCAGCTCACCTCAGCCGCAAGCGAATGCTGATCGTCGAGTAAGGGGCGGTGCATTTACGACGTCCGCGAGTTGCTGCCAAACGGACGATCACGGGTCAGGTGGTTCAAAGTTCATTTCTTGCGGCAAAAATGAACTTTGAACCACCTGACCCCGGCTGCCACACTTTGCTGGACGCGAAGATTTGTGACCGAACACTGCGTCCGTGACGGTGGTGTTCCCCCGGCCTTTACTCCTAAGGAGTAAAGGCGACACCAACTCCACTCGAAACTGCGACAACCATGATCGCGTTGGGTGGCGGGCAATGCCCGCGCCGGGAGATTCGTAGTGAACCTCCGAACTAATTGTTGTGAATACCGAGCAGCGAACTGAGCTGTGTTGATGAGACGCTGTTGCGGCCGCCGAGGCGCGGTTCGACCGAGAACATCACGCCGGGGTTGTTCTTGCTGGCGTCATAGTTCGCTCCGACGTGGAACAACAGCCACTCGCCGACGCGCGTGACCGTGAACGACTGGCCTCGATTGCGATGTTCGCCGATGTCGTAGGCGGTACTCATCGTGGAGACCCATTTCGGGCTGAGGGCATAGCTGTAGCTGGCGGTCACGATGCGGCTATCGACGGGACCGGCGGTGATCTGGCGGAGTCCCACGTACGCGCTGCCGCGCAGGCTGCGCTGACTCTGCACGCCGACATGCCACAGTTCTTGGCCGTTGTTGAAGAAGTCGTACAGGCTTCCGGCGATGATGCTCGTCCGGTCGCCAACGTGCCACGCATAGCGCGAACTGAAGAGCCCGAAGTCCGAGCCAAAGTTGTCGCGATCCGAGTTCGGGAAGTACGACAGTCCCAGATCGAGCGTCATCCAATCCTTGATGCGTTGACGATCCGGTGGCCCGACTTTGGTTTGCAGACGCTGGTGAAGTCCCAACCTCAGGACTTGTTGGTCATCGACGAGTTCGTGGTACGGCGACGTGACATACGAACCGGCTCCCGTGCGGACGGCGTAGAACCGCGGATCGAACTCGCCCGGCAGGACACCGCCGAACGTGTTCAGAATCAATCGTGACCGGAACCGTTCCTGAGCGTTGTCATCGAACTCGTTCCACTGCGGGATCTCGCTCAAATTGCGGGTCGATCCCGAGTAGCTGTAGTCGGCATCGAGGACCACTTTGTGAGCCAGTCCGTCCAAGTTGAACAGCTCACTTTGAACTTGAGGGAACACGCGACCGAACTGAATGCTAGCGCGAACGCCGCCCTTTCCATACAGCCGGTCGATCGACTGCGACGTGAAGCTGTCACTCCAAAATGCGGCCTCGCCCATCGCATACGGTGCCACCTTGAGTGGCCCCAGATTGAACGGCATCTCGACCTCATGCCGCGTCATTGCGACGAGACCGTTCGCGTCGGTGTAGTACGGAAGCGGGCTGTAGATGTCGAGCGGATTGGCGGGTGCGTCGCCCTGATTCACCGACGCATACGCCGCTGACGTGTGTGAACTCCAGTTGAGCAAGCCCCCCGCGAGTGGTTCGCCGAGGAAGTACAAGTCGCCGCGCGGTAGCCACGCGGTGTTGTTCTCGAACGGGTTGACTGTCGGTCGCACGAGCAACGACCACATCGAGTTCTCGGTCGGCTGCTGCCGCAAGTAGGCCTGCGTTTCGAGGTCCTTGCCGGTATCGAACTCTTTCTCAAGGAATTGTTCGCGGTAGTTGCGATCGCTGGCGTAGCCGAGTTCCGCGTCGAGTGTCATGCCGTACTGAGAGAAGACGTGGCGATGCTGTCCCTGAATGATGCCGCGACTGGAGTCGTCGGGGACCAACTTGCGACGGTCCAGCCCGAGGTTATCGTTCCCCGAATCGTGGATGTAATAGCCGAGGCCACCCCCTTCGTACCGGTTTCCGTACGCATCGACTCCCCCGTAACGCCCCTCTGTGCCGACGGCTGGCCCACGCTCACTCAGGTAGTCGAGGAGCAGTTCCCAGTTCGCATCCACGTCACTCGGCCGTTGCAGGCCGAGCAGTTGCAGCGCATTCCAGCGGGTTCGTAATTGAGTTCCGAAAACGCGGTTCTGTCCGAACGAACCACCGGTAATCGGGATGCCGGGGTCTTCAATCGGCGCACTCGAATTCGGCAAACTGAGCAGCGGCACATCGCCCACAATGAACTGCGTGTTGAGTGTCGTCACCCAGTAGTGGTCTTGTGCGATGGGCTGGCCGGTTTGCGGATCGACCTCCGACGGCCGCCATCCTTCGGGCCGGTTTTCCACGAAAATGTCGCTCGCTTGGATGCGATAGCCCGGCTTGCCGTACTGACTCGTCGTGAACCACGCATTCTGCGCGTGGTACGACTGCAACGAGTTCTGTCGCAATCGCTCGGCTCGCACCCGAACACCGGCGTCCAACTCAGTGACATGCGTCTGAAGCTCGGCGTCGAGAATCAGTGCCCGGTTGTCGCGGCCATCGTAAAACGCGCGCGAAGCACGGACCACGTTACTGACCTCGCGACCGCCCAACTGCGCGAACCTCGATTGCTGACGGATGACGATGTTTCCTTCGAGATAAAGCTGGAACGACGCATCAGGCCGTTGCAGCATCTCTGGCTCAAACCCACGATCAGTCGCTTCGGTCCAGACGACAACGCGATCCGCACTGAGATCAATCGCGCCGAAGCCGTCGTCACCACCGATGACCATTCCATCGAGCAGCACGTTCACGCCGCCACTCAGGATCGTCACCTGCTCCGGCGGGACGGTGTTCTCCGACTTGAAGCTCTGCACATTGAACGGCATCGCAAAACTGCGCGGTGAGATTCTCACGCGACGCAGACCACCGGCCTGTGTCAGCGTTCCCGGCTGCGGAACGGACACGATCTGTCGGTTGGGATCGCCGCTCGGAACCGGCATCGTGAGTTGCGTCTGCTGGAGGCTGCCACGCTCGGAACCGCTTTGACGATGTAACGCGCGACGAAACAGCGGGTCATCCGTTCCCGGTCGTTCGGCCACGCGGCCTCGCACCGTCAACGACATCCCCACGTCCGATTCGAGGTCCACCCACAGCGACTGCTCCGTGCGTGAGCCGTTCGCATCTTGGACCTCGACTGAATCTTCCATGTAAACAGTCAGTCGTTGCCGCGACTCGTCTCCCGCCACATCGCCCGGTTGCGCGGCGCGAACCCAGACGACCATGTTGTTCGCGGCGAAGACTTGCTCACCCTGCACAATGCGGCACGAACCTCGAAACAGAGCAATCGTCGCTTCGCCCTCATGCCATTCTTGGCACCAGTCGGCAGAGATTTGGATGGGACTGCTGGAGGAATCGACCGGCGACTCCTCGGCCAACCCGACGAGATCGGGGCGCGCCGCTGCCACTACGACCGCAATCACTGCGGTGCAGAGTGGCAATAGCCAACCGATTCGTAACGGGTGTGGTTTGCCCGACACGGACGCTCCGAGTGAAGGGGGGCTTCGCGCAATCAAATTCGACAGACGGCGATCCATCGCAAATCTGCTGAACGTGTTCGTGAAAAGCGGGTGCGGATCTTGGAAAGACGGGGTGGAAGTTTGCTGATCTCAGTGGTCCGAATGAGCGTGCACGGCAGACGCAGTGCCGCAAGAACCGCCGGAGGGAAATGGGGCGGGACTATATGGCGGGTCAAACTTGAGTGTCAATTTGGCTTTTCAGGCGACGAACTCCGGCGGAAAATGCCGGTCAGGCCGAGATGCCGAAGTCCGGCTTTCGGAAAAGCCGGACTTCTCAGCCCTCAAGCCGAACTTCGTTGACCCCGAGTGATGGACTCCGCAATGAACTTGTTGTGAGTGGTTCAGGCATCCACTAACATCGAATCCATGCACTCAGACCGCCCCCACCGCCCCTCTTCAGATCGTTCTTCCGGTCGGCGATTGCCTCCGCCCCGGCCTGCCGCTCAGGAGCCACCGCCTCAACGGCGCGAAGCCGCGCCGCGCGGGGACCGGCCTTACGAAGGCCGACAGCGCGAGGATCGGGAACGAGGCGATGCGCCGCGCGAGTCGTACCGGCGCGCCGATCGCCGCGCTTCGACCGCGACTCCCTTCGAGTGGCTCGTCCAGCGAGCGCTCTGTCCCGAGGAGTCGCAGCGGGTTCCGCAGGTGGTGTCCAAAGGCCCGGTCTTTCACCCGTTTCTGTACCGGAAGCAATTGGGTGAGTTCGATGCCACAGCGCGACCGGGCGACATGGTGGAATTGATTTCGGCGGCCGGGTTCACACAGGGCTTCGGCCTGTTCAACCCACGTGCCGAGATGACGGTGAGGCTGTTGAAAGCGGGAGTCCATCGCCCCGATGAGGCTTGGTGGCACGACCGGCTTTCCGCGGCACTCGAACTCCGTCGCGGGTTGTTGCAACTCGATGCCGTGACGGACGCCTATCGCGTCATTCACGCGGAAGCGGACGGACTGCCCGGTCTGATCGTGGACCGCTTCGGTGATGTGCTCGTCGCCGAGTGTTTCTCGCTGGGGATGTATCAACGGGCTGAAGCAATCCTGTCGATGCTCGAACCGCTCTGTGGAACTCGCCACGGCGTGATGCGAGCCGCACCCGCTTCACAAGATCACGAAGGTTTTTCCGCCGAACCAACCGGTTCCGAGGGCCTGCCGCCACGGGCCGTCATTCGCGAGCACGGAACTCAGTTTCGCATCGACTTCGTCAGTGGGCACAAGACCGGCTTCTATTGCGATCAGCGCGAGAACCGAAAACGCTTGGCCGAGTGCTGTGCGGGCAAGTCCGTGCTGGACCTGTGTTGCTACACCGGCGGCTTTGCCATTCAGGCACTGCGACTCGGCAACGCGGCCGAAGCGACCGGCGTGGAACTCGACGAAGAGGCCGCTTTGCTGGCGAAGGAGAACGCCAAGCTGAATCGCGTCAAACCGAACATCGTGCAAGCCGATATTTTCGCTTACATGCGCGACATGGTGCGGAACGGCAAGAAGTACGACATCGTCGTCCTCGATCCGCCCAAGCTGATTCGGTCGCGCGAGGAGTTCGAGGAAGGGAAGCACAAGTACTACGACTTGAACCGACTGGCGATGCAGCTCGTCGCACCGGGAGGCATGATGCTCACATGCAGTTGCTCGGGACTGCTCGATCGGGCCGAGTTCACGAAGATCGTCTGTGCCGCTCCGGAAGTCGGACGGCGCGTCCAAATCATCGGCCAAACCGGCGCGGCCGCCGATCACCCGATCGCCACCAACTGCCCCGAAAGCGAGTACCTCAAGACAACGTGGCTACGGCTGGAGTGACTCGCGCATGAACAAAGCCTTCCTCCGGGAACCCGAACAGACGGACGCGCGTTGTCCCGGCTGTCAGTCCGTGGGACAGGCGGTTGGCTCGCAGACACTCAACGCCCGGTTGACACCCGATGTTCGGAAGTTGCTTGCCGAGTCCGGTTACTTCTGTCCCAACGGCCGCTGCCAAGTCGTCTATTACGACGACTTCGAGGGTGTTGTTTCACGCGACTCGTTCACCGAGGCGATCCCGCTGAAAGATGCCGACGCGCCGCTCTGTGCCTGTTTCGGCGTCACGCGATCCGACATTGAAGCCGATGTCGAAGAAGGATCCGTGACGCGCACACGCGCTGCCGTACTGAAGGCTCAGTCCGACGCAGCACGCTGCGAGTTGCTGGCTCCCAACGGACGAACTTGTGCCCCGGAGTTGCAGCGGTACTACTTGCGTTGCAAGCAGCGTTGAACAACGTGAAGCAGGCTTTAGTCCTCGCGCGGCCAGTGATGAGACTTCTGAGCGGGGCGGCGTAAGCCTTCTCGTTCTTGGGCGTAAGCCCTCTTGGGAGAACCGGGAGACTTACGCCGCCCCGCACGGAAATCTCTCACATTGTGCCGCGCAAGGTATAAACCTCATTGAGCCGCAGGCACCGACAACGTGACGCTCGCCGTCGGAAATTGAGCTGGAACCGGAATCGTGACCTTGCTGGTCGCGGCCCATTCGGTGCCGCGGTTCACGATCGTTTGAAAGCCGACGCACTGCATCGAGTAGTCCGCGTGACCCATCAAGGTCGTGAAAACGACCCCTTTTCCGTAACGAATCCACCAGACCATGGGTTCGTGAGCGTCCGTCCCGCCGGTCTGCTTGGCGGCGTGAGCCGTGGCGAGGACATTCATCCCTGCGGCGGGACCGCGCTGCCCGTGGTATAGCTCGTCCTTCGCATGCATCCATTCGACCGGAATTCCCTTCATGACGGGATGCTCCCGTTCGCGGACGATGACCGCGAACTCGTGCTGCGAACCGTGACCGGCTCCAGGTCCTTCTCCCTTTGGAGTGCGAACAGCCTGGCCCTTGTCGTCGATCGTCAGCCGGTCGCCGAACTTCGCATCGCGCCAGCCCAATCCGATCATCTTGTTGAACTCGGTCCATTCGGGAAACGCATTGTTCGCCGCGTGAACGATCACCAATCCACCCCCGTTTGAAACGTAGGCTTCGAGATCGCGCTGGACCGGCTCGGGCCAAGCTTGGCCGTTGTAATTGCTCAGGACGGCCGCGTAGTCCGAGAACTTCGGGCGGAAGCCATCCCACGCGGAAACAGGCTGCTTGTTGTCGGGTGTCGTGGCGACATCGACGGTAAAGCGACCGCTCTTGACCAGAAAGTCCTTCAGGATCGGCGTTGTCGCCTTCCAGTTGTGGTTGTTCTGACCATCGACGATGAGGACTCGCACCGGATCGGCCGCTTGAACCGAGTTGTTCCCGCACAGGCTCAGCGACACCGCGCACACGCCCAGCAACACACCGGACAACCAACTGTCTTTTGTAAATCGCGACAACAGACTGCTCATGAACGCTGCTCCTAAGTGATGATTTTGAATTGGGCTGACTCCAACCTCAACCAAGCCCCTGCGTGACCGTTATAGCAGTCACCGCAGGCGCTCGCACCGCTTCCGGATCAATCGCTACGACGTGCCGAGTCCAACAGTCATTTCTCGCCGAAGTTAAAATCCGTGCTATCGTGTTCCCAAAACGGTAAGCAGGATGACGATCCTAAATCGTGTCGAGAACTGGTGTGGAACTGGCTCCCTCCAATCACTTCAAGCCACTGAAATCCGTCGCTTTCGACGGTGGCAACGTGTGATCGGAAACGCTTAAGCGAATGACGGCCTTAGCCGCGTCCGCCTCTTCCCCCGCTACCAGTGGATTGACGATGTGCGAATGGGGACGCACTCATCGTTGGCCACAAGCGTGACTTGTTCGCGATGCGTCGGGAGTTCTGGAGAGATCACAACCTGGGAGTACGGTCGGCGCGTGTGAACGACGTCGCCGGCATGGAATAAAAGGAGACACGCAATGCTCGTTCTGTCCCGTCAGCGCGATGAGAGCATCTTCATCGGCGACAACATCAAGATCACAGTCGTCGATATTCGTGGCGACAAGGTTCGCCTTGGTATCGAAGCCCCGACGGAAGTTCCCGTTCATCGCCAAGAGGTTTACGAGGCGATCCAACGCGAACATCAGCGCGGCGCGGTGGCTGGCGTCCGGGTCGAAGGCACGGCGAAGTAACAGCGCCAAGCGACCGCTGCAAAACACGATCGTTTCTCATGAGAACCTTCGGAAACAACCGGTCGCGGTCTTTCGCATCCACTGACTCATCTCGAACATCTTGATGACCACGCATACCTGACTGAGCCGGGCAATTTGTCCGGCTCAGTCTGTTTTCATGTGCGGACTCGGTGACGAACGGCTGTGACATTCGCCACGCGGTAGTCGGTCCGGCATTCGTGGCGAGCGGTGCGGCGTCAGCCCGAGGTCGTCTTTCGTCCCGCGAAAGAACGCTCTTTCGCAGAGCGCAAGGCGACAAAGCCCGTGCCATTGGGCTGACGCCGTTCCTCGCGTCCAATTTGAGCTTTGCCGGGAAGCTCGATCAATGACTTCCGAGATCGAAGTCGATGACGAGCGGCAAATGGTCGGAGGCGTCTCGTGTCGCGCGACTTCTCACGACGTGGACACGCTGCACGTTGATCGCGCCTCGCACGAAGGCTTTATCTAGCGCGAGAGTGGGTAGCCACGCGGGGAATGAACGGAATCGAGAGGCCGGAGCCGTGATCTGGCGAAAGCCATGCACGTCGAAGGGGCCGCTGGCCAGCGTGTTTCGCCAATCGTTGGAGTCTCCGACGATGAGGGTGGGATGTTGTTTGGATTCTCGAAACGAATGGTGTTCGAGCAGCCGGCGTGACTGCCAGTGTCGCTCGTGCTCTCCCAGTCCGAGATGCCAGTGGGCCAGATGCAGCGGACCGCTGGGTGTATCGATGACGGCCAGTTGCGCCCCGCGTACCTTGCGAGTGTGGTGTGTCAGCGAGATCTGATGATGGCTAAGCAGCGGCCAGCGCGACAGCAGGAGGTTTCCGTAGCCACCCTCTTTCAGCCGGACGTTGAGCTGAAACAGATGTGCTGCTGGCTGAAAATGCTCGACGAACAAACGGGGCTGATCGTCATGGCGGCTGCGGCGGACGAGTCGGTCCACCTCTTGAAGGCAAATGAGATCGGGAGCCTCGGCGTCGATGACATCCATGATGCGATCGAGCCGATAGCGCCGATCCCGGCCTCCGATCCCCTTGTGAATGTTGAAGCTCAGCAGTCGCACCGAAGCTCTCCCGTGTGATGCCTCCCGCCGACAACCCTCTTGATGAAGCCCGGCCTTTCTGAAAAGCCGGGCTTCGGTCGCCCCCGCAAAACGTATCGCACGCGGGAGGCATCGACCAGCCCCGTTTGTCTGCCGCTCTGACACAAGCATGACGCTTTTCAACTTCGGATTGACCGAAAGTCGGACCGCTTCTAACTTCCCGCCCTCCCCCGCTTATCAAATCAAATTCTGCCTGCCCCCGTTCTCGTGCGGAGACGCATCGTGCGCGCGCTGCCTGTCGGTCGATTCGGCTTCGTGTTGCTGTGTCCGTTCGCTTTGTCGTTCGGGGTGGCCTTGTCTCTCACTGCGCTGTCATTGTCCGCGCGGGCCGATGAGGGCGAAGTGCGGGAGCGGGTCATCGTGATGACTTCCGGACGCATCCTCACCGGGCAGACGACTCGCAACGCGGGCGGCTGGTTGGTGGAACATGCCAGCGGTCGTGTACAGGTTCCTGGTGATCAAGTGAAAGTCGTGGCAGACAGCATGCGCGATGCGTATCGCAAGCAGCGTGATGCCATCGTCGAACCGACTCCCGCCACGCATGTGATGCTGGCGCAATGGTGCATCACGTACCGGTTGAACGACGAAGCTCGCGACGAACTGAAGAAGTGTCTGAAGCGCGATCCCGAACATGAAGAGGCTCGCAAGCTGCTGCGCCGGTTGGACGAGAGCTTGACCGCGAAGACCGTTACGCCGCAATCGACGGTCCTGCCGCTCAGAACTCCCGACGGCTTTGTGGTGCCCGATGTTGAATCGCTCGGCGGACTCTCGAAGGAAACGGCCACGTCGTTCACCGCGCGCGTGCAGCCGTTGCTGATCAACAAATGCGGCAACGCGAGTTGCCACGGAGCCACCTCGCGCGGGGAATTTAAACTCCACTCGACACGCCTCGGCGCGAACGGCAACCGGATGCACACCGAACGGAATCTGGCAGAAGCCTTGCGCTACATCGACATCCACGATCCAGCGCTCAGTCCGCTCGTGACCGCTCCGCAAGGTGGCCATGCCGGAGCGACCGCCATCTTCCACGGGCCTCAAGGGGCCGAACAGCTCAAGACGCTGCGAATCTGGATCAAACAGGTGTCGCACGAGAAACGGACTGAGGAGCAGGAACTAGCCAATCGACCGAGTGTACTGAGTAAACAGAAGACCTCGCCGGGAATGGGCGGCGTTCCAGCGACGCAATCCACGTTCTCAAACTCAACGCCGTCCAAGCCTCGCAGCAATGATTTCCATCCCGTCGATCTCGACTCCCCGCTGCCACTCACCAGCGATGAGACCGCCACGCCCTTGAACGAAGATGATTCCAGTGACTTGTTCGACCCTAATGAATTCAACCGCCGCTTCCACGGTGCCCAGAAGTCACGGAAGTGAACGCACTACGCTTCACCCGAAGCGGCCGATGGAACCAGCCCTACGGCGATTGCCAGCACGGCCAACAGCGGTCAACCAACTTTTCACACGCCTCTCTGGAAAGGGACACCATGCCCCGCATCACTCATCCCACAACGTGGACTAAGGTCCGTACCCTGTCCGCTCATTGTTTGCTGCTGCTGACACTCGTCTGCCTCACCGGTTGTGCCCTGACCAATTCCAAAAAGAGCGCGGCCCGCGCCCCCACTGTCCACGGCGATAAATTCTCGTGCGGCGAACAGTGCCCCAAAGGACGCTCGTTGTGACCGGCATCGACTCAGCCAAGAATCATCAAGTCCAGCGAGTCTCAACCGAATCGGAGACCCTTCGTGGCACTGATTGAGATTCGCGATGTCTGCAAGGTCTATGACCTCGGTGAAGTTAAGGTCGAGGCTCTCAAAGACGCCAATCTGACCATCGAACAGGGCGAGTTCGTCGCGCTGATCGGGCCCTCCGGATCGGGGAAGAGCACGCTCATGAACACGCTCGGCTGTTTGGATCGCCCCACTTCGGGGAGCTACAAGCTGGCGGGTGAAGAGATCTCGACGATGTCGGGGAACGATCGGGCACGCATTCGCAACCAGCGGATCGGCTTCGTGTTTCAGAACTTCAATCTGCTCGCCAGAACTTCGGCGCATGAGAACGTTGAGCTGCCGTTGCTCTATACGCACGGCATCTCCGCCGCCGAACGTCATCGGCGGGCGACCGAGAAGCTCAAGCTAGTTGGCCTCGGTGATCGACTCGATCATCACCCGAGTCAGCTCTCGGGGGGACAGCAACAGCGCGTCGCCATCGCCCGGGCACTGGTCAATGAACCAGCGATCCTGATGGGCGATGAACCAACCGGGAACCTCGACTCCAAGACCAGTCGCGAAGTCATTCGACTCTTCCACGAGCTGAATGAAACGTCTGGCATCACGGTGATCCTCGTGACCCACGATCAGAACGTGGCGAAGAACGCCCGCCGCATCATCGTCCTCCGCGACGGTGCCATCGTGTGCGACACGACGGATTTTGCCCAAGCGTCACAGGCGCTACAGGCCGAAGTTGTGGAGTGATCCGCATGTCGCGTCCAATCGCCGGACGATGATCGACTGCGGCAACCGGTACGACCGGCGCACGTGTCGATCCAACCGAGGTCGCAACCCGTAGCTCCGGCGGCTCGGCTAAGAGGCGTCGCCAACGACAAACCCAACGCAGGCGAGCCGCCTACGCTACGGTATTCGCGCGACCCCAATTCAACGAGCCATCCCACCCCGGATCACTCTTCCTTCGGAATCGGCATGACCCGCCGGACTGTGATCGCTGTTTTGATCTGGCTCAGCGTCGCGGCACAGCCTGCCGCCGCGCAACGGCTCGTCCCGACATTCTTTCCCGAGCAGCGGTCGATCATCGTTCGAGCCCCTTCGCAACTCGTCCCGTCTCGTCTGCCCGATTCACTTCCGCCGTCCACCGTCTCGAACCCGCAGCCCGAGCTGCAACCGGTACAGCTCTCGCTGGACGACATGATTCGGATGTCGCTCGGCAACGTCGATGTTGTCCGCATCTTGGCCGGGACGACGGCGACGAACAGCGGGCGGACGATCTACGACCCGGCGATTACCAACACGGCCATCGACCAGCAGAATGCGCAGTTCGATCCGACGCTCTCTGTCAGCAACACTTGGAACCGGATGGAGAACCCGCAGGCGATCTTCGATCCGCTTGCACCTCCGCCCCCCACCTCGTCGATCATCACCGGTGTCCGCAACGACTTCTTCAACACATCGACGAACCTCACCAAACAGAACGCCTTCGGCGGAACATTCGGCGTTGGCTTCGATGCGACTCCCTCACGACTGTCTCCCGGCACGTATCCGCTCAATCCGCAGACGCGCTCATCGAGCAACATCAACTACACGCAACCGCTGCTTCAGGGAGGCCGTCTCGGCGCGAACCTCGCTCCAATCGTGCTGGCTCGGATCGACACCGAGCGTTCGTACTTCCAGCTCAAGGACTCGATGCAGGAACACGTACGCGGCGTGATTGAAGCGTACTGGTCGCTCGTCGCCGCGCGCACGGACGTGTGGGCACGACGGACGCAGGTCGATCAGTTGACCGAGATCTTGCGCCGCATTGATGCGACCGTGAAGACGGGAACCGGAAATCGAGGCGACCAAGCGCAGGCTCAGCTCGCTCTGGCCAACTTTCGAGCGAGCCTCGTCGCGTCGGAAGGAAATCTCATCCAGCGAGAAGCGGGGCTCCGGAACATCACGGGGATGCCACCTTCCGACGGCACGCGACTCATTCCGAACTCGCCACCGCAGCGAGACCGCTTTCAGCCCGATTGGGCGTCGATCACGGAACTGGCCGGTGAACGTCGCCCCGACATCATCGAACTGAAGCTCATCATTGAGGCCGACCAGCAGCAGTACCAAATCGCGCGCAACACCGCGTTGCCTCGACTCGATGCCGTCAGCCAGTACCGCTGGAATGGACTCGAAGGAACGATGCCGAACGGCCAGTCCCGCTCGTCGTCAGCGGGAGCCTTCACCGACTGGACGCTCGGGGTGAACTTCTCAGTACCGCTCGGACTGCGTCAGTCGCGAGCCTCACTACGTGCGAGAGAACTCATCATCGCGCGAGACCGCGTCAATCTTCAGCAAGGTCTGCACAGTGCTATCCATCAACTCGCGGCGAGCGTCCGCAACCTCGACCAAGCCTACGATCAGTACCTCGCGTTTCGCGAAGCCCGCCAAGCCGCTCGCGAAAACCTGCGGTTCCAAAACGCCAAGTACTTCACGGGAACGGCCATCTTCATCAACGTTCAGCAGGCGATCACCGACTGGGGCAACTTGGTCTCGGCCGAGGCCAGCGCGCTGACTCAATACAACACGCTCTTGGCGACGCTCGAACGCCAGACCGGCACGATCTTGGAGACGCACGCCGTCCTCTTCTACGAAGAACGCTTCGCCGCCATCGGACCACTCGGCCGCTTCTGCGATGACGAGTGCTATCCCCAGAACATGCGTCCGTCCTCCAACGCCGACCGCTATCCCGCCGGAGACACTCCGTCCGAACAAGCCTTCGATCTCGAACAACCCGGCAGCCTGCGCGACAAACGCCCCGACCTCAACTACGACGACATCAAGCTGCCGACGCTAGAAGAGATCATGCGGGAACCAAGCGTCCCCCCGGCTCCGCGACCAAAACGCGAAGGCGAGCCTGGCATCGAGCCGCCTCGTAAGTCGCCAAGTGAAACGGAGCCACTTCCACCGGCAGAGCCTCCTGAACCACAGCCGCCTCGTCCGCGTGACGCGTCCACTGGAGCCACTTCGTTGACCGTCGAACCTCAGTCCAACGACTCCCTTGATGACGCGCCTCGTGAGTCGCAAAGTGCCGCTGCATCTCGGACCTCACGATTCCTGCGTCTCTTCAAAGTGTCGCAACCGCTCGCCCGCAGTTCGCCCCGTGACGAGCGATAAGTGGCGAGATCATCCCGTCTCTCTGCGGCGCAGCTCATCGAAGTTCGACTCGGCCAACGACTTCTTGATGGCCAAGCTGCTCGCGAAATGAGGGCTTCGTCTTGTGAGGGACACCAACCCGAAGCGTGAGCGAGGATGTCGGGCGTCAGCGAGGATGCCTGCATGAACGAGACACCCGGGTTGTGGTGTGGCTGGGGTCGGCGCTTCGCCGCCCCCAGTGATCGTCCAGCGATCGTGAACACTCTCAAGTCTGGGGGCGGCGAAGCGCCGACCCCAGCCACACGTTTGTCCCTCACGCTTCCTCGCTCACGCTTCGGGTTGGTGTCATCGTCACCGCGTGACGATCTCGCCGTACATCAAGTGCCCGGACGCAACCGTCGCTTCGACATCGAGCCGTTGTTTGTTCGGCGCTATTCGAAACACGACGAGATCCGCGAGCGAGCCCCGTCTCAAACGTGCGACCTCGCGACCGAGCAGCTTGGCCGGATTCTTGCTCGTCATGTCGATCGCCTCACGCAACGAGACGCCTGCGAATTCCATCACGTTCGCCACGCAAACATCCGTCTCCTGAGCCGACCCGGCGAGCAGTTCGTGTTGCCCGGCCACAACCAGTTTGCCGTTCTCCAGAATCTCGCTCCGCCCGAGTTTGCTTTCGTACACCCCCGGCGGACAACCGGCCCAGCCGGCGGCGTCACACGTCAGAATCGTCTGCTTGGGCGACTTCACCTTGATGAACGTTCGCACGAGTGACGGCGGCAGATGATGGCCATCGACGATCAAGCTGGCGGTGAGTCGCGTGTCGGACAGTTGTTCGAAGATGTAATTGCGGTGACGGTGAATCAGCGCATGGGCACCGTTCCCAAGATGTGTGCTGAGTCGCGCCCCCGCATCGACCGCCGCGCGAACCTGCTCCGGAGTCGCCGCCGTGTGACCGATCGAAATCACGACGTGGTGAGCCACTGCCTGATGAATGAATTCAATCGCCCCGTCCACTTCCGGCGCGATTGTCACCAGTCGGATGCGGTTGCCCGAAATCTCCTGCAACCGCTGGAACTCAGTCCAATCGGCCGGTCGCACGTGCTGCTTCGGGTGCGCCCCGCGCGGCCCGTCCTCACCAGAGATGTACGGTCCTTCGAGATGGCAGCCGCTGACCATGCGATCCGCCCACGGCTCGCGTTCACAGGCCGCTCGAATCGCCGCGAAACCCGCCGCCAGACCCTCAAACGAATTCGTAATGAGCGTCGGACAGAGCCGCGTCACCCCGAATCGCGAATACGGCGACAACGCCTTCAGCACGTCGCTCACAGTCAGCGCCTCATCACTGAACCAGACGCCACTGTGCCCATTGATCTGCAAATCGAACAGACCCGGCGCGACGAACGGCCATTCGTCCACCGAACCCGTCGGCCACGCCGGTTCAACCGACCGAATGCGATCCCCGCTGACGGCAATCCGTAACGGCTCCCCGTTCTCATAGCTGCGAGCACGAATCGTCATCATGGCGAAGACTCCGGAAATCAGCGTTGCGTGGAACGAGGCGGCTTACGCCTCATTCGAACCTGTCTGCGATGTTTAACCGCGCGAGGTTTATGTCGCTAGCGGGCGGAAAGCGTAACGAGCGCCAACAAAAAAGCCCCCTCGATCCACGAGGTCGCGGAGGGAGGGGGCGATTGATTTTCTGAGCGTGCTGGATCGACCAAGCACGCCGCGAATGGCGATCAGTGTTCCTTGGCGTTAATCCACTTCATCATGCGGCGGAGCTGCTTGCCGGTCTCTTCGATCGGATGGCTCCGTTCCCGACGCTTGATCGCCTGGAAGCTGGCTTGATTGGCCTTGTTCTCCAGAATCCATTCCTTGGCGAATTGGCCGGATTGAATTTCGTGGAGGATCTTTTTCATTTCGAGTTTGGTCTCGGCCGTGACGATCCGCGGGCCACGCGTGTAGTCACCGAACTCAGCGGTGTTCGACACGCTGTAACGCATGTAGTTCAGGCCGCCCTGATAGAAGAGATCGACGATCAGCTTCAGCTCGTGCATACACTCGAAGTACGCCATCTCGGGCTGATAGCCCGCTTCGGTGAGAGTCTCGAACGCCGCTTTGATGAGGGCGCTGACACCACCACACAGCACGACCTGCTCACCGAACAAGTCGGTTTCGGTCTCTTCGGCGATCGTCGTTTCGATGACGCCACCGCGCGTGCCGCCGATCCCCTTGGCATAGGCCAGCGCCAACTTGCGACTCATGTCGGAGGCACCCGGTGACAGAGCGATCAGGCTCGGCACACCGCCACCCTTTTCGTATTCGCTGCGAACCAAGTGCCCCGGCCCCTTGGGAGCAACCAACGCACAGTCGGTTCCCGCTGGCGGCAGAACCTGACCGAAGTGCAGGTTGAAACCGTGCGAGCACATCAGGAGTGCGCCCGGCTTGAGGTTCGGCTTGATGTCGCTCTTGTAGAGGTCGCCCTGAACTTCATCTGGAAGCAGGATGTTGACGAGATCACCGACCTTGGTCGCTTCGGCCAGCGAGACCGGCTTGAAGCCGTGACTGACTGCCAAGTCGTAGTTCTTGCTGCCGGGACGCTGCCCGATGACGACCGTGCAGCCGCTGTCTCGCAGGTTCTGAGCCTGAGCATGACCTTGGCTGCCGTAGCCCAGGATGGAAATGGTCTTGCCCTTCAGCAGGGACAGGTCGGCATCGTCGTCATAGTAAACCTTGGCGGCCATCGTGGTTCTCGTCTCGATTGAAAAAGGAGGAGGGTCGTTACAGAAGTTTGATTCGTAGGGTAAGCGTCTCGCTTGCCCGTGTTCTTTGGTTATTCGGCGAGCAAGCTAAGCCAGCGCCGCCTCTTCATAGGTCGGCGGCGGTTGCAGGGCAGATTCGATCGACAGCGAGGTCTCCCGCGCCAAGGCGACTCGCCCCGTCCGGACCATCTCGATGATGCCGAACGGTCGCATCAGATCGACGAACGCAGTCAGTTTGTTTTCGGAGCCGGAGATTTCGACGATCACATGGCTGGCCCCGATATCGACGATCTTACCTCGGAAGATATCGACCATCTCCCGAATCTCAGTCCGCGTGCCGGAAGCCGTCGCCACCTTGATGAGCATCAGATCGCGTTCGACCACGGCTTGGTTCTGATAGTCCACGACCTTGACGACGGTGATAATCTTTTCAAGCTGCTTGCGGACCTGATTCAGCACCTTGTCGTCGCCTGCGACGACGAACGTCACTCGGGAAAACTCGGGGTTTTCGGTCTCGCCGACCGCCAGACTTTCGATGTTGAACGCTCGCGACGCGAGCATCCCCGAAATGTGAGCGAGCACACCCGGTTGGTTCATCACCATCGCGGACAAAACATGCTTCATCGACGCAAGACTTTCCGAGCAGAACAATCAGAACACGCGCCGCGACGGTTCGTGGGATGCACACCCATCAACACCCGGCCGCGAGCAAGGCGGCACATGGTATTCGTCGTTTGGGGCGCACACAAGGAAGTTATCAGGAGAGTCTCGCAGCGGTGTTATGGTCGTCACAATCCTGTTCTCATGCGGCCCACCGATCAAGAACTTGCGGCCTTGCCCGACGTTTGGGTTTTGCTATCATCCCGCCCCGATTGGGCTGGCGGCTGAGCGGAAGCTATCGCAGTAATACGCGAAGGCAGAGGCTTCAGGACCATCCGCTTCGCCCAAGTCCTGTTTCAGTCGATTTCCCCGCCACCGTAGCTCAGTTGGTAGAGCGATGCTTTCGTAAAGCATAGGTCGTCAGTTCGAATCTGACCGGCGGCTCTTGGTTTCTGTGATTCTCAGCAAGCATCACTGGACCGCAATCCTCATCAAATCCCTGTAGATCAGGGATTTTTTTGTCGGTAGACATTGGCGTTTCGCGGTTGTTTTGAGATGCCTGCGATTCATCAACCGAAATCAGTCGGTGGCACGAATCATCGGACGAGCGTGCAACTAAACGTGCAACTGAAACGGTCGTCTTGTCGGATCGTTCACCGGAGACATTGGCTCGTTGGTCGGTGGTTCCCGTGGCTCGCAATTGGCGAGGCTCACCGGTCGGAAGCGGTGGCAGCTTTTCGAGGTCTGAGGCAACATCCGAGAGTCTGAGATTCGTGTAGACCTTCATTGTGAGGTTGATGTCGGAATGACGCATCAACTCTTGAGCGGCTTTTGGCGAGACTCCGGCCATTGCCAAATTCGTTGCGAAGGTGCCTCGCAGCGAATGGAAGTCGAGTCTCTGACCTGCCGCGTCCTGAAACGGAATGCCTGCCGCTTCCAAATCGACGCGGAGCATCTTCGCCGCTTTCTCGTTCCATGTTCCCGGCCAGAGTCGCAGCGTGGCCATCCAGTTGAAGCGTAGTGACCGCACTTAGCTTCGCGGCAAGCCACGTTTTCAACCGAACCGCAAGTTCGCAACGTATCGGCTGGACATCCCGACGGCGGCGTTTGGACACGGCAGCTTCAACGGCAATCGTCGGAATCTCGGCGGACAGGTTGAGACTCGCCACGGTGAGGCTTGCCAGTTCGCTGGCTCGAAAGCCGGTTTCGGTCGCCACCAGATACAAGGCAACGCGATCTTCGCCGGTCAGTCCGCGAAACGGCTTGCCGTTCGCGGCGGCGGTCAACAGCTTTGGCAACTCTTCGGAACTTGCTGGACGGCGTTCAAGCCGGACATCTCCCTCCGAGTTGAGTTTCGCCATTCCAGAGAACGGATTCTCAGGCCATCGTTTGGGACGTGTCCTGATGAGCCAGTTCCCGAAGTTTTTCAACGCGGCTACGTGATCGTTTGACGCGGCAATCGAAAGTCCCGGAATCAAATTTCCGTCCTTGTCCTTGCGAGTCTCTCGCCGTTCCGCAAGATACTTTTCGGCATCGCAGAGAGACAAATTTTTGAGCCGCTTCCAACCGCAGGCAGCTACCGTCCGCAGGACATAGCCGCCAAGTTTGGCGATATGATTTGCGGACCGGTTGCGAGCCTTCAGAGTGGTCAGCCAGTCTTCGATATGTTCAGCGAGCGGCTTTTTCCCAGCATCGTCGAAACTGCTCACCAGTCCCGTTTCAGCCTGTCCCGCCTTGCGAACGAGTCCTGCCAGCTTTTGCCGAGATGCTTCCTTGTCAGGGAAGAGCGTAACCTCCTGCTTGTCACCATTCGCGTCACGATACCGTCCCGTCCAAACCTTGGACTTGTCTTTTTTCTTGCGAGCACCGGGAGTGGACTTGCGGACCTGTCGGCCGTTCTCGTCAACGTATCTGGTCACTTGTTTGTGAAAAAGAGCCATTGCAATGAATCCTTGAAAAGCCGCCACGGAGACATTCGGCAGCATGATTTTAACTACTTCATCAGCAGCGCGCAATTGTCATCAATCGTTATTCAACGTCTTGAAATTGGTGGCCGAACTGCGGAGCCGTGCGAGTTGTCTTTTCACAATGTCGCTCGGCACCGTTCAACTGAAAGATGCCGGAAAGAGGCTGATTGACTCTCAGCCTTGATCCTCGTCGAGGATGGATTCGTCGTCGAACCAACCGGCCAAGTCAGCAAACTCCCATGCGGCAGCGATCATTGCATCCATTTCCGTTTTGAAATTCCGCTTCGCGAACCGCTTCGTGTCGCCGCGACTCACAAGAAATCGAAAGCGAGATGAATTCTCCTTGTCTCGAAATACCGTCAACTGCCATCTTTCGATGACGATAGTCTGGTTGTTGTTTCCCGATTTGTGCCACCCCTTCCGGGTTGGAATGCGACAGACCCGAGCGTACTGGTTTCCCAATTGTCGCTGCTGTTGCACCGCGTCGTAGCCTGTCACCAGCCGTATGGCACAGCACGCACCAACTCGCATTTTTTGGTTCATCCAAGGTTTTGGGGGGCTGTCATATAGTCATTTATGTGAGTGTTATCCGATCAGCGAGAACTTGGTGTGGTGGAGGGTGAGTAGTCGTTGCTTGAGGTGTTCGTAG
>Ga0209086_10001166_pt1 | contig 21506 bp, 7 predicted proteins | sample M_130207_XF_Meta_FD_187312 | JGI IMG/M metagenome (GOLD analysis project Ga0209086, IMG submission 187312) | Freshwater microbial communities from Lake Montjoie, Canada to study carbon cycling - M_130207_XF_MetaG (SPAdes) (version 2) | ecosystem: Environmental > Aquatic > Freshwater > Lake... | reverse complement strand
GGCCAGGATCAGGTCGTCGTGGTGTGGCGTCTCCAGCGGCGAGGGCCCCGGCAGGATCACATCGGCATGGCGGGTGGTCTCGTTGAGCCACAGGTCGACTGCGATCATCGCGTCGAGTTGCGGCAGTACCTCATCGAGCCGATGCCCGCCCGGCGTGGACAGCACCGGATTTCCCGCCACGGTGATCAAAGCCTTGATCTGACCCTCGCCCGGGGTGGCGATCTCCTCGACAAGACAGGACACCGGGACCTGACCCAGGACCTCTTTAGCGCCGCGCACCCGGGTCGACCATCGGCCGAACGCCGCCAGACCACCCTCGAGTCCGGGCTGCGGTTGCGCGGTGACGGTCCAGACCGCCGGCCGCGGGAACATCGCCCCACCGGGTATATCGAAGTGACCGGTAAGGATGTTGACCACGTCGACGAGCCAGCTGGCCAAGCTGCCAAATTCCTGATTGCACAACCCGATTCGGCCGTAGACGACGGCCTTCTCGGTGCCCGCGAGTTGACGTGCCAGGTCCCGGATGCGCTCGGCGCTGATCCCGGTGACGGGTGCGACGCGTTCGGGAGACCAGTCTTGGGCAGCTTCCCGCAGTGTCTCGACGCCGTCAATGTGCTCACCGAGGCGGCCGACGGTGGCGAGGTTCTCCTCGAACAGTGTGTGCACCACCGCAAGCAAAAGGGCGGCATCGGTGCCCGGGGTGATCGGCAGCCATTCGTCGGCCTTATCGGCGGTGGCGGTACGGACGGGGTCGATGACGATCACGGTGTCGATGCGCTTGAGGATGCCCATCACATCGGGGGCGGCGAGCAGCGAACCCTGGGAGGCCGCCGGGTTGGCGCCCATCACCACCAGAAGGTCGGTGCGCTCGATATCGGGCACCGGGAAGCCCCACCAGTTGCCGAACATCAGGTGCGACGAGAGGTTTTTCGGCCACTGATCGACGGTGCCGGGCGAATAGCTGACCGGGATGCCCGACATCCCGAGCAGCACACCGGTGTAGCGGCCGAGTGAGAACGAGTGCGCCAGCGGATTTCCGGTGTAGGCGGTGACGGCGCCGATCCCGTGTTCGGCGATCACCGGCGCGAGCAGTTCAGTGCAGCGCCGGAAGGCTGCATCCCAGCTGACCTCCTGCCACTGCCCTTCGACCTTGATCATTGGCGTGCGGATCCGGTCCGGGTCTTCGTGGATGGCTCCTAGGGAGACACCCTTGGGGCACAGATGCCCGCGGCTCCAGACGTCATCAGCGTTTCCGCGGATGCCCGCTATGCGGCCGTCAGCGACCTCAATCTCCAAGCCGCACATGGCTTCACACAGCGGACAGGTGTAGCGGTGGCGGCCGTCCTGACCGGTGGCAGCTGGGCGGGCAGGCTCGATAGTCACGCACCTGATGGTAGGTCGCCGCAGGCCCCGCCACCGCGGATCACAGAATCAGCTGGGCCGGCGCGCAAGTTTCAGTCCGGGTAGTCCATTGGAACCTCGAGGGTATTGAGCCACATCGCGAGTGCGTCGTACTGACCGACCAACATGACGAACTCGATCAGCTGTCTGCGATCCAGATGACCCGCCAACCTCTGCCAGGACTCGTCGGACACCGTGCGGGTAGCCAATAGCTCATCGACCGCCGACAGCATCGCCTCGTGGCGCGCTGAGAGTCCCGCCGAGTCCGGCCAGGCGAATACCGCCGCCAGGGTGTCGGGTTCCACACCCCGCGTCAGGGCTATCCGGCGGTGCTGCTGCAATTCGTACTCGGACTTTCGGACGTGCCCGACCCGCAGGATCACCACTTCGGCGTCGCATCCGGGCAGGCGTCCGCGCCGCAACAGCACCCCGCCAAACGGCGCCCAGGACCAGAACAGCCGCCGGTGTTGGGCAAACACCGTGAACAGGTGGATCTCGGGCACACCCCAGATTCGGGCGGAGGTCTTGCAGAACAGCCAGCCGAACAATCCGAGTTCGCGTCGACTGCCAGACGGAATCCTGGGCGGCGCCGGCGCGGGCAGCCGATCTGGTCGGTCTGCGGGAAGGGGAGGGTTGACCACGTGACTATCTTCTCCCCTGGCCGGGCGCCAGCGCGACCTTGGGGACGAAAGCCAGAAGTAGTCTTGGGTCAGGTGAGATTAGACTCGCGTCGGCACGCCCACCGCCCGGCCGCTCCGGCGACAAGAACACTCCGGCGACAAGAAGGTTGAGAGATGACTACAGCAGTGCCATCCCTTCCCGCGCTGCTGCGCAAGCGGGCCGCTGATCGCCCCGACGCCCCCGCATTCACCTTCGTCGACTACGCCGTGGACCCGAATGGCTTCTCTGAGACCCTGACATGGTCGATGGTTCTGCAGCGGGCCGTGAATTTGGCCGACGAACTGCGGCAGTGCGGGTCACCCGGTGACCGCGCCGCGATTCTGGCCCCGCAGGGCCTCCAGTACATCGTCGCCTACTACGGCGCGGTGGAGGCCGGCTTCGCCGCAGTCCCACTACCGGTGCCGATCCTGGGCGCACACGACGAGCGGGTATCGGCCGCGCTGCAGGACTGCAAGCCGTCGGTGATCTTGACCACGTCAGACACCGTCGACGCCATCGCCACCTATGCCCGTGCCGACGGCGGTAATGCCGCGCCCACGATCCTCGAGGTCGACTCGCTCGACCTGGACTCGCCGTCGGAAATTGGCGCAAGCACGCACGCACCGGACAGCATCGCGCATCTGCAGTACACCTCGGGATCAACCGGGCAGCCAACCGGCGCGATCATCACGCACCGCAACCTGCTCACCAACTTCGACCAGATCGCTGACGCGTTCTTCGAAGACCGCGGCGGACTGCCACCGGCCGACATGAACATCGCGGGATGGATCCCCTTCTATCACGACATGGGGCTGATGCTGGGAATCGCTCTGCCGCTGGCCTGGAACTGTCCTGCCTGGCTGACCGACCCGGTCGGGTTTCTACAACGACCGGCACGTTGGCTGCATCAACTCGCCGACTACCCCAATACCTTCTCGGCGGCCCCGAACTTCGCGTTCGACCTGGCGGCCCGCCGCACGTCCGACGAGGACATGGCCGGCCACGATCTGGCGCGGGTGATGTCGATCAACAACGGCAGTGAACGCGTCAGCGCAAGGACGATCGCCCGGTTCAACGAACGATTTGCCCGTTTCAACCTTCCCGCGACGGCGGTGCGCCCGTCCTACGGACTGGCTGAGGCCACGCTGTACGTGGCGGCCCAGAAGGCCGGCGAACCCTCTCACAGCGTGTCTTTCCTTGCCGACCAGTTGTCGGAGGGCAAGGCCGCGCGATGTGACGCCGACACCCCGGGCTCCTCCGAATTGGTCGCCTACAACCTCACTGGAACGCAACTGGTGCGCATCGTCGATCCGGACACCTGCACCGAACTTGAAGACGGCAGCGTAGGAGAGCTCTGGGTGCAGGGCGACAACGTCGGCCCCGGGTACTGGAACGACCGGGCGCGCACCGAAAGCACCTTCCACGGCTACCTCACGAATCCGACCCCCGGTACACCCGACGGTCCCTGGCTGCGGTCCGGCGACCTGACCGTGATCTCCGACGGGGACCTGTTCATCGTCGGCCGCATCAAGGACCTGCTCGTCGTCAACGGGCGCAACCACTATCCCGACGACATCGAGTCGACGATCCAGGAGATCACCAGGGGACGCGTCGCTGCGATCTCCGTCCCCAACGACGACACCGAACAACTGGTCACCATCGTCGAGTTCAAGGCCCCGTCGCAATCCGGTGTCGAGCCGTCGGAGATCCTCGGCGCGATCAAGCGTCAGCTCACCTCGGTGGTATCGGAGAACCATGGCCTGCGCATCTTCGACCTTGTGCTCGTCGCCCCGGGTTCGATCCCGGTGACCACCAGCGGCAAGATCCGGCGATCGACGTGTGCCGAGAGGTACCAGCACGACGCGTTCGAACGGCTGGACGCCTAACACATGGTGGCTGCGCTATCCCGCCAAGAACTTCTGCAGTGGCTCGCGGCCTACCTGGTGAGGACGGTCGGCTGCAAGCCCACCGAGGTGGATCCCGAGCGGTCGCTCAAGGATCTGGGGATGGGCTCGGCCGAGGCGGTGGTGCTCTCCGGCGAGTTGGCGGAGCTGCTGGGCCGGCCGGTCGATCCGGTCGAGTTCTGGCAACACCCAAGCATCAACGCGCTGCTGGATTTCCTGACCGGATCGCCGTCGGCGGCTAACGCCGCGTCACCGGGTCTGGCGGTACCTCATCGCGCCGACGAGCCCATTGCGGTCATCGGACTCGGATGCCGGTTCCCCGGGGATGTCTCGAGTCCGGATGCATTGTGGCAGTTCCTGTCTGACGGTCGATCCGCGGTGACCGAAGTCCCCGCCGAACGCTGGGCACCTTTCACTAATGGCTCGCCGGAAGGAGGTACTCGCCGAGACGACGCAGTGGGGCTCGTTCCTGACTGATCTCGATGAGTTCGACGCGGAGTTCTTCGAGCTCTCCCCCCGCGAAGCCGCCAAGATGGATCCCCAGCAGAGGATGCTCTTGGAAGTCACGTGGGAGGCTCTCGAGAACGCCGGAATTCCACCGACATCGCTGCGCCGCACCCAAACCGGGGTGTTCGCGGGAGCCTGTGCCGCCGACTACGCGTACCTCGCTTCACGCGATCTGGCCGAGGTCGACGCCTGGAGCAATACCGGCGGCGCACTCAGCATCATCGCCAATCGACTGTCTTACTTCCTGGACCTGCGCGGGCCATCTGTCACAGTCGACACCGCGTGCTCCTCCTCGTTGGTGGCGGTGCACCTGGCATGCCAGAGCCTGCGAATGAGCGACTGCGACATGGCCATCGCGGCCGGCGTCAACGTGCTGTTGTCCCCTGCCATCTTCCGTGGCTTCGACGAAGCCGGTGCGCTGTCACCCACGGGCGCATGCCATTCCTTCGACGCGGCCGCCGACGGCTTCGTGCGCGGCGAGGGTTGTGGGGTGGCGATACTCAAACGACTCAGCGACGCGATTCGCGACGGGGATCCGGTGCTCGCGGTGGTGCGCGGTTCGGCGATCAACCAGGACGGCCGGTCAAACGGATTGATGGCCCCGAACCCGGCTGCCCAGATGGCGGTGCTGCGTGCCGCCTACTCCAACGCCGGCGTCGAACCCCGTGATGTCCAATTCGTCGAAACCCACGGGACCGGAACGTTGCTGGGCGACCCAATCGAAGCCCGCGCGCTGGGAACCGTTCTGGGCAAAGGCCGCCCGGCAGACGCACCCCTATTGATCGGCGCAGTCAAATCGAACCTGGGTCACCTCGAAGCCGCCGCCGGCATCGCCGGCTTCATCAAGGCAGTACTGGCGTTGCGCCATGGGGTCGTTCCGCCGAACCTCGGCTTCGAGAACCCGAATCCGCACATTCAATTCGGCGACTTGCGGCTGAAAGTCGCTGCCACGGAACAGGACTGGCCGAAGACCGAGCACCCGCGCCGGGCCGGAGTCTCGGCGTTCGGCTTCGGCGGTGCCAATGCCCACGTCGTACTGGAGCAAAGTCCGAAGATCGCAGCCCCGACGCCGCAAATCCCGCCTGACGAACCCGCGGCGACAACGTTGGTGTTGACGGGCAAGACCCCTGAGCGGGTGTCCTCGTGGGCGGCGCGGTTGGCCGACTGGATCGACGCCGACGAAACCGGCGTCGCACTGGCCGACATCGCGCACACGGTGAATCATCACCGCGTGCGGCAGCCGGTTTTTGCCACGGTGTGCGCGCGTGACCGCGACCAGACAGTAGCCGGCCTGCGGGCGCTTGCCGCCGGACAGGCGGCCACCGGAGTGGTTGTACCGCATGAGGGACCCTGCGGATCAGGTACGGTGTTCGTCTACTCCGGCCAAGGTTCGCAATGGGCCGGAATGGGCCGTCAGTTGCTCGCCGACGAGCCGGCGTTCGCCGCCGCCGTGGCCGAGTTGGAGCCCGATTTCGTTGCGCAAGCTGGATTTTCACTGCAAGAAGCATTGTCCTCGGGCGAACCCGTCACCGGAATCGAACGCATTCAACCGATGCTGGTCGGCATTCAGCTGGCGCTGACAGCGCTGTGGCGGAACTACGGTGTGGAGCCTGACGCGGTGATCGGCCACTCGATGGGCGAGGTCAGCGCAGCGGTCGTGGCCGGAGCGTTGTCGGTGTCCGAGGGCCTGCAGGTCATAGCCACTCGCTCCCGGTTGATGTCCCAGCTGTCCGGCCAGGGCGCGATGGCCCTCGTCGAGCTCGATCCTCAATCCGCCGAGGATCTGGTTGCCGGTGAGCCGGACATCACGGTGGCGGTGTACGCATCTCCCAGACAGAGCGTTCTCGCCGGACCGCCGGACAGAATCGCCGCTGTCGTCGCTGACCTCCAAGCGGCGGATCGACTTGCGCGGATCGTTGACGTCGACGTGGCCTCACACCATCCGATCATCGAGCCGATTCTCCCCGAATTGCGTTCACAATTGGCGGGTTTGCGACCGTCGAGGCCGAAAATTCCGATCATCACCACGACGGCGGGCCGAGGTGATTCGGCGACCTTCGACGCCGACTACTGGTGCGACAACCTGCGGAACCCGGTAAGGTTCACCCAGTCCGTCGCGGCCGCCGGCGAGCAGCACACGATCTTCGTTGAGGTCAGCCCGCACCCGGTGCTGACATACGCGATATCCGACACCCTCGGCGATAAGCACCACCACAGCCTGGGAACTCTGCAGCGAGACGCCGACGACACGCAGGTGTTCCACACCAGCCTCAACGCGGCGCACACCAGCCAACCGCCGTCGACCCCGCATCGTCCGGAACCGCACCCGCGTGTCCCGAATAGTCCGTGGCACCACACGCGCCATTGGTTCAGCACCGGCGACCAGGTTCGGCCCACCGGATCAGGCTCCGCCCGAACAGTTTTCGTTCATCCCCTTCTCGGCGAGCATGTACGGCTACTCGAGGAGCCCGAACGGCACGCCTGGCAGTCGGATACCGGCACCGCCGCCCTGCCCTGGCTGGGCGATCACCGGGTCAAAAACGTAGCGGCCATGCCGGGGGCGGCGTACTGCGAGATGGCTTTGGCCGCAGCTGAGCAGATCTTTCCCGGAGGTTCGCACGTATGTGACATGGAGTTCGAAGAACTGCTACTGCTTGACGAACACACCGAGGTCTCCACCGTCGCTGCACTGGAAGCCCCCGATACCGCCGCATTCGCGGTGTCAACGGCAATCGACGGTGAACTGACGCTACGTGCGACCGCTGTACTGCGCGCAAATACCGTTGCGCTGGAACCCGTTCACCAGGACATCGAAGCAATTCTGGCGCTTCATCCCGATCCGGTCACCGGCGATGAGATCCGGGCATTGCTGTCCTCGCGTGGCATCGAGTTCGGGTCCTCATTCACCGGACTCACGCGGGTACACACCGCTGCTGCAAGCCCCACCCTGCTGGCCGAGATCGCGGTGCCGACTGCCATCCGGGCTAAGCATGCCGGCTTTCGCATTCATCCCGCCGTGCTGGATGCATGCTTCCAATCGGTGGGTGCTCATGTGTTGCTTTCAGGGCAATGCGAAGGTGGCCTACTCCTACCCCTGGGCGTGCAACAACTGCAACGTTTCGGCGCGAGCCGCGATGCTAGCTACTGCCACGTCACGATCATCAAGTCCGAACCGACATCGATCGAGGCGAACCTCAACGTTCTGGATCGTGACGGCGAGGTGATTCTGGGGGTGACCGGCCTGCGGATGGGGACCGGTGAGACCAAGAGCGCCGAACGTGAACGGCTGCTGTCGGACCGATTGGTGACCGTCGAGTGGGAGGAGCGTCCAGCACCGTCGGCCGCGAGTGCCGATGCCGGGGTGTGGCTGCTGATCAGCACCGCAGACACCGACGACCTGCCGTCGCAACTCGGCGAGGCTCTGGTGAGCGCCGGTGGGCAATGCCGAACCATGCACTTCGACACAGCCACCGAGTTGTCCGCCCGCGATCTGGCGGCTGAAAATCTGACCGGTGTGGTTGTGCTCGCACCGCCGTCGGCCGGTGATCAGGGTCCGGAATGTCTGTCCCGGGGACGACACCTGGTGGGGCAGGTCGTTGACATTGCCCGCACACTGTCGGCTACCGACGGTGTGCAACCCCGCCTCTACGTCATCACCCGGAATGCGCAGACCTGCACGCCCAATGACCGCATCAACCTCGACCATGGCGGAATCCGGGGATTGCTCCGAGTGATCGGATCGGAGCATCCGCAACTGCGACCCACTCAGATCGACATCGATCCCCGCACTTCCGCCGAGCAGGTGACCGATGAACTGCTGACCAACTCCGACGAGGACGAGACAGCCTGGCGAGAAGGCTCCTGGTACGTGGCCAGGCTGCAGCAGACTCCGCTGCGGGCCGAGGAACGGCGCACCGCAGTGGTTGATCCGGAAAGCGACGGCATGCGGATGCAAGTCCGCATCCCCGGCGATCTGCAGACCATGGAATTGGCCGCCGTCGAACGGCGGGCGCCGCAAGCCGGCCAGATCGAGGTCGCAGTGGAGGCCTCGAGCATCAACTTCGCCGACGTGCTGGCCGCTTTCGGCCGATACCCGTCCTTTGACGGGAAGCAACCGCAACTGGGTCTGGACTTCGCCGGCGTGGTCACCGCGGTCGGATCCGGGGTGACCGAACACCGGGTGGGTGACAAAGTCGCCGGCCTCGGCGCCGACGGATGCTGGGGCACCTATGTCACCTGCGATGCGAGACTGGCCGCGCTACTGCCCGACGGCGTGAGCGCGGAAGAGGCCGCCGCGATCTCCACCGGTTACGGCACCGCGTGGTACGGACTGCATGAGTTGGCCCGGATTCAGGCCGGCGACCGCGTCCTGATTCACTCGGCCACCGGAGGTGTCGGTCAGGCAGCGATAGCGATCGCACGCCAAGCCGGAGCGGAAGTCTTCGCCACAGCCGGCAGCCCGGCTCGGCGTCAATTGCTCCGGGAGATGGGTATCGGTTACGTCTACGATTCCCGCTCAACGGATTTCGCCGACGAGATCCGCCGAGACACCGACGGGTATGGCGTCGATATTGTGCTCAACTCGTTGATCGGTCCCGCCCAGCGCGCAGGACTTGAGTTACTGGCCTTCGGCGGACGATTCGTCGAGATCGGCAAGCGCGATGTCTACGAGCACACCCGCGTCGACCTCTACCCGTTCCGCCGCAACCTGTCGTTCTTCTACGCAGATCTGGCGTTGATGACCACCAGCGATCCGAAACGAATCGGAGTGCTGCTGCGCAAGATCTACGAACTGGTTGGCGACAACGTGCTGCCGGTACCCGAACACACGGTGTATCCGTTGGCCGAGGCCGCCACCGCGGTTCGGACCATCAGCGCCGCCGAACACACCGGAAAGCTCGTGCTGTCAGTGCCGCGGGCCGGAGCGACGTCAGTGGTGGTGCCGCCTGAGCAGGCGAAGGTCTTCCGTGGCGATGGCTCGTACATCGTCACCGGAGGTGTTGGCGGACTCGGCCTTTTCCTCGCCGCGGTGATGGCCAACGGTGGATGCGGGCGGATTGTGCTGACCTCGCGGTCGCAGCCCAATCCACAGGCGCAGAAGACGATTGACCGACTCAAGGATGGCGGGGCCGACATCCAGGTCGAGTGTGGGAGCATCGCCGACCCGGACACCGCAGCACGCCTGGTCGCGGTGGCTACCGCGACTGGGCTTCCGCTGCGCGGAGTTCTGCATGCGGCCGCTGTTGTCGACGACGCTGTACTGGAGAACATCACGTCGGATTTGATCGAACGGGACTGGGCACCAAAGGTTTACGGCGCGTGGTACCTGCACGAAGCGACGGCGGATGCTGAGCTGGACTGGTTCTGCAGCTTCTCCTCGGCTGCGGTCCTGCTGGGGTCGCCGGGACAGGGCGCCTATGCGGCTGCGAACAGTTGGCTGGACGCCTTCACGGCCTGGCAGTGCAGCCAGGGCGTGCTGGCCAGCTCGATCGCCTGGGGCGCGTGGGCGGATATCGGGGCTGGCGTGGGTGTGGCGCAGCGCGGAAACGTGACGATGATCAACCCCAAGGACGGTGCCTACGCATTCCGGGGACTTCTGCGCCACCACCGCAGCTACACCGGGTACCTCCCGCTGACCGGGATGCCGCTGTTGACCGCGCTCGCGGCACGCAGCCCGTTCGCGGAGGCATTCCGCGACGGGGGCGGCGCCCATGGTGCCGATGTTCCGGCCGTGCTGGCCGAACTCGCCGGTCTGAATCCGGCAGAATGGCCCGACCGGTTGCGCCGCGTTGTTACCGACCAAGCCGGTCTGATCCTGCGCCGCGCGATCGATCCCGATCGATCATTCGCCGATCATGGTCTGGACTCGCTGGGCATCCTGGAGTTGCGCACGCAGATCGAAACCCAAACCGGTATTCGCCTGACGCCCAAGATGATTGCCACCTTCAACACCGCGCGGACCCTTGCGGCACACCTCAGCGAGACTCTCTCGTCGCAGGCCTGACCTCACCTCGCCATCAACCGCCCCGACACGGCGATCACGAGGCGCCGTGGCAACACCCGGCTGAGTCCACGGAAGACCACTGCATTAACGAGACCGTCGACGAAGCTGGGTTTGTGTCCAGAAAGCGCCCGGATGGTGTGGGCGACGACCTGCTGGGGGGTCCGGATGAATGCGCGTACCGCAGTGCCCGACACGGCGTTGGCTGCCGCTTCCCCGGCCAGTTCGAAGAACGGGGTGTCGGTAAGTCCGGGGCAAACCGCCAGGATACGGATGCCGTGCTTGCGTTCCTCTGCCCACAGCGCCTCGGTGAAGGACAACACGAAAGCCTTCGACGCACCGTAGACCGCCATCTGCGGCAGGGGTTGGAACGCCGCGGTCGATGCGACGTTGATGATCGTTCCCCGGCCCCTGGCCCGCATCTGCGGTAGGTAGCGGGCGGTTGCGCCGACCAGCATCCTGCAGTTGAGTTCGATTGCGTCCTCTAGGCGTTGCGGGTCGGCATCTGCGACGTCGCCGTGGGTTCCGAAGCCGGCATTGTTGACCAGCATGTCGACGTCGAGCCCCAATTCAGTGGTTCGCTGCCACAGTTCCGCCGCCGCGGTGGGCTTCGAGAGGTCCATCACAATCACGCTGACATCTACCCCGTGTGCCGCCTGCAGTCGCGCGGCGAGTTCCTCGAGCCGATCCGCACTGCGGGCGACCACGACTAGGTCGTGGCCCAGCGCGGCGAACTGCCGAGCGAACTCGGCGCCGATCCCGGTAGAGGCCCCGGTGATCAGGGTCACCATTCGCCACCCCCACGTCGATCAGCCAGGAAGTCAATCGTAGTCGCCCACCAGACCGCTAGTCCGTCGCCCAGTCGTCCTTTGCCTGGACCGCTGCCAGGAGTTTGTGGATCTCTGCGACGTAGCGCTCGAGTTCTGGGCCGTGGCTGTGGTAGCTCACCAACAGACGGCCGTCATACATCCCAGTTGAATACATGTCGACACCCGCCGACGTCGAGGCGAAAAGCACTTCCATTTGGTACTGCTCGACGACCAGGCCGGGCGGGGTCGGCAAGGGCGGTAGATCTCCGACGTCAGTCACCATCACGACATCGGGCAGGCCGGGCGGGTTGCCCTGGTACTCGGCGCTGAAGTGTAGGAATGACTGCTGGACCACGCCGTCGGCGAGGTCAGCGCGGAACACCTCAACGATATTGCGGGCCAGGTCCAGAAGGTCGGTATTGGAGCGGATCTCGGCCAGATACATCGCCATTCCCACCGGGTTGGTCGCCTCGGTGGCGCCGACCGGCGGAGTCAGGAAGAAGCGCAGATCGACCGGGTAGATGTAAGGGATTGGAAGGTGCGGAGTCTCCCGAATGGTCCACTCGGCCATCAGGATCGCAGCAGCTACGACAGAGTTGACGCTGATCCGCTGTGCCGCACAGATGCCGACCAGGCGCTGGGTCTCCTGGCGGGATAGTCGACACGCCGCAGAAGGCACGCGAACCGATTGCGGGCCTACGCGCCCAGCGTTGCGTCTAGACGGTGGTAGATCGTAAGCGAAGATCGCCGGAAGGAACCGCTCCAGACCAAAGCGTTGGAGTTTGCCGATGCCACGAGAGGAAAGCACCGACTCCAGCGATACCGGAATCGGCTCGGGCTTGACCGGTCCGAGCGCGGTACCGGTTGCGATGTTGGTGTACCAGCCGAACAACTGCTCCAGTAGGGCGAACTGGTGGTGGCCATCGCCCAGTGCATGATGCGTATAGAGGGTCACGGTAGACCGCGCATCGCCCAGCCCGATTCTCACATTGAGGAGTGCCTGGGACTGGTCGGGCAGCCGCACACCCGGGGTGTCGCCGAACTTCTCCAGCCAGATTCCTTCGTGCTCATAATCGTCGACCATGATCTGGTGCCTGCCGTCGGCGCCGCGTTCGAGATGACCGGCATGGGCGGGGTGGACCCGCAGCAGTGTGTCGAATGCCTCCGTCATCGCGGCCACGTCCACCGGACCGCTCAGAGTCAGAGTGAGACCGATGAAGTTCTCGGCTTTAGCGTAGAACTCCTCGCTTGGCGACAGATAGCGGATCTGCGTTGAGCCGAACACCCGTTAACCTTCCCTCTTAAAATCCATTGATCGAAGATCGCACGGCTACTCGTCATCGTCGAAAACGGCCGCGGACAGATCCACCAGGGTCATAGCCTCGTCCTCGTCCTCGGCTTCAGCCCCGTCCCCGGAAAATGCTTCACCGATCAGTGCGGCCATTGTTGCTGGAAGCTGTTGCGCCAGAGCATTAATGGTGTCGCCGGACACCCGTCGTTTGTCGTACCACCAATCCACGTGTAGCACGCCGCCGTACCGGTAGGTCCGCAACTCAAGCGGATGGCCCAAGCCCGGTACGGTTTCGCGGACAGTGAGTTCGCTGTCAGTGTCAAACTGGACGAGCGCGTCGCTCTCCTGCCATTCGGGGATCATCCCGAGGTAGGAGAGGTAGATCTGCGCCCCGCCGGCGGCGCCCAGCAGCCCCGCGGTGGGTGCATGCAGGTATCGCAACAGTCCGTACCCGATCCCGTGATGCGGCACCGCCTTGAGTGCGTGACTCACCTCCGTGAGGAGTTGCGTCGCGCTGGCGCCCTGGTCGCCTATGCAGGGGAGCTTGATCGGGTAGATCGTGGAGAACCAGCCGATCGTCCTGCGGAAGTCGACATCCGGCCGCAGCACGGATCGTCCGGTGCCGGCGAGGTCGACACTGGCCACGCCGTCACCCACGGTGACTGCCAGGCTGCGCGCCAGTGCTGCCAACAGGATCTCTTCGGTCGAGGCCTGCAGTATGCGGCGCGCATTGTCGACCTGCGAGGTCTGTTCAGGTGTCAGGGCGGTGGCCACTCTGACCAGATCGTCCGCTCCTGGCGTGCTCGAATCCCCTGCTTCGGCCAGCCGCACCGAAGCGGTCGCCTCGTTGTCGACCCAGTAGCCTCGCTGGTCGAGCACGCCGGGGTGCGCGGCGAGCGCCGCGCAGCGCTGCGACCAGTCCCGCCAGCTCGTAGACGCCGGCTCCAGTGCGATGTCACTGCCGGCCATCCGCTGCCCGAACGCGGTTAACAGGTCGGTCACCAACACCTCTCGGGATATCGGGTCGTCGACGATGCCGTGCACGGTGAGCACCAGGAAACGCGGACCTGCACCGGCACCCACGACATAGGTGGCCGTCAATGGCGCGCTGCCAAGGTCCTGCTCTACGGCCGCGGAGACGATGGCGTGCAAGGCTTCTCGCTCCTGCGGTGCGCCGGGTACGGCTTCTGCGGGCAAGGCCACCTCGGTCAGACCGGTGAACTCCGCAGGATCGGCGATCTGCTGCTCCCACACCCCTGCTCGGTCGACTATCCGCATCCGCAACGCATCGTGATGATTGATGATCGCCGTCAAGACGGCTGTGGCGTCCTGCGCACTCACCCGGGAGTCCAGGCGCAGCACCAGCGGCACCCGCCAACGCCCGGGCTGCGATAGGCCACTGTCGAGGAACCGCAGGATGTTCGGCGGGACGGGAGGATTGAGGTTGCCGGCGTCCTGGCTGGACAACCCGCCGAAGGCATAGCGGGCGACCAGGGTGTCGGCCAGGGCACCGAGGGTTGCGTTGTCGTAGAGGTCCTGCGGAGTGAGTTCGACACCTTCGTGGGACGCGGTCATCGCGACGCCGATCGCAACCAGCGAATCGCCACCGAGTTCGAAGAAGTTGTCACCCGGCGCGACAGATTCCACACCCAGACATTGCGACCAGATCCGCCCCAGTGTGCTCTGCATCTGCGTGCGGGCGTCAGCCGGCGCGCCATCGGGGCCGTTCACCGATTGGCTATCGGCAGTCGAATCGGAGCCCGACTCAACCGGTTTGCGCACGGCGGTCGAATCCGGATCGATCCAATAGCGCTGTCGGGCAAAGGCGTAACCGGGCAGGGTGACGCGACGCGGGTCATCGCCGTAGCGCTTCTGCCAATCCACGTCCACTCCGGCGGACCACAACTGCCCCAGTGCGAGCAGGAAGGCATCCCGGTCGTCGCGAGTCTGTGCGGGGTGGCGCATCAGGCGAACCGCGCGGTGGGTGTCCGACCACCCGGGCATCCGCACGGCCGATCCAGTCAGGCTCCCGCCCGGTCCCACCTCGACAAGCACCCGGTGGGCATCGCCGAGCAGGGTGGCGACTTCGTCGGCGAACCGCACGGTGGACCGAATGTGCCGGGCCCAGCGATTCGGATCGGTCGCCTCGTCGTCGGTCATCCAGGTGCCGGTCACGTTGGACAGCATCGGGATTGACGGCGCACGCAAAGTCAGGGTGGACAGGAACTCCGCGAACGGGGCGAGCACCGAATCCATTGACTGCGAATGGAACCCGTGGGACGTCCGGACGCGACGGGCCACGATGCCCTCGGCGGCGCAACGGTTGGTGAATTCGCGAATCGCCTCGTCGGGCCCGGCGATCACGCAGCTGCCGAACTCGTTGACAGCGGCGAGGTCGATGTCCGCGGTCAGGTGGGCCGCGATGTCGTCGGGACTCGAGGCCACAGCCACCATGGCACCCGCCGGGGCGGTGTGCATCAGACGTGCCCGCGTCGAAACGGCCTTGATCGCCGAATCCAGGTCAAAAACTCCGGCCACGGTGGCAGCCACGAGTTCGCCGATGCTGTGGCCGGCCAGTGCCGTCGGGGATACCCCGTACGAGATGATCAGTTGCGCCAGAGCATATTCCACGGCGAACAGGGCGGGCTGGGCAAGGTCGGTGGGCTCCAACGAGGCCCCCTCGAACACCTCTACCTTGAGGTCGATGCCCAGTTCCGCAGCGAAGCCGGCGGCGCACCGGTCGAAGATCTCTCGGAACACCGGCTCGGAGTCGTAGAGGCCGCGGGCCATGCCGACGTGCTGAGCTCCCTGGCCGGGAAACATGAAGGCGACCCGCTGTGCGCCAGGGGCAATGCCAGGCGGGCAGGTGCCGATAGATACGTTGTCGTGCTCGGCGGCGGCCAACACGGCGACCGCGTCCGCGCGATCTGCGACAACGGCGGCAAGGCGAACCTCGTGCAGTCGTCGGTTCGCCAGCGTGAATGCCACGTCGGCAAGCTCGACGTCAACATCGGTGTCGAGCGCGGCCGCAAGGGCAGCCTTGGCGTCCGGCAGCGAATCGGCGGTGTGGGCGGACAACAGCAGCACCTGAGGGCCGCTCGGCGTATGGCCCGTCGGGGACGTCGCCGGAGCCTCCTCGACTACGACGTGCGCGTTGGTGCCGCCGACACCGAATGAACTGACCCCGGCCCGTCGCGGTGCGTCCGACTCCCATGCGACGTACGAGTCGGCGACCACAAACGGTGTGTTTTGCAGATGTAACTCTGGGTTCGGTGCCGTGAAGTGCACCGTCGGAGGGATCGCCTTGTTCTTCAGACAGAGGATGGTCTTGATCAGACCCACGACTCCGGATGCGGCATCAAGGTGACCGATGTTCGACTTCACCGATCCGATCACGCACGGACTGGTCCGCTCACCCTCGCCCGCATCAAAAGCCTGCCGCAGGGCTTCGATTTCGATCGGGTCGCCCAAGGGCGTGCCCGTGCCATGCGTCTCGACGTAACCGATGGTTGAAGCGTCGACAGCGGCGACGGCTTGCGCTTCGGCGATGACTTCCGCCTGGCCTGCCACCGCGGGTGCCGCGTAGGTCATCTTCATCGCGCCGTCGTTGTTGACCGCTGAGCCGCGGATGACGGCGTGGATGCGGTCACCATCGTCGAGCGCGGCCTGCATCGGCTTGAGGATCAGCGCCGCCACTCCGCTGCCGAAGATAGTGCCGTCACTCTTGACGTCAAACGGCCGACAGTGACCGGACGGGGATACCATCGCACCCGGCTCAAAGGTATATCCGACCCTGTGTGGCAGCCGTATTGCGGAAGCACCGGTGAGCGCCATGTCGCATTCCCCGGACAGCAGGCTCTGGCATGCGAGGTGCACTGCGACCAGTGACGACGAGCACGCCGTCTGGACCGACAGACTGGGCCCGCGCAGGTTCAGCTCATGGGACACTCGTGTTGCCAGGTAGTCCTTGTCGTTGAGCAGGACGAGGTTGAACATCTCGACGGTGATGCCCTCGCCAACAAGCTTTTTGGTGTCCCGATGCGACATCAGGTTGTCCATCAGGTAGCCGCTTGCGGTACTGCTGGCGAAGACTCCGATCGAGCCGTCGTAGGTCGCGGGGTCGTAGCCGGAATCCTCGAGGGCATGCCAGGCGGTCTGCAGGAACAGGCGCTGCTGGGGATCCATCATCCGGGCGGTATAGGGGGTCATCCCGAAGTACTCGGCGTCGAACTCGTCGATCCCATTGAGCATGGCCGCCCGCCGGACGTATGCGGGGTTGGCGAGCGTGGTAGCGCTGACTCCGGCGGCGGTCAGCATCTCCTCAGAAAGAGTCGTCACGGATTCCTCGCCCGCACGCAGGTTGTCCCAGAATTTCGTCACTGACTCCGCGCCGGGGAATCGTCCGGCCATGCCGATGACAGCTATCGCGTTGGGAGGCAACTCATTGACTGCGTTCGGGTAGTCGTCGGCGATGGTCAACTCTGGTGTCCCTTCCGTCTACCCGACTGCGCACGGGCCCGGGCACGGAGTTGGGCTCGCGCACCGAGACCGGATCGAGCTGTCGCTGCGGCGTCTTCAGCTTCTGCGTAACCCATCCGCTCACACAGTGCATCGGTCAGTGATGAAATGGTCGGGTACTCGTAGATCACCGCGGCGGGCAACGGGATGCCAAGACTCGCGCTTAGTCCGCGTTGCAGTGTGACGCTCATCAGCGAGTCCATCCCGAGCTGGAAGAACCCGACCGCCGGATCCAGAGTCTGCGCGGGCGCCAGCCCCATCACATCCGAGGCCAACGTCCTGATGTGGTCGGCCAGCAGTTCGCGCCGCCGTTCGGGCGCACACTCGCGCAGTGCTGCGGCCAACTCGCTCTCCGGCAGGGCCGAGGTCGACGCTTCGTCACGGGCCAGCACATCGTCAATGATCCGTAGTGCCCCGCGAGTGCGATACGCCGCGGACAACAGCGGCCAGTCGGCATCCACCACGGTGGTCCGCACCGGCGCGTCAGAACCAATCAGCATCGGCAGCGCACGAATGGCTACCTCATCAGCCATCGGCACCAGGCCCGTGTCGGAGATCACCTGGCTGGCGTCCGATTGCAGATCGGCCAGCGACTTCCACAGCCCCCAGTTCACTGTGGTGGCGGGGAGACCGAGGTTGCGGCGAGCATAGGCGAAGGTGTCGAGAAAGGCACTTGTCGCGGTGTAGTGGGCGAGCCAACGCGACCCGAGCAGACCCGAGATCGACGAGAACAGGACGAACTGGCGAACGTCGGCCTTCAGCGACAGGGCGTGCAGGACCCCGAGTGCGTCCAGTTTCGGCCCGAACATGGTGGCGACGTCGTTGTCGGTCATGCCGGACAACGCCACCGGTCCGCCGGCGAAAGCCGCAAGATAAATGCCCTCGAGTGCCGGCAGATCGGCACCGAACCGGTCGAACAGCGCCGCCATGGCGGCGTGGTCAGTCACGTCGGCGGCCACCGCGATCAGCGTCGTCCCCGTCGATGACAACCGTCGGGCCAATTCGTCGAGGCGCTCGCCGGGGTTCCGTGAAACCGCGACGATCGTTCCGGCTCCCATATCGGCGAGTTGCTGGATCAGATGCGGCCCGATGTGGCCGGTGGCTCCGATGACCAGATGACTGGTATCGCGGCCGATCACATCGGTCGGCGTCGACCACGGGGCACAGTGCTCCAAACGCGGCACATGCCGAGCGCCCGCCCGGTACACCACCTGATCCTCACCATCACCTGCCTGCGCCTCTGCCAGCACCAGTCGAGCAGTCAACGCGGCCGGCATCGAATCGTCGATATCGACGACGGCGGCCCAGATCTCCGGATGCTCCAGTGCAAGCGTGCGGCCCAATCCCCACAGCACGGCGTGCGCCGCGTTGGCGCGGTCACCCTCTGCGACGGGCTGGGCATTGCGCGTGAGGATGTGCAAACGTGGCGCCGACGGTAGTGAAATCAGTTCTTCGACCAGTGCCCGCGCCTCGTTGAAGAGGCCGTAGGCGGACGCGACATCGATGAGGGAGCCCGCTGATGCCGGCGCGAACAGCACGTTGTCCACGTCGGCCAGAGCGGCGCGCAGCGTGTCCCGATCAGCACCGCGCGGCAGACCCCGACCAAGTTCAGAACCCAATTCGAGGTCGCCGATGACGAGCCAGGAACCGGCACCGCCGGCGGCGGCCGCCAACGGGCGCACCGGCCAGGTCGGCTGGTAGAGCCAATCCGGCGGGACGGGGCTGGCGCCGGCGGCCGGTCGTCTACCTGCCATACCGAAGCCGGCCGTCGGCACGGCCGGTGTGATGTCGATCCAGTGCCGCGTGTGACGCCAGGGGGTGGCCGGGATCGCGGGGTGCGGCCCCGGCGGATGCTCACCGAGTGGCGCCCCCGCGGTATGCGTCGCATTGAGGGAGGAGTGGAACGCAACGGTGTCGTGAATGTCACGCTGCAGCGTGCCGAGGCTGTGGTGATGCTTGTTGCCGGTTTTCGGGTCATCGAGGGTGTCCGAGATGGCCTTGGTGAGCAGCGGGTGCGGACTGATCTCGATGAACGTGGCGTTGGTGGCACCGGCCGTGGCGATCGCTTCGCTGAACCGGACCGGGTTGCGAAGGTTAGCCACCCAGTGGTCCGCGTCGAATTGCGGTGTGTCGCCTGAATTCTCGACGGTGGAGATGATCGGGATGACGGGGAAGCCGGGCGCCAGATCAGCCAGTGCTTCTTTCAGTTCCGGCAGGATCGGATCCATCATCGCGTGATGGGATGCCACATCAACGTTGACCCGGCGGGCGAAAATGTTCTGTGCGCCGGCCCGGGCCACGACGGCATCGACGGCCTCGGTCGGTCCGGCAACGACGGTCTGCCGCGGGGATGCGAACACCGCCACCGTCACCTCCGGAAACTCGGCAATCAATGCCTCAGTGCCGGGCGCGTCGAGCTCGAGCAGTGCTATCGCTCCGGTTTCGGCGCGGCGAGCCATCAGCTGCGACCGCCTGGCGATCACCCGGAGTCCCTCGGCCGGAGTCAGCGCCCCGGCTACGACCGCCGCGGTGATTTCGCCCATCGAATGCCCGATCACCGCATCGGGTCGCACCCCGTACGAGCGCCACAGCTCCGTCAGCGCCAACTGGATACCGACCAACGCCGGCTGGATCTGGTCGATCCCGGTCAGTTCGCGGCCACCGGCAAGCACGTCGTGCAGCGAAAACCCGACCTCTGCTACGAACGCTGGATCTAAGTCGGCGACCGCGGCTGCGAATACCGGTTCATCGGCAAGCAGTTGTCGGCCCATTCCTGCCCACTGCGATCCCTGACCGGAATAGACGAACACCGTTCCCGGACCGCACTGTCCGGCATGCGGACCGACCACACCGGTTGCGGATTGCCCGGCTGCCAGTGCCCGCAACCCGGCGACCGCCTCATCCCGGTCGGCCGCGCATACCGTGGCGAAGGTTCCGTGGTGGGTCCGGTGGTGGTTGAGCGCGTGCGCGATGTCGGCCAACCGAATCTGTGACCCTGCGCCGACCATCCAGTCGGCCAACGTGGTGGCCATCTCGGCCAGTCGCTCCACGCTCTTGCCGCTGACCGCCAGTGTGATGACCGGCGGGACGGCCTGTTCTTCGGCCGCGGCCAACTCGGGTGCCTGTTCGATAACGATATGGGCGTTGGTGCCGCCGAACCCGAACGACGACACACCGGCGCGGCGCGGACGTCCGGTTTCCGGCCAGGCGATTGTCTCGTCGACGATTTTCAGCCTTAGGTCGTCGAAAGGTATGTGCGAGTTGGGTTTTTCGAAGTGCAGATTCGCCGGAATCTCACCGCGCTGCACCGCCAGTGTCGTCTTGATCAACCCGACGATTCCCGCAGCGGCTTCCAGGTGGCCGAGGTTTGTTTTGACCGCACCGGCCAGAAGCGGCGCTTCAAGTGCTCGGCCGTGTCCGTACACCGCACCCAGGGCACGGGCTTCAATCGGGTCACCCAGCAGCGTTCCAGTTCCGTGCGCTTCCACGTAATCGACCTCTGCCGGCGCAATGCCCGCATCAGCACACGCGGCGCGCAATACCGCAGCCTGAGCCGCAGGGTTCGGCGCCATCAAGCCGTTGGATCGACCGTCCTGATTCACCGCCGATCCGCGCACCACAGCCAGCACGCGGTCGCCATCCCGTATCGCGTCGGAGAGCCGCTTGAGGACGGCGACGCCGCAACCCTCGCCGCGGACGAAGCCGTCAGCTGATGCGTCGAACGCGTGACACGCGCCGGTCGGCGACATCGCCTCGGCCGCATCGAAGCTTCGTGTCACCACGGGAGACAGAATCAGGTTCACCCCCGCGGCAATCGCAAGATCCGATTGGCCGGTGCGCAGGCTCTGGCAGGCCAGGTGCACCGCGACCAGTGACGACGAACAGGCGGTATCAACGGTGAGCGACGGTCCACGGAGGTCAAGGAAGTAGGACAGCCGATTGGCGATGATGCTCAACGCGCCGCCGGTACCGGTCCAGGCGTCGATCTTGCCGAGGTCACGCGAGGCCAGGTATCCGTATTCACTGACGCACGAACCGGCGAACACCCCGGTCAGCGATCGCTGCAGGGTTTCGGCCGGGATGCCGGCATGTTCGAGCGCTTCGACGGTGACCTCGAGCAGCAGGCGTTGCTGCGGATCGATCCGGTCAGCTTCCCGGGGTGTGATACCGAAGAAGTCCGCGTCGAACGCATCGATATCGCGCAGGAACGAACCCCACTGCGTGGTTGCCGCTATAGCCGCCGCAGTGTTCGCGGAGCCGTCATTGAACGCATCCCAGCGTCCGTCCGGCACCGTGGAAACCGCTGAGCGGCCCGCATCCAGAAATTCCCATAACTCGTCCGGGCCGTGAATATCTCCGGGCAGCCGACAGCCCACTCCGATGACGGCGATCGGCTCGTGCATCGGTCCAAAAGT
>Ga0209086_10001164_pt1 | contig 21523 bp, 11 predicted proteins | sample M_130207_XF_Meta_FD_187312 | JGI IMG/M metagenome (GOLD analysis project Ga0209086, IMG submission 187312) | Freshwater microbial communities from Lake Montjoie, Canada to study carbon cycling - M_130207_XF_MetaG (SPAdes) (version 2) | ecosystem: Environmental > Aquatic > Freshwater > Lake... | reverse complement strand
AAGTGTATTTTTTGCAAGACTGTTTTGGGATTTTCGATTTTTGGACATTTTTTTTGTCCATTTTTAAGATTCCCAAAATACTTTCCCCAAAAAATATATAAAAAAATATAATTCTGGAAAAACGAAGAGTTTTAGAAATATTAGTGAGTTTAAGAACATATATGCTTTGCATCTTTAAGCTATTATTAAATATATGGTTTCTAATTCTGGTTCTTTAAATACTTTTAAAATATATTATATTTTGCTACTTAAAAAAATTAATTTGTTTCGGTATATTCGCAAATTTCACAATAACGTATAGAAATACTTTTATCTGGAGTAACATCAATTAAGTCTTCAACCATTTGATGACAACATTTGTCTTGAATTTTTTCCTTTAATTTATTTTCAATATTTTCAATATATTTTTTTGCTTCCATAAAAAAAAATTTATCTTCTTCTTCTAAAATAATTATATCCTTTATTTCTTTTATTTCATTATCTTCCTCTTTTTTAATAAATAAATAAATATCATTATATTTATTAATAATTTCATCTAACTTAATTTTAATTTCATTATAAGATTTTCTACAAAATAAATAATAATCTAAACTCATTATATATAATAATAGAGAGAAGCATTTAAATTATATTTTATAAATATAAACTACGCCAGGTTGCTAAACTATCATCTTCACGTTTAATTAATTTATTAACAATATCTTTGGTAACATTATAAGGAAATTGTACTTTTAATGCCATTTCTCCTTCAAATAAATTTGTATCAGGTTTCATTAATCTATACAAGTTTAATTTTGTATATATAATTTCCAAACAACGTTTTAAATTTCTAACACCATCTTCTTTATTACAAAAATTATCAATTATATGTCCAATAACTTCATTATTAATTAATATATCTTCAATGTTAAATCTAACTTGTTCTCTAATTCTAGGAAGTAAATAATTATTGGTAATAATTGTTTTTTCTTTAGATAAGTAACCTTTTGTTTTAATTCTATACATTCTATCTTTTAAAATGGAATTAACTTTATTTTCATCATTATAACTAAAAATAAATAAACATTTACTTAAATCAAAATTAATTTCAGCAAAATATTTGTCATGGAATTGAGAATTTTGAGTTGTATCTGTTAAATGAGTTAAAATTCCTGCTATTTCTTCCCCACGAGGTGTATCACTTATTTTATCAAGTTCATCAAAATAAATTACTGGATTCATGCATTTACTTTCAATTAAAATTTGAACAATTTTACCCCAAGTACTTCCTTCATAGGTATAACCATGACCTTCCAAGAAACTACTATCAGTAGCACCTCCTAAAGCAATAAAGGCAAATGGACGATTTAATATTTTACTAATTCCCTCTTTTACTAAACTTGTTTTACCTGTTCCAGGTGGACCATGAATAGCAATGGCGGTTCCAATAGCTTTAGGATTAGTTAATAATTGACCCAACATTTGCATTATTTGCATTTTAGCATCGTTTAATCCATAAACGGCTTGGTCAAGGGTTTGTTGAGCATTTTCCATAAAATCATGACATTTTTCTACTCCATCATCAATACTAATAGGAAGCCCTTCATATTTATTAAAAGGAATTCTCATAAAAGTATCAACCCAATTTTTATTTTTATAAAATTCGCCACTTCCTGGTTCCATATATCGAAGTGAATTTATTTTTTTCATTGCAGCAGATTTAAATTCAACTGGAATATTAGATTCAAGAAGTGTAATTCTATAAGGTTTTTCAATTCGAGTAATTTTATTAATTTCTCTTAATTCTTTAATTATTTTTTTTTGATGGAGCTTATCTAATTTTTCATAAAAGGAAAAATCATTCATCGTATTTTTATCTCTTAATATTTTTCTAAAAATTCTCAAGTTTTTTGCTTTTTGTTTTTTTTCTTTTTTCTCTACCTTTGATTTATGTAGTTTTATATCTTCTTTATAAACTTCTATACATTTTTGAATAGATTTATCATTTGGATTAATTTCAAGTAATTTTTTAAGTTGTTCTAACATTTCGTTAGGGGTACCATCCTGTTCAATAATGATATTTTCATCTAATGTATTTTCTTTTATTTTTTTAGAAGATTTTGTATTTTTTTTAGATGGTTTCTTTTTCTTGGATTTAATTTTTTTTTCTTCCTCTTCATCATGTTCTTCATCTTCCTCATCATCTTCCTCTTCATCCTCATAATCTTCTTCCTCCTCATCTTCATCAGTAGAAACTTCTACATCTTCATCTTCAGTATCATCATCTGTTTCTTCATAATCTTCATAATCAGAATCATAATCGTCTTCCTCATCCCATTTATCTTCTTTTCCACCAATAGTAAAGATAATATTTACTTTTTCTTTTTCTTTTTTAGATTTAGTATTTACTTCATCTTCATCATTATCTTCATCTTCTGATATTTCTATTTTTTTTGATTTTTTCAAATTTTTTCGATTTTTTTGAGAAACCTTTTCTTCTTTCTCTTCATATTCTTCCTCTTCTTCATCATTATATGAAGAATCAGTTTCCCAACTTTCACTATCATTATCATCATATTTATTTACATTTTTATAACTTTTTTTTAGTTTTTCACCAGCCTTAATTTTTTTATTTATAAATTTGGATGGAAATATTTTTGAAATAAATTTTCTATATTCATGAACATCCATTTCTTCATTATCACTTTCACTTTCTTCAATACTATCATTATCAGAAGAATTATTTTTCTTCTTTTTTTGGGCAATTTCATTTTGTTTTTTATTACGCTTCATTTGTTCTTTCTTCGACATTTTTGTTTGACTATCACGTGCCATTATATTATATAATATAATTTATTTATATAATTTTTAAATATAATCAATTTTATTTATTAAAATATAATTTTATATATTAATTATTTTAAAATACACTAAATTTTTTATCAACTAAATAATTTTATTCAATTCATGTAAATTATAATTATTTATTTTTTAATAATAAAATTGATTAATAAAAAACAATATAAATCTATTGTATAATATTATAAGAGATGTCTAAGATTGTAAGTTCCAATAATATGTCAATTAATTGTTCTAAGGTTATAGGAATTCAATTTAGTATTCTTTCACCTGAAGAAATTAGAAAAGGTTCTGTTGCAGAAATTACAAGTAGAGATACTTATATAAATAATAAACCAGTAATTGGAGGATTATTTGACCCTAGAATGGGTGTTTTGGAACCAGGATTAATTTGTCCAACAGATGGTCTTGATTATATGCAAACACCAGGGTATTCGGGTCATATTGAATTAGCTCGTCCTGTATTTTATATTCAATACTTAAGCACTATTCAAAAATGTATGAGATGTGTCTGTTTTAAATGTAGTAAACTTTTAATTAGTAAAGATAAATATAAACAAGCTTTAAAAATGCAAGGAGAAGCAAGATGGAAATATATATTTGCATTATGTAGTAAAGTAAAAAGATGTGGAGATGATAGTGAAGATGGATGTGGAACTTTACAACCAAATAGAATTCGTAAAGAAGGGCTTGCTACTATTTTCGCTGAATGGAAAAATGATGGTGTAGATTCTGAACCAATTATTATTAAAGTTACTCCAGAAATGGTTTTAAAAAATTTTAAAAGAATTTCAGATGATGATGTAACTTTTATGGGATTTAGTCCTGTTTATTCTAGACCTGACTGGATGATTTGTCAAGTAATGGCTGTACCTCCTCCAGCTGTTAGACCATCTGTAAAACATGATGCACAGCAAAGGTCAGAAGATGATTTAAGTCATATTTTAGTAAATATTATAAAAACAAATAAAACTTTACAAGAGAAAATTCAAAACAATGCTCCAGCAAATGTAATAGATGATTGGACAACAGTTTTGCAATATTATGTTGCTACACAAGTAGATAATAAAATTCCTGGTGTAGCATCTGTGGCGCAAAGGTCTGGTCGTCCTTTAAAATCCATTAAGGACCGTTTAAATGGAAAGGGAGGTCGTATGAGGGGAAATTTAATGGCAAAACGTGTAGATTTTAGTGCTCGTTCTGTTATTACTGCGGACCCTAATATATCTATTCGAGAATTAGGAATACCTTTAAAAATTGCTAAAAATATTACCAAACCTGTTACAGTAAATAAAATTAATAAAGCATTTTTGACAAAATTAGTTCAAAATGGTCCAGATGTTTGGCCAGGAGCTAAAATGCTTGAAAAGCAAAATGGTGAGTCTATTACCTTACGTTATTATTTGGATAGAAATTCTATCGTATTAGAAGAAGGAGATATTGTTCATCGTCACATGATGGACGGTGATGCAATATTATTTAATCGTCAACCTACTTTACATAGAATGAGTATGATGTGTCATATCGCACGAATTATGAAGCGAGGTGATACTTTTAGAATGAATGTTGCGGACACAAAACCGTACAATGCCGATGAAATTTTTGTGATGTAATATCGTCTCAACGTTGGCAACATGGGGCGTTAAAAGCGTGAAACCTCATAGTGAATAAATTAATATATTTAGGAAATGATATAAAAAATAAACTATATTGTTTGTAATGGATACAAATAGTGAAAATGTCAAAGGTTGTTCAAAATGTGGTGAAATAAAAGAAAATGATAAGTTTATTAAAAATAGAAATATTTGCAAAGTATGTCATAATGCAAATGCTAGGGCAAATTACAACAAAATTAATAACATAGTTTTAAATACAAATATTAAAATAACTGTTGATAATGAAGTTGAAGCTACTAAAAAATGCAATACATGTAATCAAACAAAATCTCTGTCTGATATTGTTAAAAATAGAGTTATATGCAAAGATTGTAATAATTTAAATCGACGAAATAAATATCATACTGATGATGAATTACGAAGTAAAATTATTAAACAAGCATCTGACTTTAAACATAACAAGGTTGTTGAAAGACAACAAAAGAAATTAGAAGAGATTGGTGAAGATAACAAAAAATGTAGTATATGTTCTACAATTAAAAATAAGTGTAATTTTCGTCATAATAGGTTAAAATGTAGAAACTGTGAAAGAGATGAACCAATTGCAAAGTTTAAAAGAGTTGTACGTGCTAGAATATATGCAGCATTAACTAATAAAAAACTACATACAATTGAATATTTAGGTTGCTCTTCACAATTTTATTTACAATGGATTTTAAACTATAATAAAAACTATACTCTTGATAATCGCGGCACTGTATGGCATATAGACCATGTAATCCCATTATCCCATTTTGATTTGGAAAACATAGATGAACAAATGATTGCGTTTAATTGGAGAAATACTATGCCTCTAGAAGCAAAAGAAAACTTATCAAAAAATTATAAAATAATGAAACCACAGATTGAACAACATATGAAATATTTATCAGAGTACCATACAGAAAATAATATAGAATTTCCTAAAATATTTATTGATTTATTTGCGAAACACCTTGATGCGGGAAGTCCCTTAGAGCCTATGCTATCTAATAAATAGCAGAACCACTACTAAGTTTGTGTAGAAATATACAAATGGCCGAGATAGAACTCGGGTATAGTAATAATGTGGAGGATTGGGTAATCCGCAGTGTTACTTCCTAATGTCGTTTAGCAGACTATGGAAGGCATTCAGAGACTGAACGGGTGTTGGTGAACAATGAAGGATTAGCTATCCGGAGTTTGCTTAAGATACAGTCCGGCCCTTTGGGAAACCTTAGGGAGCCACCGTTTGACGGCGACGAAATGAATTTGCATATGCCACAAGACCCAGAGTCCGAGGCAGAATTAAAAAATTTGGCGGCAGTACCATATCAAATTGTAAGCCCTGCAAACAATGCATCTATTATTGGTATTTATCAAGATTCCATGCTTGGGTCTTATTTATTTACCAAACCACATATAAAATTTACACCAAGAGATGCAATGAATATATTAATGATGTTTAATGGAATTAATGAACAACAGTTATTAGATGAAATAAAGAAACATGGATATATTACCAATTTTGATATACTAAGTCAAATTATGCCACCACTTTCTATGCGTTATAAAACCAAAGCATTTAAAGATGATAAAGATGATATAAAAACTTCGAATGCCGTAATTGAAATAAAAAATGGTAAATATATTCGTGGACAAATGGATAAAAGTGTTTTAGGTGCAAGAACTAAAGGACTTTTACAAAGAGTATGTAATGATTTTGGAAATATGGCATCAGCGAAATTTATAGATGATTTACAAAATGTTGTTACAGAATATATGAAATCAACTGCATTTAGTGTTGGAATTAGTGATTTAATTTCCGACCAAAAAACAAATGATGAAATTGTTCAAGTTATTACTAAAAAGAAAACCGATGTTAAAAATTTAATAGACCAGGTTCAAATTGGAATATTTGAAAATAATACAGGTAAAACAAATGAAGAAGAATTTGAAACACAAGTAAATAGCATATTAAATCAAGCAACATCCGAATCAGGTAAAATTGGTTTAAAAAATTTAAATAAAGATAATCGATTTGTTATTATGGTAAATGCTGGTTCAAAAGGTTCTGATTTGAATATTTCTCAAATGATTTCTTGTTTAGGACAACAAAATGTAGATGGTAAACGTATTCCTTATGGATTCGATAATAGAACTTTACCTCATTTTACTAAATATGACGATTCACCAGGAGCACGTGGTTTTGTTGAAAGTTCTTATATAAATGGTCTATCTCCTCAAGAACTGTTCTTCCACGCAATGGGTGGTCGTGTTGGTTTAATTGATACAGCAGTTAAAACTAGTTCTACAGGTTATATTCAAAGACGATTAATTAAAGGATTAGAAGACCTTATGGTTTCTTATGACATGACGATTCGAACCAATAAAAATAAAATTGTTCAATTTAGTTATGGAGATGATAATATTGATACTACTAAAGTTGAAGACCAATTAATTCCTATTGTTTCCATGAGTACTCAAGATATTTATGCACATTATTTAATTCCAGAAGAATCCGGAAATGTAAAAACATTGAGTAATATTTTCTTAAAAAATACTCTTACTAGACAAAAAAGACAAAATACTGAATTTTTAGAAAAAACGAAAGAATATATTGACATGATGATAACTAATCGTGAATTATTAATTAAAAATGTTTTTAAAAATAAAAGTGATGCTAATGTTAATTGTCCGGTAGCATTAATGTATGTAATTAATAATATTCAAGGGCAATGTAATATTACCATTTCTTCCTTGGTTGATATTACATTATTGGAAGCATTACAAATGATTGAAATTTGTTATAGTAATTTAGAAAAAATTTATTATGCTCCTCCTACAGAATTATTCCGCACATTGTATTATTATTATTTATCTCCTAAAGATTTGTTAGTTATTAAACGTTTTAATAAAGCAGCACTAACATTATTATTAGATACTATTACTCTTGATTATAAAAGGTCTATTATTGCACCAGGTGAAATGGTAGGAATGATTGCTGGTCAAAGTATTGGCGAGGTATCGACTCAGATGACTCTCAACTCTGTTACATATGAGACCCCTATTATCGTAAGAGATTCTAATAAAGAAATTATAAAAATTGAGATTGGAAAATTTATTGAAAATAAAATTAAATCATCAAAAAAAATGGAATATTATCAAGATAATGATACGACGTATGCAGAGGTAGAAAACTATTATGAAATTCCATCTTGTGACGAAGATGGAAATATACTTTGGAAAAGAATAGAAGCTGTCACAAGACATCCTGTTATTAATAAAGATGGGACAAATACAATGTTAAAAATAACAACTTATGAAGAACGAGAAGTTATTGCAACAAAAGCAAAATCATTCTTAAAATTAGTTAATGGAAAAATAATTCCAGTGGATGGTGATGCTTTAAAAGTTGGTGACTACTTTCCTATTTCCAAAAAATGTATTGATTTTTCGGAAAAAAGAGAATTACAATTAAAAAATATACTTCCTACTAGTGAATACATTTATACTTCTGAAGTAGAAAAAGCTATAAAAGTAATGAATGAATATAGATGGTGGACAAATCATCAAGGTAAAACATTTAATTTACCATATAAACGTAGTGATAGTTTTGTTGCTAAAATAAGTGAAAAATTAAGAAATGGTTGTAAAACTAAAACAAATTTTACTCAAAATTGTGTTTATACTTTACAAACAAATATGAATAATTACACAATTCCTGAAAATATTCCTTTAAACTATAATTTTGGTTATTTAATTGGTGCATATGCTGCCGAAGGTTGTATGACAAAATACCAAGTTTCTATAGCAAATAATGATATCGAATATTTTAGTCCTATTTTAGAATTATGTAAAGAATGGAATATAACTACAAAAATATATAAAAATGAAAATAAAAATAAAGAAGGGTGGGTAAGTCAAGATTTAAGAATTTATAATACTATTCTATGTCGTTTGTTAGAAAAAATGTGCGGAAAATTAAGTCATAACAAGTTTGTTTCGAATGAAATAGTATTTTCCAATAAAGAATGTTTGATAGGATTTATGGATGCATATATTGGTGGAGATGGATATGTTAATAAATCAGAAAAATTAATATCTATGTCTTCAGTTTCAAAAGTTTTGTTAATGGATGTTCAACAAATATTAAATATATTAGATATTTATAGCTATATAAAGAAATTTAAAAATCAAGAAAAAAATAATAGAGGAACATTATCTGAAAATATTCATCAATGTTACAATTTAATTATAACAGGTTCACAATTACATAATTTAGCATCTTTATTAAACATTAAATTAAAATACAAACAAGACCATTTGGTAGAATTCTTAAAACATAATTATATGTATGAAATAAATAGAAATGCTACAATAATACCAAATATAATTGATGAAGAATTAATTTTACAAGAAAGAAATCAAAACTATTTAGGAGTTATATTTGATAAAATTAAAAGTATTGAAGAAGTTGAAAATACAACCAATTATGCATATGATTTAACTGTAGAAGATACTAGAAACTTCAACCTGCATAATGGAATATGTGTTAGAGACACTTTTCATTTTGCTGGCGTTGCTTCCAAATCCAACGTCACTCGTGGTGTGCCAAGAATTGAAGAAATATTATCTTTATCAAGTGATATAAAAAATCCATCTCTTAGTGTATATTTAAAACCAGAAGATGAAAGACAAAAGGAAAAGGCTCAAACCATTATGTATATGTTAGAACATACAAGACTAGAAGAAATTGTAAAATCAATTGAAGTTTGTTTTGACCCTGATGATTTGAATACTCTTATAAGTGAGGATAAAGAGACGATTGAACAATATAGAGCATTTGAAAATATGGTATCAGAATGTTCCGAAGAATCATTACAATCAGATGAAAATGAAAAATCAAAATGGATTATAAGAATGCTTTTAGACCCAGAAGTTATGTTGGAAAAAAATATAACTATGGATGATGTTAATTTTACACTTAAAAATTGTTATGATGAACAAATAAATTGTATATATTCTGATTTTAATTCGGATAAACTTATATTTAGAATTAGAATGAATGAAGTTTTAAAATCTAGTTCTGGTAGAGGTGGACAAAAGAAAACTAAAGTTAATCCACTAGACCAATCAGACCAAATTTATATATTAAAAAATTTCCAAGACCAACTTCTTCAAAATGTAGTTTTACGTGGAATAAAGGGAATTAATAAAGTAATTCTTCGAAAAATTATAGATAATTTAATAGAACAAAATGGTGTATATAAAAAACAAGATATATGGGTTTTAGATACAATTGGAACAAATTTATTAGATGTATTAGGATTAAATTTTATTGATAATAAAAGAACCATAAGTAATGATATTATAGAAATATATAATGTTCTTGGTATTGAAGCTGCCAGACAATCTATTTATAATGAATTGGTAGAGGTAGTAGAATTTGATGGAACATATATTAATTTTCATAATTATAGTGTTTTAGTAGATAGAATGACTTTTACAAGTAAACTTATTTCAATATTTAGACATGGAATTAATAATGATAATATTGGTCCTATTGCAAAGGCTTCCTTTGAAGAAACACCAGAAATGTTTTTAAAAGCAGCAAGACATGCAGAATTAGATACAATGAGAGGTATTTCTGCCAATGTAATGTGTGGTCAAGAAGGATTCTTTGGTACATCTGCATTTCAAGTAGTATTAGATATTGAAGATATGCAGAAACTAGATGAAATGAGTGAGTATAGACCAATTGATTCGGAAGGTGAAATTGATAAATTCTTTGGAGCTATTTTAAACCCTGAAGACCCTTGTGGAATAAATAAAATATCTATTCAAAATAATGTTATTACTATTAAAGAAGAAGATATGGGTAAAGATAATGATTATAATCCTGGATTTTAATTTTAAATTAAAAAAACAAAAATATATTCTAAAATAAAAATTTATATTTATATTTAATTATATTAAATATAAATTATTAATTAAAATTATGACTACTTATAGTTTGATATTAAATAATATTTTAAAATTAAATAATAATTTTTTTTCATTAAACTATAAACCAGATAATATAGATAATTCTCTAAAAATTATTTTTTTGCAATTAATTCATAAAGAATATTCTATTAAAACAAAGTTTCATTTTTTTAAAGATTCCTTAAATAATTTTTTAATTAAAAATAGAAAGGAAAAAGACTTTATTCATTATTTTTATAAAATCCAAAAAACATATCATGTCTTAAATAAATTAATTTATAATTATAAGTATAATAAATCCAAATTAGTTGTAGATACTGATTTTTGTTTAAATAAACTTAATTTAGAAGATAAAAAAGTAATATGTATATTTCATAATAATTCTAAATATTTGTTTCATATAACTGATATAATTAAAATTATTGAAACAGATTTAACAAACTCTTGCTTTTTTTTTGCTAATCCGAAAAGTATAAAAAATCCATACGATAATATACCATTAAATAAATCAACATTATACAATATTTATTTTTTTATTTATTTTAATACCAATTATAAACCTGAATTTTTCTTTAAATTTTTTGAAGTTGATTTTAATTTAACTAACTTTAAATATAGTAATGAATATATATTAAGATGTTTTAGTATTAAAAATTATGTATATAAATCTCCTTCTAATATTTTAGTTAGTGAAATAAAAAAGTTTCTTGATTTATTTAATATATATTGCATTAAAAATAGACTAAAAAATAAAATTTATATAGATAAAGATTTTCCAAAAAATAAATTAATTAAAATTATGCAACCTTATTTATTACTATATATTATTTCTCAATTTGCATATTTAGAATCACATCAAAAAGAGGCAGCTTATTTTTTAAATAAAGTATTAATTATTTTTAATAATTATAATCCTAAATTTGGTAGAAAAAAATATAAGTTTATTACAAAACAATTTAATTTTAAAACCAAAATTATAGGAAAAAGTATTGAATTTAATGATTTCCATATAAAATTTATGTTTAATGAAAAAGAAAAAAATAAATTTTTATATGACCATTTGAAATATGAAGAAAATTTTTTATTTTTCAATTATGAAAATGTAGAAGAGAGATTAGAATCTAATAATGAAGGGGTAGAAATATTTGAAGAGGTTAGCGAAGGAGAAGAAGAAGAAGAAGAAGAAGAAGAAGAATCATTTTCAGATGAAAGTTTTCATTCAGAAGAAGATTTAAATAATAATTTTAATCAAGAATTAGGTGAAGATGAAGAATATGAAGAAGAGTCTATTAGTTAATCACTATTAGCTATTATTAATTTATTTACTTTTTTATTTTTTTTGGTTGAAGCATTTCCAATTACATTTATTTTTTTTCTTGATTTCCTTTTCGTTATTGGTTCCATTATAACTTCTTCGATAACCGGAGAAGATTCTTCTATAATTAATTTTTTTGTTTTCATTGGTACTAAAATTTTTTTTTCTTCTATTTTATCATCTGAATCTGACTCTATAATTAACTTAATAGGTTTTTTTTTCTCATAATTTGTTTTTAATAGTTTTGTAAATTGTTGTAGGTATAAATTAATTGAAATTTTATTTTTTATAGAATTTTGAAGATTAGCTAAACAATCATTATTTAATTTTTCTAATGGTATAAAAAATTCTCCTCTATCAGATTGAATTAAACGATAACTGGGAACATTTTCTGGTCTAAAACCAGGTATTAATATAAAAGCAAACGAATCGTTTTCATCTCCATATCCAACAAATTCATGTTTTTCATATTTTGTTTGTAAAATCCATTTTTGACTTATAAATATAGTAGGAATTTTATATTTAGTAATTAATAACCATAAATCTAGAGTTGTTAAAAAATAATTATCTGTATAAATAAAATTTGCAAATGATAATGTTTTGGCAATTACTTGGTCACCAAGTGTCTTTTTACCTTCCAAAATCAAAATATCTAATATTTTATTATTAAATTCAATTAAATATTTTTTATATTCATCATATAATTCATTTTTAATTTGATTTATAGAAAGTTTTGAACCTGTTTTTAAATAAATTAAATCTATAATTAAATTAAATGTACAAAAATTATATTTACTATATTCAATTTCAGAAAAATTATCTGGAAAACATTTTTTCCATATACTTGATGTAATTTTTTCATTAGTTTTTTTTTCACATATTTTATCATTTTTTCTTCCAATAGCATGGTCTAATGATTGGATTTTATTTTCATAAACTTGACTAATAATTGGTTGAACTTCATCATAAGAAATATTTTTTGTATATTTATTTATAACTGCCGGAATTAAAGTATCAAAATAATCTTGGGTTAGTAAAGATTGAATTAAAATTATTTCATTATCTTTTAAATTATAACCAATTTCTCCAAACGATAAATATGTTTCAGGTGTTAAAATAAAAGATTTTATTCTATTATATCTAATTAATTCATCGGCCATTCTTCCAAAATAAATAGTTTCATTAATTTTATTCGTTATAAGATTTTTTTCAGGAAGAATTAAATTACACTTATCATTTTCTGTTATCACACATAAATTTGGTGAAGCTAAACATGATTGTTTATCTTTTACAATACAAGTTGAAACTTGGTTAATAAATTTATAATAATTTTCATCTCCAATAAATTGTATTTTATCTTTAACTAATTCTCGTAATAAATTATCTATATTTTTTAGTTTATCTGAATAAATAATATATTCTTTAGACATTTCATTTTCAATTTGTTCTCTTATTTTAATATTTTCATAATTATTTATTAAAATTCGAATTGTATTTCTGAAAACATTATAAAAACTATTTTCAAGTCTAATTTTTTTTATATAATTAACTCTTTCAAAATCTATTTCTTGTTGTGTAGAAATAGGAATTTCACTAGATATCATAGGTTTTTCCTTTATATTTAATATATAATTATCATTTGATATAGTAGGAATATCTAATTCTTTATCAATTTCATCTAAACGAATAGGTTTAGATATTTGTATAAATTGATTGGTATTTGTCAAAATACCAACAACATGTTCTTCTTCTACAATTTTAAAAGCTGGTTTACATGGAATGTCTGGTTCATCTCTACGTTTTTTACTTCGTTTATCTAATCTATTTAAAAATTGAACTGTATTTGTAAAAGTATTCCATAAAGTAACATCATTCATAAATACAAAATCTAAATCTTGTTTTAAATCTTCATCAAGAGAAGAAGGGTAACAGGGAATAAATCCTGAATTATCCGAATTAGGTTCTTCTGCAATTAAACCAATAACTTTATTATTAAAATTCATTACTAATTTTTTTACTTTATATTCGTATTTATCTAATTTTTGTACTAAATCATATAAAAGTAATGGTCTTTTGGCTTTATAAATATTAGGCATACTATCTAGGGGCTTACAAATTAAATTAAAAAAAGGTTTAATTATTTCTTTAAAAACAGCTCTTAGAGTTTTAGATAAATGTGGGTCATATTCTTTAAATTCTTTAATAATGGATATTTTTTTATTATTTGTAGAATAAGAATAAATTGGTTCATAATAAACATCTTCTTTTAAAATAATTATGGTAGGTTTTCTTGCGTCATAAAATTCATTTGAATAATGATTGGTTGGACATAATAGTTGTACATTATTAGTAATGTCATCTTTTGGTAATTGAAATATTACCATATTAACTCCATTTGGAAATAAATATTTATTTGGCATAGAAATTATATCCCATAAATAGGTATGGTCAATAACTGCATCATCATCATTTAAAAAACTAATAAAATTTTCATAGGATGAGACAACTTTAGTATAATATTCTTTATCTTCTGATTTATTTAAATCTAACTTTTTATATAATTTAGTATTTTTATATTTATTTATATCAACTATTTTATTTAAATCATAAAAATCAATCACTAAATTACCATTTTGGTATTTAATAAAAGAATCTATATTAATAGCTTTAATTATTCTCTCTCTAGTTGATTTAATATCTAAAATTTTGGTAATTTTATTTTGATTTTCCTCATCTACTATTTTTTTCCCAAAAAATATTTCATCAGCTATACATGCTATAAAAGATTGCTTATTACTTATTTCTACTCCATGTCTTAATAAACATGGATGATTTTCTTTTATATTCGTATTCGTTTTACTTATTTGGCAATCTGCATTAACTTCATGTAACATAATTTGAATTTCAGAAGGTAAATATCCCCATCTTCCAGGGTCAAGAGGAAATTTTTCAGGTCCTTTTATATATTCATCTTCTTCTAATTCTTTTTTATTTAATTTTTCCTTATTAACTTTTACAACATTTTCTTCCTTTTCACTATTTTCTCCTTTTTCTCCTTTTTCTCCCTTTTCACCAATTTTTTTTTCTTCTTTTTCAAAACATTTCTTCATAGCTTTTATTCTTCCTTCTGTATTATATTTATCAAAACAACATGGTAAACAATATCCTTCTGGATGCGAATCTGGAATTAGTCCAGGATATTTTTTAGAATCTTTTTTATCAGATTTAGGTTCATAAAATTCATATATATAATATCCTGGTTTTACTATTTTTTCTCCTTTTGGAAGTACTTTTCCACAAGTTGGATGTATTAGTTCTTTTTTACCATCTTTTCCTATTACTTCTTTTAAATCTTTTGGGTCAATAATTGTATTAGTTTTTAAACACCAATAACGTGGACAAATATAATTATATTGATTATTTGGATTTGAACCATATTTAATTACATCTTCATCTCTTAAAAACCCAGGATGTTCTTCTTTTATTTTTTTAAGTTGTGTATCTGTTAATATTACAGGTTGCCTTCTCATATTGGAACTACATGTTCTTGTATAAGAATTAAATTGAGGAGTATCCTCTTTTAAAATTAAAATAGGATCTTTCTTTTCTATTAAATTTTGAAAATAATATGGTTTATTTAATTTCATTCCATCAATATTCCTTACTTCTTCTTCATCTTCTTCTTCATCTTCATTTTCTAAAACATTTTCATTTTCTAAAACATTTTCAACTTCTTTTTCTTCAACTTCTTCTTCTTCTTCTTCTTCTTCAACTTCATTTTCTAAAACATTTTCATTTTCTTTTTCTTCAACTTCTTCAGGAATATTTTCCGATTCATTCTTTTCTACTAAATCATTTTCATTATTTGAAATATTAGATAAAGAATTACTTTCAGAATGTAACGATTTTTTTGAACTATTATTACTAAATGAATCTAATAATGGATTAGATTCCTTAAAAGATTCTTTTTCTAAATCAGATAAAATTGGACTACTTAAATTATTAAATTTAGATAAATTTTTATTTTCTAATTCTATTGATGGTTCCGATTCAATTGAAGATTCAGAATCAGAATCTCCACCCTTTAAATCTAAATTTTTTTCTAAATCGGATTCTTCCTCTTCCTCTTCTTCATCCTCATTATTAAAAAATAAACTTAATGCTCCTATTGGTTTATTTAATTCTAATTTTTTATATTGAAATCTTTTTTCATCAGATTCAATAGAATCTATATCAGATTTAAGTTTAGATTCCTCCGATAATGTTTTTAAATCATTTATTTTTATTTCATTTTTCTCTCCACTACTACATAACTTTTTAATTTCTAATTCAGGGTAATTGGTTGATTTTTTATTTTGGGTTAAACGAACCATACTATCAATATAAATTGGAATTGTCAATAAATAATTAATATTATTTATATTTTCTGTTGTAATGGTAATAATTCCAGTTTCTTTATCTAAAATAATATTAGTTTTAAAACCCGGATTATTTTTAATTTTAATATCCGATTTTCTCACCCCTCTTTCAATTTCTAGTTCATTTGCTACTTTTGCTACCATTTCTATAGCATTTTCTCTACTTAAATCTTCAGAAAAATTTTCTAATAAAGCTTCTATAATTTGGTCTCCTCTTAAACCCTGTTCAGATTTTTCTAAAATAAATGCTTCTTGGCTGGTATATTTACTATAATTTGATACACGTTTAAATCGTAATTTAATTTCATTTCCTTTAAATATATTAGTTTCATTTATAAATATACTAGAAATACAACCTTTATACGATTTAATATCTAAAGGATTTGTTAAAGAAATTTGAGTTTCATAGGTAAGTTGTTTAATTTCCACGTTTTTATCATTTAAACTATTAAATATGGATAATTTATAACCACTTTGCTCTAATAAATTTTTTATTTCATTAATTATTGGATTAATTGCATCTCTAAATATTTTATCAATTTCATCTATATTTATTACCATTTTAAATTCAGTTGTTATAGTTAAAAACCCATTTTCCTCAAATTCACAAAAAATAGTTTGATTATTTGGTAGCTCAATATATATAGTTACAGATTTATTACGTCCAATAGTTTTCATTAATTTAAAGATAGTCGCTTTTTTTAAATAGGGAATTTTTCTTCCATCTGTAGAAATTTTATCGGTAAATAATCTATAAATATTTTCTTGTCTTGAAGAAGGATTATATTTTATTAATGGATTTAATTTATTAGCATGTATAATTTTAAAAATTGTTTCTAATGGAACTTTTATATCAAATTCGGGTTTTATTAAAGCTCTAATATATTTGATTCCCTTATTAATATAATTTAAATCAGATTTACGTAAATAATACATATTATAAAACATATCAATTGTTTTGAATAATTCTAATGTTTTTTTATTTAAAAAATTTTTATTATTTTCAATTAATTTATTTTTATTATTATCAAGGTCTTCTATATTATTTATATTTTTTTCATATAAAAATGGATAATATATTTTTATTGTTGTTTCCTCTGATATATCCTTTCTATTTAAATAAGAAATAACATCTTTAGCTAGACATAAATAAATACTATTTTCAAATATTTCTCCTGTATTTAATAATAAATGACTATTTAAGGTAGTTAATGATTGACGAGCTGTTTTTTCAAAAAATTTATCATATTCCTTTACTTCATATGGATTACATACAAATGGATATTCGTTATCTACAATAAAAAATTTTTGTCCAAGAACTTTATTAACAATATACTTTTTATTTTCAAATTTCATATTAAATATATCGTCAAATGTATAAATTTCTTTTTCAATTGGTTTTTCTATAGTAGTTCCATCTTCTTCCGACACAATATTAGATAAAAATTGGTCTAATCTAACTTTTGTTAAAGGTAATTTATTATTTTGTGTTAAAGATTGATAAATAGAAACAGCATTTAAAGTTTCTTGTTTTTGACAAAATAAATAAATTTCTTCAATACTAATTTCTTTTTTAATTTCAAATAATATTTTTATTTTAATGGTACTTATAGAATCATCAAAATGAATAATTTGTTCTGAAAATTTTATATTAATATTTTCAGATTTTATTTCTTCTAATTCTTTTTCTGAAAATATTCTATTTAATAGCTCATTTTCAGAATATTTTTTTAAATTTCCATTAAAAATATATATTGTATTTAAATTACCATTTTCAATATATTTTAATTTATAAATTTGTTTATCTAAAGAAAAAACATTTATATCTAATGATTTTTTTTCTGTAAATAAATTTGACATATATATAAATGTACTATTATTTTTAATTAAATTATTTAGAAAGTTATTAAATTAAAATAATTTTAAACTTATTTTTATATTTTTATATTTTTATATTTTTTATTTAAATAACTGTTTTAATATATTAATTAATTATATAAATGATTTTGGTTCCTATTTGTAATGGAGAATTAGTTGATAAATTAACTATTTTAAAAATTAAAAAAGAAAAAATGTTATCATGTAAATTAGAAAATGTAAATAAAGAATATAATTTATTACTACCTTATTTAAATAAAATTGGTTTAAGTGAGGAACATGAATTATTTAAAAAATTGTATGAAATTAATTTAGAATTTTGGGAATATCATGACTGGCAGAGAGAAAGATGGAGAAATTTAAAAGATGAAAATTTTATAGATTTAGAACTTTTTAAACAAAATAGAAATGAACATATATTAAATGACATTCGGGCTAAAATTAAAAAAGAAATAAATCTTATAACCAATTCAGAAATTATAGAAGAAAAACAATTTATTAGTTATCAAATATAAAAAAATAATATAATTTAATTTTTTTAATATTTATATTAATATATGTCAAAAAATATACTTTGGACTGGTAGTCATGGATTTATTGCTGGATATGCAATTAATAAACTTTTAGAAGAAGGACATAATGTATGGGGATTAGATAATTTTTGGAAATATGGTAAAACTAGTAAAACATATGACGAACATCCAAATTTTCATTTTTTAGAATGGGATGCCACCGACACAGAAAAATTAAAAGAAATATTAATAAATAATAAGATTAATATTTTAGTATCAGGTGCAGCTATTATAGGGGGAATAACCATGTTTCATGAATTAGCTTATGATTTATTAAGAGAAAATGAATTAATTACAGCTGCAGCTTTTGATGCATGTCTTTATGCAAAGAAAAATAGTACAAGTTTTGAAAAAATTGTTGTTGTTTCATCATCCATGGTATTTGAATCAACCACACATTATCCAAGTAAAGAAAGTGATGTTAGATTAAGTTTACCACCATTAAGTACGTATGGATTTCAAAAATTAGCTGTGGAATATTGGGCACAAGGTGCATGGGAACAATATAAGCTACCTTATACTATAATAAGACCTTTTAATGCAGTAGGAACTGGAGAGAAGAGAGCGCGTTTAGAAACAGAATGTTATTCTGGAAATATAAAATTAGCAATGAGTCATGTGGTACCAGATTTAGTTCAAAAAATTTTAAAAGGTCAATACCCATTAAGAATATTAGGGGAAGGAAATCAGGTAAGACATTATACCTATGCTGGTGATTTAGCAAATGGATTTTACGAATGTATTGTTAATCCAAAATCATTAAATGATGATTTTAATATTTCAACTCCAATAGGTCATTCAGTTTTAGAATTAGCTGAAATAATTTGGAATAAAATAAATCCAGAAAAAGAATTTAAATATGTAAGTGATGATGCATTTACATATGATGTTCAAAAACGCGTTCCTGATGTTACAAAAGCAAAAGAAATTTTAGGTTTAGAATGTAATACCTCACTTGAAGAAGCATTAGATGAAATTATTCCTTGGATAAAAACTCAAATTGAAATAGGAGGAATATAATAAAAATATAAATATCTTTATATAAATAAAAATATATTCATATATTTATATAAAGATATGTATATATTTGGAGAACATGGTATATTTTTAAAAGATTTTTCTGTTTTACCAATAAACTCGAATGAAGTAAAAAGTATAATTGAGCCATATGTTTCTGGACACCCTTGTTTTGGACATGACTTACATATATCTAGATTAATAATTTTAGATTTATTAAATAAAGAAATAATTAATACAAATGATACAATAATTATTACAAAAGAAAGACAATTTTTATATGATAATATTTTTAAAAATGTAATCACATTTAATGAATTTGTTGAAAAAATAAATTCTAATGAAATAGTTTTTAATGAAAAGGAAGTAATTTTTTTACCAAAAATAGTTTGGGATTTTTTTAAAGGTAATTTAACTCATAATAATAATTCATTATATACTAATTTTAATTATAATATTTTTAATTCTGAATATTGGAATAAAAAATTAGAAAATAATATTTTAAATATTAATAAATATCCAATAAATGAAAATTTAAATAATTTAATTGAAAATAAATTTATTTTATTTATTATTAGGACGAAAGAAGAAGAAGATTTGTGCATGGAACATTGTAATCAATTAAAATTAATAAAAGATAAAATAAATAATAAATATAAAATAATTTTATACTGTTTAAAAGATTCAAGAATAGATGAAATAATTTCTAAAGATTTATATGATTATAAAATTAAAAATATTCATGAATTTATTACATTAATAATGAATGATAATTGTCTTTATTTAATTGGAGAAATTAGTGGCTTATTAGAAAGTTCATATTATTATCATGGAAAAAATTTAACTATTTTAGAATATTCCTCTTTTTATAAAGGGGATAAATTGGTAAAAAAAAATTTATTTAAAGAAAATATATTTGCAGTATGGAATCAAAAATATATCGAACCAATTAATTATAAAAAATTTATAAATTTTGATGAAGTAATTAATAATATAATTTAATTATATATGACTATTCAGTCAAAAAAATATTATTTATCTATTTTGGCCATTTTTAAAAATGAAGCACATATTTTAGAAGAGTGGATAAATTTACATTTAAAAGAAGGTGTTGAACACTTTTATTTAATTAATAATGATTCAACTGATAATTATATGAATATAATTGAAAAATATAAAGATTTTATTTCTTTAAAACAAATTAGTGGTAATGCTAAACAAATTGAAGCATATGAAAATTTTAAAGAACAAATTATTAATGAAACAAATTGGATTGCAATAATAGATTTAGATGAATTTGTATTTTCATCAAAAAAAGATACTCAATTAATTAATTACATAAAAGATTATGAATTAAAAGGCGCACAAGGGATATATATACCATGGATAATGTTTGGTTCAAGTTTTTATAAAAATCAACCTGAAAGTGTAATAAAAAATTTTGTTTATAGATGGTTATATAGTAATAATAGTTATTCTGGAGGTAAATGTATTGTAAATACAGATTATATATATAATAATTTAAGTCTACATTTTACAAAACTTAAAGATAATAATTTATATGTAAATTTTAATGGTGAATTTAAATTTAATGAATGGTTTGGAGGATGTCCAGATATGAATTTTAATGAAAATATAATAAATGATATGAATATACGTATAAATCATTATTGTATACAATCTGAAGAATATTTTATAAAAGTAAAAGTTTCAAGAGGAGACGCAGATAGATTAGATAATGTAAGAGATATGAATTATTTTAAAAATTATGATAAAAATGAGGTTTTAGATGAATTATTACAAAAAAAATATAATAAAAAAAAAAATTAAAATAAAATATTAAAAAAAAAATATAAAAAAAAA
>Ga0209086_10001163_pt1 | contig 21526 bp, 13 predicted proteins | sample M_130207_XF_Meta_FD_187312 | JGI IMG/M metagenome (GOLD analysis project Ga0209086, IMG submission 187312) | Freshwater microbial communities from Lake Montjoie, Canada to study carbon cycling - M_130207_XF_MetaG (SPAdes) (version 2) | ecosystem: Environmental > Aquatic > Freshwater > Lake... | reverse complement strand
GGCGGCCCTCGTCGCCTCCCTCGATGGCGTCACCGATGCCGCCCGAGTCCGTTCTATCCTTACTTGGGTCCGGTCCACCGGTAAGGCTGGTGGTTCAGGTCAGTCGCAAGATTCATGAGTGGGTTGCGACGGCTGGCGGGTTGGTTCGCCAACGAGTTTTGGGGCGCTTTGCGAGGAATGAGCATATATATCAAGGGGCGACGGGGTGGGGTTGGGAGCGCGGCATGTGGGCGACGCAGAAAAGGAAACGCGTGATGACTTCGACGGCGAAGCCGCTGACCTCTGAAGATGACGACGCGTCGCTCATCGAGATCGATGATGCCGAGGCGACGCCGGAGGATCTCGGCAGCCCGGAGAACGGTGCACACAGCGAATTCGACGCGGATTCGGGCATGGGTGTGTCCATGGCCATCAGGACCCGCCGGACAATCCGTCGCTGGACTGACCGCCCAGTTGCCCCGGAAGTCGTCAAGGAGTTGCTCGAATGTGCGTTGTGGGCGCCATCGGCGTGCAACATGCAGCTCTGGGACTTCGTGGTAATCACCGACAAGGCAACACGAGACGCGCTCGCTCCGGCTGTGCCTCACGCCGACAAGGCGCAAGTATGCATATTTATTTGCTATAATACCCGGTTTTCCCAAGGATCGTATGCCAATATCCAGAGTGCCTCGGCAGCGGTCATGAACATGCTTTTGCGGGCGCACTCGCTCGGTCTGGGAGGGTTCTGGCAGGCGACGATCACCGACCGGTTGTTGCTGCGTGAAATCCTCCGCCTTCCGAGAGACGTGGAAGTGCTTTCAACAACGTTGTTCGGCTACCCGGCCGAGTCGCCGGGTGCGCCTGCCCGCCGTGACCCGTCGCACCTTGTGCACTGGGAGAAGTACGACCTGACGCGCAAGCCGGTGCTGCCATCGGCGTGGCGCCCGACCAATTGGACTCTGGCGCAAGTTGCCGACTATCACCAGGCTCGCATCCGGGCGGGCCCGCGCTACAACAAGCCGGTCGCCTCCGAATATCGCGCGGTTCGTGGCTATCTCGGCCATGCCCTGCGTCGTGCGGGGGTCAACGCATCCGGGAAGGTGGTTGTCGACCTGCTTCCTTGCACTGGGCTCTACCTGGAGGCGATGTCGAACGAGGTGCCTGAGGCGTCTTTCCAGTTCGTGGAACTGGGTAGGCAGGTTGCCGAGTTCGTGCAGCGGCGTCTACCGCGCCCTGCGACTTTTCATCAGTACGCCATGACGGCCACAGGTGGGGGATCGTCGGATATCGCGGATGCGTCCTCAGATGCTGCCACGCTGGTTTTCCGGTTGGAAAACCTGCCAACCGCTGAGAGGCGCCGTCTGCTTGCGGAAGCGCGGCGGATCCTGAAACCGGGCGGAACGTTGGTGGTCGTCCACACGAATGTGCGGTCGTACTTTGAGGTGTTCCGTGCGATGAGGTGGTTGATTGGCCGTCGTGACGTCCAGTATGCGCTGCATACGGACCCGAGCCTCGGACCGTTCGAGGCCCTCTCTAACGACGAGGTAAGCGATCTCCTGGTGGAGTCGGGGTTCCGGATTGAACACCGGCACGGCGCCTTCCCGTTGCCTCCGCCAGACGAGGCGAAGCATCGGGTTCGTGCATTGCCTCGTGCCGTGGCACCGCTTGCCGGGCCGCTTGGTCGGCTTTATGAACTCACGGCACCGTTGCACCGTTTCCTGCGCCCATTTGCCCGGGTTCGGTTCATCACGGCGGTGAAGTGAAGCACGTCGCCCCTGTGCTGGTACATCTCCATTTCCGCCCCATCGCGCCATGATGTGTCCTCGCTTCGCTTTATGGCGTGATCCGGGCGGATTGACGCTGACGTGTCGAGGGATGGTTCAGGGATGATCGGGGCGCTCATCCGCGCGTCTGACTGGCTCCATCGGGATCGATTTATTCCCGATGTGGTCAGTCCTGGGGGTCATCACGATCTGGTGGCTTCGTGGTCCACCGGCGTGGCTCAATGCGAGCGACACGGGATTGCGCATACCGGCAAACTTGCCCGAAGCATCATCCTCGACCTCGCGATCCACGATGCCTGTGTTGCCGGTGCCGATCATCCATCAAGCGAACAGGCCTGGAAGCGCGCCTTGGCACGCGCTGAATGGGTCATCGGACGGCTTGCACCCGATCCGCAACATGGTGGCTTGGTGTTCTGGCCGGGCAGGCTCGATGCGCGGAACAACTCAACATCGCTGATTGATGCGGGGGAGTGTGTCGACGCACTTGCGGAACTGATCCGGCACCCCCGGTTCGAGGCCGTGCCGGCGGCTTTGCGGACGCGCGTCATCAACGCAGTGTCCGGGTGTGCGTCAACCTACCTATCGAATTCGGTAGCCACCAGGGGCATTGTGAACCAGATGCTTTGGGGTGCAATGGGTCTGGCGCATGCGTGTGCGGCGGTACCCGGTGAGACTGGGTGGCGAAGCGGGGTGCGTGACGCCGTCAACCGGGCACTCGCCGCCCAACATCCGGATGGCAGTTGGGGGTATGAGGTACGCGCAGGTCATGCGATGCACCCGGGGAATTCAGATTTGACCGTCTACTACCACGGGAGGTGCCTGGCGTTTCTCCATCACATCTGCGACTGCCTGCCAGAGATTGCCGACGACGGACGGGTATCTGATGCATTGAGTCGCGGGACCGACTTCCTGGCAGGCGTGGTGGCAAGTGACGGGCGCAAACCACTTGCGATCGAAGGGAAACGATGGTTCTGGTCGGGTCAGGATGAGGTTGGAAGCCACGCATTTGACATTCATGCACTCGTCCGGGGTGCTCACCTGACCGGATATGCCGGGTTGCTCTCGGTGGCGTGGCAATCTTGGAGAAGTCTCGTGGCGCGGATCGATGTGAACGGTGCAGTCCGGGCAGGTGGAGCGACCGACGCGCTGGACCTTGTCTGTCCGGACTTCCACACCGCCGATCTGGCGTGGGTTGCGCGGGTCTGGAGGTCGCTCGAACGAGCCGCCGATCATCCCCAAGCCCTTGGGGTAACGTCGACGACCCGGCACTGGGCCGACGCTGGGGTCGCACGCGTTGCGCATGGGCCGGTCCGGGCGCTAGTGCGGACGCGGAAGTCGCCTTCGAATACGCAGTGGGGTGGTGCAGTTGGCGGGATGACGGTTGTTGCCTTGGCGTCCGGCCCGGTGCCGTGGGTAGACGGGCCGTCCAATCCCGGAAGCCTGACCGTGAGGCGGACTGGGCTAACCCTGCGCGAACGGCTTGGAGAAATCGTTGGCGGTGCTCGCCAGTTCCTGGTTGCGAACCGTCCCGGACGCGAGGGTCGCCAGTGGGCGTTCGTGTGGCGCATGCAGGCGAGGTCGGCAGTTGCACACCTGTTCGCGGGCCATCCACGCGGGGCGTGGCACATTGGGTGGGGAATGGTCCGTGGCGCGCACGCGAGGTTTTGGCGTCCGCTTTTCAGTGAACTTCGTGATCATGCCTCGCTGCACAATGCATGCACGACCGATGAGGTCGACCTTGGGGAGAGTGGTGCCGGGGCGTGGATCCGGTCGTCCGTCCGGCTTGCACGCCGGAATGGGTCGACCCCGGCATGGGCAACTGGACTGGTTGTCACCCGAGAGGTTCACGCCACCGCCTCCGGGATTGCTATTACGGACAGTGTGGAAGGGGACGTGTCTGTTCCCATTTCGATCGCGCTGGATTACGTGCTGCCAATGGGTGCAACAGATGTCCGTTTGCGGGGCACCGGCGCCGTCATGATCCTGACCGACGGGGGAGATCCAACGGGTGGGCGTGCGGATGCGGATACGGGGATGTCCGCGGACCGATCCCGTAGCGAGGCGAACATAGATAGGGGGCGTGGTGGGGCGTTGCGGACCCGTGAACCAGTGGAGGCCGGGGAACCTGACCCCGGTTGGTGCGTTTGGCAAGGCAACGTACAGGTTCGGGCGATGGTCCGGGCGGATCGGTCGCGGCCGCCCGGACCGGGTACGGCACGGTGGTCCCTCGAGGTCAAGTACGGTCGTCCGAACTGATGCCAGTCAGGACGCGGGAAGCGCGTCGCACCCAAACGCCACTCGACCACTCCGCCTGATGAAAATACGCTTCGCTTGCATGTCGCCCACGACTGAACGACGCTTCGCATTACTACCGAGACACACTGGGGACTGTGGTACGTGACCCGATCAGAGGAGAAGGAGCTCGAGGCCGTTTCGGACATCGTGCCGTTCGGTCCTTGGCTACTTTTTCTTTTGCCGTTCCTCGTCTATGGCCGATTCATCCTTGGCGATGAACTCGCCAACGCCGATGTGATCCTCGCGTACCGTCCGGCGCATGCAATCCTCGCGGATGCCTTGCGACGTGGCGATATCCCGCTTTGGACGTCGACGATATCGGGGGGCTTTCCGATCGCGTTCAGTGAGTACGGATGGTTTTCGCCCCTGGTCTGGATTCCCCTGCTCATCGGTGGTGCGCAGGCTGGCTACTACGGTGCGGTTGCGCTTTCGACGGCGCTGGCGGGTGTGGCTACGTATGGCCTTGCCCGGACGTGGGGCGCAACCCGCGTCGAGGCCACCCTTGCCGGCTTGATCTTCAGTCAATCCCTCTTTGTTGTAGGTGGTGCCCCGCTGCTGAACCAGGCGGGGGCGTACTGGTTGCTCCCCGCCCTGTTGTGGGTGGTCGCGCGCACGATTGACTGGCACCCGCTCGCGCCACCGCTTGGTGGCATCGTGCTTGCCTTGGGGATCCTCGGTGGGCACCCGCAGGTGGTGCTTATCGCCGCGCTGCCGGCCATGATGTGGGCGGCGGTGGCCCTGTTCCGGGAGGGTGAGTTCGCGAGAAGGATGGCGCTGGTCATACTCCTTGGCGGATGCATCCTGGGTGTGGGCGTGTCGGCAGTCCGCATCATCCCGACGATGTCCATCCTTGATGCATCGGTACGTCAGGGCGGGTTGTCCGATGCTGCAAGGGCGCTTGGATCGGTATCTCCCCTGGACCTTCTCCTTGGATTGCTTTCCCCGTCGTTCTCGATGTCCCGATGGGTTTCGGCGCATTGGGCCATCTATCTCGGACCACTCCCGGTGGGCTTGGCAATCTACGCGGTGTCGAGGTACCGGAAGCTGATCAGGGATGAACGGTCCCAGACGGCGCCGGGAACCGTCGCTCGCCGTGCACGTGCGATGGCGTCGACGATGGAGGCGACGGCGACCCCCACCGCCAACGTCGCACCCAAACGCCACTCGACCACCCCGCCTGATGAAAATACGCTTCGCTTGGCGACGGGAGAGGCGAGTGGGCGGGCAAGGATGTCCGCGGACCGGGCGGTGCCGGCATTTTCTCCATCTATGACTGCCCGCCTGCCGTGGCTTGGTGCCATGGCGGTGATCGGGATCGTGATTGCGTTCGGCAAGTACGGCTATGTCGGTGCGTTCATTGGCGGACTGCCGGTGCTGGGTCTCTTCCGGGATCCCTCGCGGTTCCTTCTCTGGACGGTCGGTGCCGTTGCGATCCTTGCACCGATGGGGTTGCGCCTCTCGCCCCTGGCCTCTGGGCGTGCGGGCATTTCGCCCAGGCGGGACCCTTGGAGTGTCCGGAGCCTACTCGGGTTGCACGCTGGAACGACGCAGCGTCCGGTTTCCGGTACGGCTTGGTGGTTCGGAATTGCGGTGGCCCTGGTCCTCGCCGTGGTGACGGTTTCGGTTGTTTTTGCCCTTGAGAACGACACGCTGCGCATCGTGGCTGAGGAACGGTTCGAGGTCGGCGCGCGCGTTTTCGAGGCGTCGGCAAACCGTGGCGACTACTCGCCGGAGTTCTACCGTGCACGGTTCGAGGCGACGTGGCGACACTTGCACGAGATGCTCGATGTGACGTCACCGGGTGTAGCCGTGCCACTGCTGTCACTGGTGGGTGCCGGGTGGTGGTGGGCTTGGGGGCGTCCACGAACAGATGCAAACGTTCTGGCCGGCCTCTTCATTGCGGCGCCGTTGCTGGTGTACGGGCAGGTGCGGCTTCCGGTGATCCCTGCGAATGACGTGATCCTCGCGCAAGAGAGCAGTTTTGATGCGGTCGCAAGGCTTGCCCTTGTCGGCGTGGGCGATGTCCCTTCCCGGCACATCAGTTGGCTGCCTCTGGCCACTGACTATGAGGTCCGGGTTCGTGCGCTGGCGTCCGGAAGAACGCATGCCGAAGTTGACACGCTTTCGTACCAGGTCTGGTCACACCTCGTCACGCCAAACCTTGCACTGTCCTTTTCCCGTGACGCTGGGGCGCGTGATCCTCGGATCGTGCGGATTGCGTCGGTAGACGGGTATGAAAACCTTGTCACGCGAGAACAGGCGTTGGTCGCGTCGGCGCTCGGTAGCGAACGGGCTCCCATTGGGACGACGCACGGGCTAGGTCTCACCGGCCTGAAGCAGCGACGCCAGTCGATGGCGACACGATGGGGCGTCCTTGCAAGTTCCGGCGGTGGTGCTCTGCTGACCTCGACCGTGATGGCGCCGCTTGACGTCCCCGCAGGCGTGATTGTGGAGAAGGCGCTCGTGCCGGGTGCGGGGGACGTCCCAACCATAGACATGTACCGCTTGATCCAACCGTGGCCGAGGACGTATGGCGTGACGTCGTGGGCCGTTGCGGGATCTTCGGAAGATGCGATGCGGCAGGAGATCGGGATTGACCTGCTTGCCGGACCCCAGGCAGTCGTGACGAGAAGCGGGAATACCGAGGTTCCAAAGTCACCCGAGGCTGGAGGCGTCGTTGTTCCCGTCCGGATTTCACGTGAGGCGGACGGAGTGGTTGTCCTTGACGTGGATACCGTTGCGCCGACGCTGGTGGTCTTGCTTGACGCCCTGACCCCGGGTTGGACGGCATCGGTTGACGGGCGCAGGGTGCCCATCGTGGCGACGAACGTGGCATTCCGCGGGGTCTTCGTGCCCGCAGGCAGGCACGCAATCGTGTTCACCTACGAACCGGACGGCTGGGGAGCCGCACGGGCGATGACGGCGGCGGCACTCGTGCTGCTGGCGGCGTGGCTCTTGAACGTGAGTACCCGCTCATCCCAACGCTCCGCCTGAATTGAAGACGCTTCGCTTGGGCGTTGGGGAGGCGGAGGGGTGCCGGGCGTCCGTGATGTACGTACGCTTGGCTGGCCGTTGATGGTGGTGGTCGGTGTTTTAGGATGCGAGCAAGGATGCCCGCGGACCAGCGTGGCGCTTGACAAGCCGTTGATGGTGGTGGTTGGAGTATCGGCAGGAAGTCCGGACCTGCACACCCAAGCCTTGTCCCGTTGTGACGGGAGAGGGGGGCCTAACACCCCGCCCCGTTATCTAGATACGCTTCGCTAAGTCGCTGAGGTTGGTCGTTCATGCGTGTACTGGTGGTGACCGACACCCTCGCTCCTTCGTATGGTTGGGGTCGCTATGCGATCGGGCTCATCCGGGCGCTGCGCGACGAGGGTGCCGACTTGCGGATCTTGTCGCCGTTGTCACGGTGTACTGAGCCGGATCTCGCGTCGATGCCCGGGCATGGTTCGGTGACTTCCTATGTTTCCGAGACCCGTCGGATGTCACGCTTGGTACTGGCAAACACGCTGGCGATCTGGCGTGCCTCGCGGGATTGCGATGTGGTGCACTGCGTGACCGAACCATATTCGGCCCCAGCTGCCGTGGCGGGGCTGGTGGGCCTTCGCCGGCCATTGGTTGTCACGGTGCACGGGACGTACGCCGTTCGTCCGTTTCGCCGGCCTGGCGCACGGCCGTGGTATGAGCTTGGCTATGGCCGGGCGAACCGGCTGGTGGCGGTCAGTCGATATACACGTGACCGGTTGCCATCAAGGTTTGCGTCCCGGACGGTGATCGTTCCGGAAGGTGTCGAACACGAACGGTTCGCGACGGCAAGCCATGCCACCTCGACCGCGTTGAGTGGTCTTGATCCGCAACACCACTCCACCACACCGCATGATGAAAATACGCTTCGCTTGGCTCGCCCCATCGCCCCTCCTGATGAAAATACGCTTCGCCATCCCGGGCGCGATGGAAATGGGGAGATGCCCTACCTGCTCAGCGTGGGGCCGGTCAAGCGTCGGAACGGGTACCAGACGACCATCGAGGCGTTTGCCGAACTGCGAAGGGTGCGTCCGAACCTTGAGTATTGGATCGTGGGTGGGACCGACGATCCGGTCTTCCTGACCTCACTCCGTGCAACCATCGCCCGGCTTGGGCTTGGTGATGCCGTCAGGTTCCTCGGAAGGGTTGATGAGGCCACGCTCGTTGGCCTCTACCATGGCTGCATGTTCTTCTGGTTGCTTCCCGAGGATGATGGCGAACAGTTCCATGGATTTGGCCTGGTGTACTGGGAAGCGAATGCGTGTGGACGGCCGGTGATCGGTGCGAGTGATTCCGGTGCAGGCGATGCGATCGAGGATGGGACGAATGGATTGCTGATCCGTTCTGCACGGGTCGACGAGGCGGTATCGGCGGCGAGGCGCTTGATTGATAGCCCGGAACTGCGCGAACGGCTTGGGAAGGCGGGGATTACCCATGCGAAGCCTTGGCGTGACGCTGCAGTCCAGATGATGGGGGTGTACCGGGACGTCAGGGCGGACCGGGCTTGATGACCATCGGCGTGCCACCTCCTCACCCCCCCGCCCCGCCAGATGAGAATACGCTTCGCTTGGCTCCTGACCCCACCACCCCGCCTGATGAGAATACGCTTCGCTTGCCCCCTGACCCCCCCACCCCGCCAGCCTATGCTGCGGCTCAATCCCGGTTGAGAACTGTCTGGGGTGTGCCGTATTGGCCCATGCGACCCGCACTGGAGGCCCTGGTCCGTCGGCGCTTGGCGCGGGACATCTTCTTTCTCCAGATTAGCAATGGATTGCAGCGGGCACTTGGGTTCGGCTTCAGCATCGTGATTGCCCGCGTGCTTGGCGTCACCGGGTACGGCGAGTACTTGCTGGTGCTTTCCCTCTACAGCACCCTGAACCTTTTGGGAAACCTTGGGGTTGGCCAATTCCTGGTGGTGCCTCTCGCGCAGGCGGTGGCAACACGTGACCGCGGCGCGATTGCCCGGGGAACCGGCTACACGCTGAAGTTCGGACTGATTCTCGGAATGCTCGTCGTCCTCGCGGTTCTTCTTGCCGGTGAGGTGGTGGGCGATCTCATCATGCACCGACCCGACCTGGGTAACCTGACCCGGATCGTCGTGGCGGGGCTTATCCCATCCGTCGCCTACAACGTGGCGATCACATCACTCCAGTCTGGCCGGAGGATGTCGACCCTCGCGGTCGTAGAGATCTTTGATCTTCTGGTCGGGCGAGGCTGCGCCGTTTTCTTCGTGCTTGCCGGCATCGCTGGAGGTGGTGTGACCGGCGTCCTGTGGGGCACGGTGGTGGGGGGTGCGATCTCGGCGGTCCACGCGGTCTGGTGGTACTGGCGCATTGCAGTGCGGCATGACGAGTTTCCCGGTCTGGCCAGTTTGGTGCGTGCAGGTTGGTCGGTACCGATGGGCACGTACTTCCGGTTCAGTGCGATTGCATCGGTCGACAAGAACATCGCCCAACTCTTTGGCCAGACGCCGATGCTCCTTCTTGGGCGCTATGCAGGTCCCGAGGAGGCCGCATACTTTGGGATCGCCGGGAAGGTCTTCACGCTGCTGGCCTCGCTGCACGGGGGCGCAAGCCGGGCGCTGTCGGTGCGTCTCTCACAGGAAATGGGGCAGCGCGGTCCAGCATCGACGAGACGTCTCTTCTGGCGTGGTTCCCTGGCGTGGGGAGGTGCGTCGGCTGTGGGCGCAATCGGCCTGCTGGCAGCGCTTCCGGTGTTCCGTATTGCGTACGGTCCGGAGTACCTGCCGTCTGTTGCCCTGGTTGCGGTCCATGGCGCCTTGCAGGCAAAGCAGGGACTGACCGTGGCGCTTGGAGCGGTCTACCTGATCGCAGGGAGGGTCGCGACGAACGCCATGCTCAAGATTCCGCTGATCATGGTGGCAGTTCCATGGGGAATGTGGTTGGTTGAGGGGTGGGGCGCGATGGGTGCCGCGGTGTATCAGTTGACGGTCTACGTAGCTGGCGACGTAGTCTATCTGGGACTGATCCTGACACCGTGGTTCTGGCAGTCAGTGGGCGGCTCGCCCAGTTTCTCGGAGACGCGTGCCTCGTCCTCCCAACCTCCTACCCCGTCTCAAGACGGAGCGGAGAGCCTTGTGAATGAAAGCGACGGGAAGAGCCGATGATCCGACCGCCTACGCGACCCACTCGCCCCACCGCCCCGCCTGATTTGAAGACGCTTCGCTTGGCCCCCGCTTCGAATCCGCTCCGCCCGGTGCGTACGACCCGTCCCCGGGTACTCCACGTGTCGCCGCTCATGTTCGGTGAAGGTGGCATTGTCGGGGGCGGTGAGCGGTACGCATACGAATTGGCACGGGCCATGGCCATGCAGACACGGACGAGGCTTGTCTCATTCGGCGAACCCCTGACACGGAACGTGGATGGTTTGCGCATAGAGGTCTTTCGTCCGGTCGCGTATGTCGGGCGCAAGCGCCTTGGACCGATTTCGCCGAGCCTGGCAATGGCGATCGCCTGGGCGGATGTAGTGCATGTGCACCAGATCGAGACTTTCCTGACGGATCAATGTGTCCTGATCGCCCGGTTGTTCGGAAAGAAGGTCTTCCTGACCGACCATGCGGGCGGTGACCGGAACTTTAACCGGCGGCTTGGAACCGTCGACCGCGCGACGGGTCTCCTGCTTGTGAGCCACTTCAATGCCCGTGGATACCGGAAGTGGGCCCCCAAGGTCCGGGTGATCCATGGTGGAGCGGACCCGGCGCGATTCCGGCCTCTTCCCGGTCTCGCGCGAATGGAAAAGGTTCTCTACGCGGGAAGGTTGATCCCGTACAAGGGGATCCATCACCTGATCGAGGGAGTGCACCCCGAGACTGCGGTGATCCTTGCGGGCGAGTCGTACCACGCCGAATACCGGGCCTATCTTGATGTGGTGTCGCAGGGGCGGAATGTGACTTTCCTTGGTCCCCTGATGGGGGAGGATCTCGTCCGCACCTACAACTCCTCAGCGGTCAGTGTCCTGCCCTCGGTCGAGACCGACATGTACGGCAAGAGGTATCCCAAGAGTGAGATCCTTGGACTGGTTCTTCTTGAGGCAATGGCGTGCGAAACGCCGGTCGTCGCATCCCGCATCGGGGGGATGATGGAACTGGTCGTGGATGGCGAGACCGGTCTCGGAGTGCCCCCGGGGGATAGTGCAGCTCTCGGTGAAGCGGTGGAACGGCTTCTCGGTGATGAGAAGCTGGCGCGCGAGATGGGTCGTGCCGGTCGTGCACGCGTTGCGGCGAACTTCACGTGGGCCGCGGTGGCCCGGCGCTGTATTGCGGCCTACGCCGGTGACCTCGGCGAAGAGATCCCGGGCGCGTGACGATGCTGCTGGGTATCCGGGACCACCGTCGGACCAACCTCGAGTGTACCCAGCGAGGGTCATGGATCGCGGACCGTCGGCAGGTGTGCAGGCCTTGCGCTTCGAGTGAGATCGGATCGTCGGCGTGAGGATACTCGTGTTATCCGACACGTATCCGCCAGTGAACCGCGGTGGGGCGGGCGAGGTTGCCTCGCTCGTTGCTGACGGTCTTGCATTGCGGGGCCATGAGGTCTGTGTCGTGACGTCCGGCCGGGGTGCGGACCGGGAATCCGCTCGTGACACCGGTGGTCGAGGCAATGCCGGTGTCAGTGTCCAACGGATCCGCACACCGGTTCCGGCGATCGCACGGCGCCACCTGAGCATCTTGAATCCGGTCGCGGTTGCCGGGGTTTGGCGGGTCGCGCGCGAGTTCCGGCCCGATGCCGTCCACGTCCACAACGTCCATGAACGCCTGTCGTTTGCTTCACTTGCGGTTGCGCGCGGTGGCGGAAGCCGGACGCTCCCGGTCATCCTCACTGCCCACGATTATCTGCTCTTTTGCCTTACGAAGTTCCTGTGTTCGCGCGGGGACGTCGGCTTTACGGCAACTCCGACCCAGTGCGTGCATTGCACGACGATGCGCCGGGTTCCTGGTCGCAATCTGATAGTGCACAGTCTCGTCAAGCGCCACGTAACTTCGCTGGCGTGCATCAGCCACGCGCAAGCCCGGGCGATGGCGTGTAACGGGTTCGCTGATGTGCCCACCACCGTTGTCCACAATGGTCTGGATGGCTCGGCTTGTGTGTCAAAGGCAAGTGACGGAGAGGCTTTCCGGCTGAGACTTGGCCTAGACAGTCGGCCGATCGTGCTCTTTGGTGGCCGGGCGTCGGGCGCCAAGGGCGGGGATCAACTCGCACGTGCGATGGTTCGTGCCATCAAGCGAGTGCCATGCCAACTCGTTGTCCTCGGTGATCGGCCTGAGTACTTCGTTACCTTGCGCGCAATCGCCGATGACGCTGGCTTGCCAGCCGACGCGCTGCATGACGGCGGGTGGCTTGATCAAGATGGCCTGCGTGAAGCGCATGGCGCGGCTGCAGTCTGTGCGATTCCTTCGGTGTATCCAGACCCATTCAACTTGATGACGTTGCGGGCGATGCTGCACGGCCGACCGGTTGTCGGGACCTGCCACGGCGCCACCCCAGAACTTGTCGTCGACGGAGAGACCGGTCTCATCGCCGATCCGTGGGATGCGGACGCGTTCGGAGACGCCTTGGCCGACATCCTTCTTGACCCGGACCGGGCACGCCTGATGGGAGAGGCGGGTCGAACGCGGGGCATGTCAATGTTCACGCTTGGTCGCCAGATTGAAGCGTACGCAAGGCTTCTCGGTGACAAGCGACATCTGTCTGATCCTCCTTACTACCTCAAGCCCGAATGGGGAGCGGGTTGATCCGACTGTCCGGGCCGGTAGGGATTGCGTCGGTCGGCTTGCTTGTCGCCTCGTTGCTTGCAGGTCGTGTCGAAGGGATCCCCGGACTGGCCTGGTTTGGACTTGCCGTCGGGATTCCGATCGCAATCGGACTGTTGGGTATTGCGCGACGCAGTTCGAAAGAACGGATCGACGCACTGGGATTTGGCACGGCCCTGTGTGGGGTGCTGCCATTGCTTGCCGCAATTCACGTGAGTGACCCAACGTGGGCAACGGTGTCCGGCACGTGCCCGGATGGTTGCGCGGTACCCGGGCCGACAATCGCTTTCGGGGTCATTGCGATTGCTTTGGTCGGCGCCCTTGACCTCGGGAGACGTGACGTTCAAGGGATGCGTGTCGCGGGGTTGCCGTTACCGTCACATCCCAAGTGGTGGGTCTTGGTCGTCCTGGCGGTTACGGCTTTCGCGTTTGTGATGTGGGTCGTCGTTATGCCGTGGACATGGGTTTCCACGGTGGTTGCCGGACTGGTTGGTGCCGTCTTGTGGGGGGTGTTTCGAGGCTACGATCGCGTTTCAGCGGTTGCGATCCTGATCGTCGTCCTGGTTGCACCGTCGCTGTCCGGGTCGGCGGTTGGGTATGCCTTGGGGCGTCGACCCGGGGATCACGTAGGTCTCGATGACGACGACTTCGATGAAAATCGCGAAATTGACGACATTGGCGTGCCGTCGGTGGACACCCTCGTGATCCCGGGTCCGGAAGTGCCTCTCTCAGGTCGTATCTCCTCAGAGATTGACGATGTTCGACGGGGTGTCCTCGGGCTTTTCGGGGTTGCAGGGTGGGGTGTTGCGATGGTGGCCGGGGCTCCTCCGCTCTTCCGCATGGCAGGCGATGTGGTGTTCGCGCCGGATCCGTCAAACATTGCGCTGATCTCTCTGGTGGCGACGTACTTTCCGCAAGGGGGTGGGTCCGGTACGCCGAATGGGACCGTTCCTGAAGGAACGCTCGTGACCCTCATGGCGATCTGGCTTGGTGTGGTCCTAGCCATAGGCTGGTGCCTGTACCCGGTATTGCGTCGGATGGCGGTTGAGGGGGCCGTCGCCTTATCCGTGATTGCCACGGCGGTTGTGTCTGCGTCCACGCCAAGCGCGATGGTTCCATCGTTGATTGTTGCCGGTGCGGTCGTGGCATTGCGTGCCAGGTCCATGCGGGTTGGTGCAGTCTTGCTCGCCGGAATTGTTCTGGCGACGGTCACCGTGACAGGCGAGTTTGTCGATCCATCCGGACAGCCATTCATCCCACCAGCCCTTGTCGTGCTGGGATTGTTGGTTGTTTCGATGAGGTGCGGGTGAAGTGACTGGGCGTGCCAGGTGACGACGTTTGCGTCATGTTTCCAGATTGGGGCAGCCAAACAGGGTTCCAGGACCGCTGGGAATACCTGATAGACTTGTCTTTTGATGCTTACGGTAAAAGCGGTCGCGAACGGCAGTGTTGCCGAAGCACATGGGATCCGGCCGGGTGATCGCTTGATCGCAATTGACGGTCAGGCCGTCCACGATGTGATTGACGTGCATGTCTTCGCATCCGCTGATGAGGTTTCAATCCAGTGGGAACCGGCTGCCATGCCGGGACAGTCGCGGCTCGCTGCGGGTCTGGATACTGAGGACGGACTTGGACTTGAGTTTGTTGATCCGACCGAAGACGGGATCAGGATCTGCAACAACCGGTGCGTATTCTGCTTTGTAGACCAGTCGCCGGCGAAGATGCGCCGCGCCATCTACTTGAAAGACGACGACTTCCGCTATTCGTTCCTCGCGGCGAATTTCGTCACTCTCACGAACCTCACTGATGATGACTGGCGGAAGATCCACGACCAGCATCTATCGCCCCTCTACGTGTCGGTCCACGCGACCGATCTTGAAGTACGGCGGCGATTGCTTGGCAATCCGACCTCCCCTGACATCCTGGAACAGTTGGACCGTCTGGCAAGTTGGGGGATCAAGGTCCACACGCAGGTTGTTCTGACGCCGGAATGGAACGATGGTGTCCACTTGGAAAAGACCGTCGCTGATCTGGCGTCGCGTTGGCCGAATGTGCTGTCGCTGGCAGTTGTGCCTGTTGGTTTGACGCAACAGCGGTTTGATCGGCAGGATGGCCTCAGGCGACGACTAGACGAGCAGCTCGCACGTCCGGACCTGGACGCAGTGCACCGGCAGGGCCTTGAACAGCGAACTGCATCGGCACCGATGCTCCGGCTGGTCACCGCCGATGAGGCGAAGCGCCTGATCGCGTGGGCGAGACCCCTGCAACGAAAGTTCGAGAAGGAACGGAACCACACCTGGCTATTCCTCTCGGATGAGGTTTACCTCCTTGCCGGAAAGCCGGTCCCCGGTTCGGTCAAGTACGACGGGTATGTCCAGTACGAGAATGGCATCGGGATGGTCCGGGCCCTGCTTGACGACTGGCGGCGGATGCGTCGGACCACGTTGGCCGACGGCCTGCCTAGACCGGTTTCGGGGGTGATGGCGTGCGCCACCCTGATTGGACCGACCTTGCAGCAGATTGCCACCGAGATGTGCGGTGTGCCCAACGTGTCCATGCGCACCGAGGTGATCACGAACTCGCTGTTCGGGCCGGTGGTAACTGTTTCGGGATTGCTTGGAGGCCGTGATCTGGCATCAGCTGCAGTTGCGGCAGGGATCGGTGCAGGAGACCTGTATTTCATCCCGCGGGTCGCGCTTGATGATGCCGGGCACGCGTTCCTGGATGGGACCACGTTGGCGGAGTTGCGGGCCTCCACGTTGGCAACGGTGGTCCCAGTGCGCACGATTCCGGATGTCGTGAACGCACTTCTTGAAGCGGCCGGGGTTGAACCGCGCGCGCGATCATCACGGCAGGTGGTCGGTCGCGCGCTCGCAATTGTGTAACTGGCCGGAACCGCCACGACGAATCGTCCTGGTGTGTTCCCCACGTGATCGACGACTGGCCGGAACACGGCTGGTCCTGGTCGACGGAATGGAGACCAACGCATGGATGTGTCCATGACCCCTGAAGCAGTGGCGGCTGGCATGTCAGCCGAGGGCATGGAACTCGGAAGCCTGGCCCTTCCCCCCGGGGCCCATCCCCGGCCTGTGGTCGCAATTGTCGGACGACCCAATGTGGGGAAGTCCACGCTCTTCAACCGCTTGACGGGACAGCGTCGGGCGATCGTCGAAGACTTGCCGGGGACGACCCGGGATCGCCTCTACGGCGAAGTCGAGTGGGGTGGCCGTGTCTTCACCCTGATCGACACCGGCGGACTTGAGTTGCGACCAACTGATGCAATCCTCACAGGCGTCGCAGCCCAGGTGCGGGTAGCCATTGAGGAGGCCGACGTCATCTTGTTCGCCACGGACTCGGTCGACGGAGTGACCGCTGCCGATCATGAGATTGGCCAGATGTTGCGTAGTGGCCTTGGACGCGCCGGACTCAAGGCCGACCGCGAGGCACGGCCCGTGGTGGTTGTCCCCGGCAAGGCTGACAACGATGGCCGGCGTACGTCCTCCGCCGAATTCTGGGTCCTTGGATTTGATGAAGTGATCCCGGTTTCGGCGTATCACGCAGCGAACGTCGGGGATCTCCTGGACGCGATCATCGAACGTCTTCCCGCGGCGCCTCGTGACGAGGTTGTTGAGGACACCCGGCTCAAGATCGCGATTGTCGGTCGCCCGAACGTTGGAAAATCAAGTCTCCTCAACCGCTTGCTTGGCGAGCAGCGTGCTGTGGTCAGCGACATTCCCGGAACGACCCGGGATGCCATTGACAGCGTGGTCACTCATGACGACCAAGAGATGGTGTTGATCGACACGGCAGGCATCCGACGCCGGGGCCGGGTGGAGCCCGGGATCGAGAAATACAGTGTCCTGCGGTCGTTCCGTGCAATCGGCAGGTCCGACGTGTCCATCATCATGATCGATGCCATCGAAGGTGTGACCGCGCAGGATGTCCATATTGCCGGCGAGATTGAGGCACAAGGACGTGGCGTTGTGGTCGTGGTGAACAAGTGGGATGCCGTCCCCGACAAGGACACCTATACGGCGGCACGGTATCTGGAAGAACTTGGCCGCGACCTGAACTTCATGCGATGGGCGCCGGTTGTCTTCATATCGGCACTGACGGGCCAACGGGCACGCAAGGTGCTTGACGAGGCGAAACTTGTACATGCCGTCCGTCAGGAACGCATTTCCACAAGCAAGCTGAATGAGTTCCTGTCTCGTGCGATCGAGACCAATCCGCCTCGAGGGTTCCGGGGCAAACTGGCCCGGTTCAGTTTCGTGACCCAGGCCGAGGTGATCCCGCCGACTTTCGTCTTCTTCGTGAACGATCCGGCAGCAGTTCACTTCACGTATCAACGTTATTTGGAAAACACCTTGCGTGAGACCTATCCGTTCCGGGGTACGCCAATTCGGTTGCGGTTCCGGCCACGAAATCCGGAGAAAGACACGCCAAAGCCTCGTTCACGTCCGCGCCGCTGAGCCTTTCGCACGGAAGGGACGCTGCCTGCATGGCCTCCAGTGCTCCCAACGGGGTTGGGCCAAGCGAAGCGTATTTAGATCGGGGGCAACGGGGCAGGGCCAAGCGAAGCGTATATAGATCGGGGGCAACGGGGCTGGGATGGCGGGCAGGGATGCCATGCGGTACCGTGGCGCCTGTTCGAACCGACCAAGCGAAGCGGATACAAATCACGGGGCGACGGGGTGGGGTGGTAGTGGGTACGTGCTTCCGTGCGAGTTCCGTGACGGGGCGAAGCGAAGCGTATATAAATCGGGTGGAGGTGGTGGAGGGCAAGGCGAAGCGCACTTACCTAAAGGGGCGAAGGGGTGGGAAGCGAGACGGACGTGCTGATAACGGCGATCGGATTGACCGTTGTTGCGTACCTGTGCGGGTCGGTGCCATCCGGCCTCTGGTACGGGCTCATCATCCATGGCAAGGATGTCCGGGATTTCGGTAGCCGCAAGACCGGGGCAACAAACGTCCTGCGAGTGTTTGGCAAGGCGGCGGCTTTTGCGGTGATCGCGCTTGATGCCTCCAAGGCAATCATCTCGGTCGGTCTCGCGCGGTACGTCCTTCCGGATGACGCGTGGGTTCATGTCTTGGCGGCGCTGGCTGCCGTCGTGGGGCATACGTGGCCAGTCTTTGCCCGGTTCCGCGGTGGACGGGGAGTTCTCGTGGCCGCTTTCTCCATCCTGGTGATGGACCCGGAAGTGTTCCTGGTCGCGCTGACGATATTCATCGCGGTTGCGTGGTGGAGCAAGTACGTGTCACTGGCGAGCCTTGTTTCGGCGATTGACGTGCCGACCATGTTCGCCTTGAGGCTTTTCGAGAACCCCGATTACCCGTTACCGTATCTGGCATTCGGTCTTGTCGCCGGCTTTTTCGTGATCGCGACTCACCGTGACAACATCGGGCGGATCCGCGCCGGCCGTGAAGCTAAACTGGGCGAACGTGTCCCAACAACGTCCCAAGGGTAGGCAGAATTCCAGATGACAAGCACAGTGATTGACCTTCGAAGCGATACCGTGACGCACCCGACCGCGTCCATGCGGGCGGCGATGGCTTCGGCAGAGGTTGGCGACGACGTATTCGGCGAGGACCCGACGGTGAACCGTCTGGAGGAGAAGGCGGCGGCCATCCTTGGCAAGGAGGCAGCAATCCTGTTGCTTTCGGGGACGATGGGGAACCTTGTTGGTGTCCTCGCCCAGACGCGGCGTGGTGACGAGGTACTTGCGGGGCCCAATTCGCATCTCCTGAACTATGAGGCCGGTGGTGTGAGTGTCCTCGGAGGGGTGCAGATGCGCGCCTTGCAGTGGAACCGAGGGGTGTTCGATGTGGAGGAGATCGCCCATGCGGTCCGTGATCCGCACAATCCCCACTTCGCCCGTTCGAGGCTCCTTTGCCTGGAGAACACCGTCAATCGTGAAGGCGGCGCGGCGGTCTCGGTTGCCGATACCGATGCCATGTGTGACGCGGCGCACGCCCATGGCCTGCGGGTCCACGTTGATGGTGCGCGGATCTTCAATGCGGCGGTCTCGCTGGGTGTCACCCCGGCACGGCTGGTCCGCGAGATTGACAGCGTTACATTCTGCATGTCCAAGGGCCTTGGCTGCCCGATGGGGAGTATCCTGGCCGGCGACGCAGATTTCATTGCCGAGGCACGCCGGTGGCGCAAGATGGTTGGTGGTGGATTGCGCCAGAGCGGCATCTTTGCGGCGGCTGGCGTGATCGCGCTTGACGAGATGATCGACCGGATGTCTGTTGATCATGCCAACGCGAAGGCCCTTGCGAGTGGCCTCGCAAACGTCCCCGGGCTACGTGTGGATGTCGACCGCGTGCAGACCAACATCATCATGGTGACGGTCGATAGCCCCAAGGCATCGTCAGAGGACTTCGTGGCGGGTCTCGCGTCGCAGGGAGTGAAGGTGGGAAGCCCGTACGGAGACACCCTCCGGATGGTGACGCATTACCAGTTCGATGCTGGGCAGATCCCTGTGGTCCTGAAGGCTGCCGAACGCGCGCTCGGGTTGGTGACGGCCGCCGCGTAGGTTCGAACCCCAGTAATCGTTGAACTGCTCCGGCGTCGGGGGAGTGCTGCGGGACAGACAGTCGAGATGCGGGCAGGGATGCCCGCGGACCCGGGTGGGGTTCAGCCGAGTCCGTCGAGGAGGGACATGGTGCCGGCGGCGATGTTCGCTGGTTCGTATCCACCTTCCAGGATGACCACGATTGGCCGTCCGAAGGCGCGCAGGCGTTCGCCAATGCGGGCGTAGTCTGGTGCGTGGAGTTCGAAGCCTCCCCAACGGTCGCCGGCAAAGGTATCGAACCCCTGCGAGACAACAAGGTACGAGGGATCGAACTTCGACAGGCGGTCGAACGCACGGTCAAGTGCGTGGGAGTATTCGCGCCAACCCGTACCGACGGGCAGTGGTTGGTTGTAGGTTGCGCCTTCGCCGGCCCCCGTTCCCGTCTCATCCGCAAAGCCTGAATGGGGCGGGTATGCCCAGTCCGGTTCGCCATGGATGCTGGCGTAGTAGACCCGGTCGCTGGCGTAGAAGATGTCTTGGGTGCCGTTGCCGTGGTGGATATCGAGATCGAGAATCGCAACGCGGTCGGTAGTGCGTCGCGTGCTTGCGGCCTCACCACTCGACCCCATCGCCTCTGATGGAGATCCGCTTCGCTCAAGGAACGTTTGGGCAACAAGGGCTGCGTGGTTGAAGTAGCAGTAGCCTCCGTGTGCCCCGACGGACGCGTGATGACCGGGGGGACGTCCGATGGAGAACGACCACGGCGCGCCGGCGCGGACGACCTGTGCGGCGGTCAGGGCGCATTCGGCGGAGTGCCATGCCACATCAACGGTGTGTTCTGAAATGGGTGTGCCCAGATCAAGCCCTCGGTCTCGGGGCCACGTGTAGGGGAACCATTCTCCGTCGAGACCGTCCTCAGCGGCAAGGGCGGCGTGTTCATGCAGGAACGCCACGTAGGCGGGTTCGTGTACCGACGTTGCAATCTCGATCGGAAATGACGAGGGACCACGAACCGCGTGTTCCCAGCGGGAACCCGTGATGGCGGTTCGGATCGCCTCGACCCGTTCGGGTCGTTCGGGATGCGGGGTGTGACGACCGTACAGGACTTCAATGCGAGGTTGGTGTTCGCGGTGACGCGGGCTGTAAATGATCGAGGCGGTCTCGGACATTGTTCAGGCATCCGCCACAGGAAGCGCGGTGCCAACTAACGGCCGGTATGCACGCGCTTCGTCAAGGTCGCGGGCGACGGCAATGTAGGTGGTCGACGTCTGCGTTCCGCCTGGTACGAGGTCGATTTCCGAAGAGATGAACGGGTGGACGCCAAGCAGGCCCATGTCTCCGCACATCATCCGCGCGTGGGTATCGCTGCTGACGATGGTCAGTGCTGGGCCGGCATTTCCCGACGCTACGGCGATCCATCCTTCTGTCGTTGACCAGAGGGTGCCGTGGGCGCGGGCCCGGCTCCGTTCGCCGTGGCGGAGGTAGTGCACGACGACGTCGTTGACGCTTCCTCCCGGTTGCAGGTAGGTACCGAGGGTCAGGTTGGAATGAAGGCGGGACTGGGTGCCGTTGGTGACGGTGGTTTCGGCGACAAGGGTCGTGCCGCCTCCGGCAACCAGGTAGGTCGTGGTCACCGACAGGCCGACAAGGCGGGCCTGGTCCGGGGGAATGCCTGACGCCTCCACGGTTGCGGTTGTGGAGAATCCGTTCCACAACACACCGCCGCGGCGGGTTTCGACGGGGTGCCATTCCCACCGTGCGTGGTCGAGGCATGTGGTGCCGGTGTGCCAGCCGCCGTCCCTGAGGTGCACGGACACCCCGCCATACCATGGGTTGAACCAGACCCACGGTTTTGGATCGGGAACACTGCTGAACAAGTGGTTTGTCCATTCATGTCCGGTGTCCGGGTGGCTAGCGAAGCGTGTACCAATCGGGGGCGACGGGGTGGGGGTGTGGCCCGCGCCGTTGGTTGCGAGCGGTGACGGGGTTTCCAGGGCATGGATGCGGCCGCGCTCGGTGGGGATGGCCCGGACCCGCATGCGGCCGGTGTCCAAGGTGATGGTCTGTCGGGTCACGCCGCCGTTCTGTGCGATGTCGCCGATGGTCACGCCAACGGGCCTGCCGTCACCGACGCGGACGATTGGCACGGGGAAGCG